>Ga0302191_10002614_pt1 | contig 11185 bp, 6 predicted proteins | sample II_Bog_E3_1_FD_198775 | JGI IMG/M metagenome (GOLD analysis project Ga0302191, IMG submission 198775) | Peat permafrost microbial communities from Stordalen Mire near Abisko, Sweden - II_Bog_E3_1 | ecosystem: Environmental > Terrestrial > Soil > Wetlands > Peat | place: Sweden: Abisko, Stordalen...
AATAGATATTATATTTGATATAACAATTAATTATCCCTTTTTGATTAAAAGTTATTTTAAGAATATAAAAACACCAAATTATCACATTGTCCAATTATCACATCGATCAATTATCACATCATCACATTGTCCAATTATCACATCGATCAATTATCACATCATCACATCATCACATTGTCCAATTATCACATCGATCAATTATCACATCATCACATCATCACATCTCTTTTCCCGTTTTCTCTTTCTTCAATATCCACATTCACCAGGGTATCGGGTAGGAGGGGGGCCATGTTTTCCGACCACTCGATAAAACACAAATTTCCGCTGTACAGATATTCTTCTGCACCAAGATCGATGGCTTCCCGGATATTGGTGATCCGGTAGCAATCGAAATGATAAATGATCCGTCCATCGTCAGCTTCGTATTCGTTAACAATAGAGAAGGTCGGGCTGTTTACAGTTTCTTTCACACCCATCACTTCGCAGATGGCTTTTATGAATGTTGTTTTGCCGGATCCCATTTTTCCGTTAAAAGCAAAAACGGTCCGATCACCAATTCTGTCGATAAATTGCCGGGCTGTGTCGTGAATGGTATCGAGTGATTCAATTGTTAAGATTTCCATAAGTGTTAATTTAGAAGTAAGAAGTAAGAAGTAAGAAGTAAGAGGTAAGAAAGAAGAGGTAAGAAGTAAGAAGTAAGCATCAAATACAGGTACGTTTTCAAAAATGCTAAATTTTTATTTCTTATTCCACTTACGTCAGTTCTTTTATTCTTATTTCTGTTTTTTTGTAAAAGTTAAGACGTAAGAAAAAAATAATATTTTGCAACTGTAATCCTTACCTCTTATTTCTTACCTCTTGCTTCTTTTTCCTGCAAAGATAACCCTTTTTCCCTGTCCTAAAACCTGTATGCCGGGCAGATATTTTTTTCTATCCGATTCTCAGGCCTTTAACTGGTCCTTGAAGTAGGTGTAAACAATTGAAGCTCTGTTAGTTCCGACTACTTCAATTAGTTCCGTCAATTCAGAGCTTTTAATCCGTTTTATGCTCTTAAAATGGTTGATCAGGTCGTTTTTTGTTTTTTCACCAATTCCGGGGATTGTATCGAGCTCTGAAGCAATCTGACTCTTGCTTCTCTTGTCACGGTGAAAGGTGATGGCGAAACGGTGTACTTCATCCTGCATAGAGGCGAGTAATTTGAAAAGCTGATCGGCAGGTTTCAATCCGATGGCTTTTGGTGGAAAGCCAAACAGCATTTCGCGTGTGTGATGTTTGCTGTCCTTGGCAAGTCCGGCAATAGGAATGGATAATTGCAGTTCGTCTTCCACTACCTGGCGGATCACTTCCATTTGACCGATACCTCCATCAGCAATGATCAGGTCGGGTAGGGGAGTCTCTTCTGCGATCATACGTGAATACCTTCGCCTGACGACTTCTTTCATTGAAGCATAATCATCGGGACCTACTACTGTTTTAATATTGTACTTCCTGTAATCCTTTTTCGAAGGTCGTGCTTTTTTGAACACCACGCATGCAGCCACAGCATCACTACCCGAGATATTTGAATTATCAAAACACTCAATAGTCATTGGAGGTTTTTCCATATGCAATACTTCCTGGATGGACTTCAGGAGTTGAAAGCTCCGTTGGTCTGGGTTCAGTTTCTCGGCCTGTTTCAGTTTGTCAAATTTATACTGTCTGACATTTTGCATGGAGAGGTCCAGCAACTTTTTACGGTCACCACGTTGGGGGGTGATAATGGATACTCCCTTGAGTGAATAATCAATTTCAAAGGGAACAATAATTTCTTTCGAGTGACTCTTGAAGCGTTCCCTTAATTCGACAATGGCGAGTGCCAGAATTTCTGCTTTATCCTCATCAATCCTTTTCTTGTATTCAATGGTGTACCCCTGGATAATCGAACCCTTCGAAATGCGAAGTATATTCACAAAGGCCGAATTCTCATCTTCATCGTATGCAAAGACATCGGTATCCTCCACAACCGAATTGGCAATGATGGATTTCGATTTATAGTTTTCAATTAAATCATATTTCAGTTTAATCTGATATGCTTCTTCAAATTTATAGTCAGCAGCTAATTGTTGCATTTGATACATTAATGCTTTGCTTATTTCATTTGCATCCCCCTGAATGATCTGACGGATTTGTTCAATCCGTTTGAGGTATTCCGGCTCCGACTCTTTTGCCTCGCACGGACCGTTGCAACGGTGGATATGGTATTGGAGGCACACCTTAAATTTGCCAGCCCTAATGTTTTCTTTTGTCAATGCCAGTTTGCAGGTACGGATAGGGAAGAGGTCGTGGATGATTTCAAGCAATGAATTCAATGTGTAGTTCGAGGAGTACGGACCGAAGTATTGCCCTCCGTTTTTATAGATATTTCGTGTTTTTAAAATACGGGGAAAGGGCTCGTTGGTGATGCAAATACTCGGATAGGTTTTGCCATCTTTCAGCAAAACATTGTATCGGGGCTGGTACTGTTTGATCAGATTATTTTCGAGAAGCAAGGCATCTTCTTCTGTATCGACTACAATGTATTTAAGCGACACTATGTTTTTTACGAGCACATTTGTCTTGCCCGAATCATGAATTTTGTTGAAGTAGGAGGTAACCCTTTTCTTTAAATTCTTTGCTTTACCAACATAAATAATTTCGTCACCGGCATTAAAATACTGGTAAACCCCCGGCTTATCCGGCAGTGCATTTACCTGTTCTTTTAAAGCATTCGTTGTTTTCATCGATGTATTTTTCATTGTTCCACGTGGAACAACTGGCTAGTTTATAGTTTATAGTTTATAGTTTATAGTTTATAGTTTATAGTCGGTAGTAAGTAGTAGGTAGTAGGTAGATTGTTGTATTTTTGTTCGTGATCAGTAGGTTATAATTGTTCCACGTGAAACAATATGTGTTTTTTTGATTTTATTTAATCCGATTAGTTTCCTGTTTGTGCGTTTTCATCCGTATAATCCGAATCTTTCTGCTCTGTTGTTACACGGATAAACAAATTAAAAAGCCTTTTGTTTATCCTTTTATCCGAACAGTTTTTATCCTTTTCTTCCTTTTAAATCTGCTTTTTTCAGAACTGTTTTGCATCATATTTTACCTACTACCTGCTTCAAAATCCCTTCCATAAAAATCCTTATTCAGGGTAAAACACTGTTTTTTTAAATTTAGTTTAATCCGTTTCGGGTGTTATTTGTTCGTTTCCTTCAGGGAAATCTTTCTCATTTTGTTGTATTGTTTCAAGGATAAAACAATATATAGGCATTTAATTATCAATTCCTCCGAACTGCTTTATCCCTTCCTTAAGTTCAAATCAGCTTTTTGTAGCATGTTTTGCAACTTATTTTCGCTTCTACCTGCTTCAAAATTCCTCCTGTAACATCTTTATTCAGGGTAAAACACCATTTTTTTGAATTCAGTTTAATCCGTTTCAGGTGTTATTTGTTCGTTTCCTTCAGGGAAATATTTCTCATTTTGTTGTATTGTTTCAAGGATAAAACAATATATAGGCATTTAATTATCAATTCCTCCGAACTGCTTTATCCATTCTTTCGGTTCAAATCAACTTTCTTTTGAGCTATTTTGCATCGTATTTTCCTTTTGTATACTACCTACTACTATCTTTTTCTACCTACAATCAACTACTTTCTCCTACCTTTTTCCTCACTATCGACTTCTTTCTACCGACTACCGACTACAAACTACCGACTATAAACTATAAACTATCCACTATAAACTCTCTTCATCGTCCCATCATTACCAGCAATATATTCACATCGCTTGGCGAAATACCCGGTATACGGCTTGCCTGTCCAATCGTTTCTGGCTCTATTCTGGTTAGTTTCTGACGTGCTTCTGTAGATAATGAATGGATATTGGTGTAATCAATGCGCCCCAGAATGTTGATATGTTCCAGCCTTAAGAGCTTTTCGGCAATCAGTTTTTCGCGTTCGATATAGCCTTCATACTTCAAAAGCACTTCGGTTGCTTCCACAATTTCCTCTTTTTTGATGCCTGTTTCATCTATTTTTTCAGATAAAGCTGGTACTACTGTTGCCAGATCGAGGATGGTTATTTGCGGACGAAGCACTAAATCGCTCAGTTTACAACCATGTTTTAGCTCCGACGAATCTTTTGAAACAAGGAAATTATTTATTTCTGCTGGCTTAATAGAAGTGCTTTTTAGGAAATCTGTCAGGATAGCCTGCTTTTCTTTTTTGTCAAGAAGCTGGTCATGACGGTTTTTTGTAGCCAATCCTATCCCGTAACCACGTTCGGTAAGACGGACATCGGCATCATCCTGGCGAAGCAACAACCTGTATTCGGCCCTGGAGGTAAACATACGGTAAGGTTCATCAACCCCTTTTGTTACCAGATCGTCGATGAGTACGCCAATATATGCCTCATTACGCGCCAGTGTAAATCCGTCCCCGCCATGGCAATTGATATGGGCATTGATCCCTGCAACCAATCCCTGGCCTCCTGCTTCTTCATAACCGGTGGTACCATTCACCTGTCCGGCAAAGAAAAGATTCTTAATACGCTTCGTTTCCAACGTATGTTTTAGTTGGGTAGGGTCAAAAAAATCATATTCTATTGCATAACCGGGCCGGAATAGCTGTGCATTTTCAAGACCGGCAATAGTTTTTATGGCTGCAATCTGAGTCTGAAGTGGGAGTGAAGACGAAAAACCATTCAAATAATACTCCTGTGAATCGACTCCTTCCGGTTCCAAAAACAATTGATGCGAATGTTTGTCCGCAAAGGTGATGATTTTAGTCTCAATACTGGGGCAATAACGGGGCCCGATACTTTTAATTTGTCCGTTGTAAAGGGGTGAATCTGCAAGTCCTTTACGCAATTCATCATGAGTCTTATCATTGGTACTGGTAATCCAGCAACTCATTTGTTTCAATTCGCGTTTTGACTCTTCCAGAAAAGAAAACTTATGGAAGTCAATATCTCCCTTTTGTTCGGTCATTCCGGAGAAATCAATGCTCCTTCCGTCAAGACGGCAAGGGGTACCTGTTTTCATTCTATCCGTGATGAAACCGAGAGATTTAAGCTGTTCGGTAATTCCGAATGATGCAGGTTCCGAAATACGGCCTCCGACCAGCTTTGTTTTCCCGAAATGCATCAGTCCCCCAAGGAATGTTCCTGCGGTGAGAACGACACATTTTGCATGAAATTCAATACCAAGTGCTGATTTCAATCCTTTAATTGTTCCGTTTTCGATCACCAGCTCTTTGACAGTGTCCTGCCAGATAAAAAGATTGGGGGTGTTTGTGACGGTTTTTATCCATTGGTGTATAAATTGTTGCCTGTCACTCTGGGAACGGGGACTCCACATTGCGGGTCCTTTCGACCGGTTCAGCATGCGAAACTGGATCGCACTCCGGTCGGTTACAATTCCCATATGCCCGCCAAGAGCATCAATCTCACGAACAATTTGTCCTTTGGCAATACCTCCCACGGCAGGGTTACAACTCATCTGGCCAATTTTATTCATATCCATGGTGATCAGCAGGGTCTTCGAACCCATATTTGCAGCAGCAGTAGCAGCTTCACAGCCGGCATGTCCTGCACCTATAATTATTATATCGTATTTAAAATCCATCTTTTTGATTTACAATTTAAAAATTTACAATTTACAATTGGGTTGAGTGACTCTTTCAACTCCATAAAAAGGGTTAGTAAATGCCCTTCAGCCAGTTTAATGATCTGCAAAGTTATAAAATTGTCAGCACTTATGGGTTCATATGTAAAAGTTTAGGCTTTAGTTGCAATCATTTGGAATCATTACAGTTAGATTCTGATTGTAAATTTCACTCTTTTTAGTGTAACCGGATCTTTTTAATGTGCAATTTCAACTCCTGAACAGTTCGTAATCTATGTAAGGTTATTGGGTTTTAAATGTAAATTGTCAATGAATAAATTGTAAATAAACCAATGTATTTAAATCTATTGTGTTCTTCTATAAGTTGTGGTTAATTGGTATTCAATAGTAAATGGTAAATGAATAAATTATCAATTCTTCTATTGTGTTCTTCTATTGTGTTGTGGTTAATTGGTATTGTCTTCAAACAAACAGATCTTTCCTGAAATTTTAATTCAAAAAGATATTGTATTCTATATTACAACTTATTACGGCAAAAGCAAAAACAATTACGCATTCTTATGACATAGTTTGTCGTATTATTTCTGAATATTTTAAATATTCATATAAACATCTGTAGAGTAGCTATTTAAGCTCGAATATTAACACAGTTTATCCTTATTTTTACACTATAATAAAAGAATAATCCTATATTTGAAAAGTTTCTGTTTTTGCGACAAATTACGTTCCCACTACTCTGGCAGATGGTCAGATGTTTTCAGATAATGAGCCTTTAAACTATATTTATTCGATATCTGATAAATGGCTATCCGGATAATAATCCTCTCTCCTACCCAAAGATTTTCCTGCTGTTTTTAACCCCGGATTTTATGAAAAATAAATACTTCTTTTTATTTCTGATCTTATCTCTCACAAAAGGTATGATTGGTTACGGACAATCCTATACCACTATTGCCTCAGGTTCATGGACCGATCCTGCAGTCTGGTCATTACCATGGGTAGGTGCACCCGTTCCACCGGCTTCAAATCAACCGGTAGTGATTAGTGCCGGAACGACAATATGGGGAACCACAAGTGGTGCCTTTTCATTGGATGTACTGGGAACATTGATTTTTTTTGGTGACTATTCCAATACAAGCGGAGGTTTGACTATTGAAAATGGAGGTACAATGATAGTTACCGGAAATATGACATCCGGTTCTTCATTTGTCATTAACGGAACCGGAAAACTGAAAATATTAGGCAATTTAACCGAATCAGGCGGATCTATTGTATTAAATAATTCGGCTATTTTAGATGTCGGAAAAACATTTACTGAAGGATGGCAAACAACAAACCTGAATAATAATGCGACACTTTTAGTTGTTCAGAACTATAATGTAAACGGTGATATGAATGAAAATGGATCAGGCACTACGGTCTCTGTTCTTGGGACTGTAACCGGAGGTGGATGTTCAGGTTGCGTTAATTCGATCTTACCAACCGATCCTGCCTGGATATTCTGGATGAGTGAAATCCCGAATCTATGGACAGGTTCAACCGGTACGAACTGGGGCACCATCTCCAACTGGATTACGAATGCTGTTCCTTTACCGGGAGACGACATTGTATTTGCAAATCCTGTATCAAACGATTTGCAACTTGATATGAACAGAACGATAGGAAATCTGACAAACACTTCTTCAAAACGGCTCCTTATTCCTGCCGGGAAATGCCTGACAGTTACAGGGACTATTACCACAAACAACAACCCGAATCTGATCTATATCCAGTCAGCTTCTTCCGGTCCGGGTGGATCGCTTATATTTCACAATCCTGTCGGTTCGCCTGTTCAGGCAACGGTAGAAATGTATTCCCTGGCATCGTGGAACCTTACAAATGGTATCAATGGGAAATATAAATGGCAGTTTTTTGGTATACCTGTCCGTTCAATTGCCACCGCCAGTCCCACTTTCGATGGAGCGTATGTACGTGAATTACATGAAAATGATACTCCCGCCCATTGGTTCCAGTTAAATAATTCGTCAGGCCTGACTTCATTCCACGGATATGAAATTACACAACAGACAGGCAAGACCTATATTTTCCAGGGAGCACTTGAAAATAGTGATTATACAGCCACCGAACCCTATACATCTGTTGCCTCCTATCCCGGCCAGACCCTGATCGGAAATTCATATACAGCGGCAATTGATATTACTAAAATTGTTTTTGGTTCTCAAATGCTGGCAACGGTTTATTTGTATAATACAGGTACTGAAAACGCATGGACAGCAAACGGAAAAAACCCCGTTGATTCAGCAATAACACTCACAGGCCAGTATACGTCAATACCTTTTGCCCTTGCAGGCATAGGGACTTTACCGGGACAGATACCTTCTATGCAGGCTTTTTTAGTCAGGTCAAAGATGTCGTCGGGAAATGCAACAGTATCCATACCCTATAGTTCAGCCTCCACTGTTGTTCCGAATACTATCCCTCAACGTGCCAAATCAGTTATCAATACGATCGATTCTGTTACTGTATGGACTCAGATTGACGTGCAAGGTTCGCATTTCTCCGACAGAATGTGGATTTTTACGATAACTGGCTGTACCGCTGGCTACGATAACGGGTATGACGGTGAAAAATTCATTGGTTCAAACGTGGCCCCACAGATTTATGCTATCGAAGAAGATGGCATTTATCAGGTTAATTCAGTGGACAATATGAATAACACGTATCTGGGTTTCCAACCGGGTGAAGATAGCATCTATACCCTGACATTTACCCATCAGAATCTGGAATCGCATTATTCGAATGTATATCTGGTAGATTCTGTCACTCAGAAAACAACGGATATTACGGCCACCGGAGCAACCTATACCTTTACTGCATTACCTTCCGACACGATTATTAAACGGTTTAAAATTGTGACGAATGTCAGTCAGATCACGAATCTGTATCCTGTCAGTTCTGATAATACATCTCTCAAAGTATTCAGTTCGCAACAAACAATCTTTGTCGATAATAAAAGCGATGTGAGCGGAACTCTTCAGCTTTATGATGTTGCCGGCCGGATGATTCAGAAATTTCAGTTTGCCGCTAATGGAGTAACTACCCTTCGGACCCTTTTGCCTCAGGGATCATATGTTTCTGTGGCTGTTGCAGAAAAGGATAAACTGACAACCCGACTGATCATACATTAAGAAATTTACAATTTAAAAACATAACCACAGTAGGCACATAGGACACATCCCTATTTTCGGGAGGACACTATAGAAAAACACAAAACACTTAATTAGATATAATACAATAGTTTATTTACCATTTACTGTTTAATTTAGTTTCTCATCAAACAAATCAATTCATCTTTTCTAAAAACACTCGTCAACCCACTCTTATTCTCCTCTTACTCCCTCTCCATGTGGAGATACAGTAAGAGGAGTAAGAGTGGGTCGAATGATATTTCAGTATCTTTTTAGCTTGAATTTACAATTTTATTGTACTTTTATCAACACTTTTAAAACTCACCACGTTGACTTTTTTTAATGTGTTAGGTAACTCAGGTTTTTTATATTTACTATTTACCATTTATCAACTAATACCAAATTAACCGGAACCCATTCAACCATCCAACTAATTAACCAATCAACCAATCAACCATTTAACTAAATATTCAACCAATTAAACAATTAACCAATTAACCAATCAACCAATCACCCACTCCCAATGACCCGACAGATATTTGCACCCGGATGTGCACTGATGCTTTATAAACCTTCACTGGCTGAAAAAATTCATTTCATGCTGAACGAACAGGTGGGACCAATGAAAACACTAAAAACCTGTTGCCGGCATGACCCGGAATTTAAGGAACCTACACAAATTATCAATATCTGCCCGGGATGCGACAAACGTTTTAGCAGTTTGTATCCAAATACTTCCACTATTTCTCTCTGGGAAATCCTTGCCATAAGCGATACGTTCAGGTTTCCCGATTACGGGGGAGAGGCCATGACCATCCTCGATGCCTGTCCTGCACGTGAAAAACCTGCCATTCACCAAGCCATCCGTACAATCATTGGTAAAATGAATATCCGCCTGGTGGAGCCCGACCATACCCGGACCAAAAGTACCTGTTGTGGAGATAGCTTTTATCCGCAGCTACCGGCCATTCATGTCAATGAGTTAATGAAAAAGCGTACTGATGAGATGCCCCTGGAGGATGTCATCGTGTATTGCGTTTCGTGTATCCAGTCAGTATCCATCGGTGGCAAACAAGCACGCTACCTGCCCGACCTGCTTTTTGGACTTGAAACCATGCCGGAAGTGTATACTACTGAATTCTGGCACAGGCAACTGGAGGAGTATATCGATAAACACTGAGAGAATTTACAATTTATTCATTTACCCCCGATAGCTATCGGGATTACAATTGAAGACAAATTAACCAAATTAACCAAATTAACCACAATAGGTCACAATAGTAGGACTCAATAACTATTTACAATTTAGTCATTTACTCCCGATAGCAATCGGGATTACAATTGGTTAGTCAGCAACATCAACCCAAACACTGAAGACTTCCACTAATATTTAGAATCACTATCTCATAACGAATAACAAGGAACGCAATTGTCTATTCAACCGGAAACTGATATTCTTATTTTGAAAAAACGGAATTATAAATTTCCAAATTCCTTCTACCTACTCTTTACTACCTACTACCAACTATTTCCTGCTTTCTACCTATTCCGCGACTTACCTCTTTCTACCTTCCCTTGACACTCCCATCACATTCCATGACAAATAGTCTGCTATTTCAGAAATATTGCAGATGTATTACAGACATATCACAGTCCTATATAGGATTGTGTTATCACTGTGATATTACTGTGACATCACTGTGACATCACTGTGATATATGCGGAATGTGACAGGAGTGTCGCCGGATGCAGACCGGAATGTCTGTATCGGATAGATTGCGGATTAGGATGTATTCTTTGAAAGAAAATGCTTTAACCACTCTAAATTCACTAACCACAATAGTCTCATCGAAGATTCCGATTTATCAGAAATAGAACACACAAAAACACTTAATACTTAACCACAAAAGTTACAAAAGCAACACAAAAGAGAATACAATAAGTATTTGAACCTGTGAAATAAATAAAGAAACAATAGAAAATACCTGATGATATTTAATAGAAATATTTCAATTAAGTTTAAATATTAAATAAACTTTTGTGTGACTTTTGTGGTTTCCTCTTTTTCTTATCTTTTTTATTGTGTCTTCTGTTTAACCTGCTATTAAATAGTAAATAAACTATTGTATTCTAATTGATTAAGTACGTTGTGTCTTTCTATTTCCGATAAATCGGAATCTTCGATGTGTTCTATTGTGGTTAGTTTTCTTATCAAGTCTTAAACTCCCCAAAACGTGTGAAAATTGTAACTATTAGCAAGAAATGTGTAATAATAATCCTAATAAAAGGTTTCATCTTTGTAGTGTGAACATTATTCACATCTGTCCCCATAGTAGTGGGAATAACTAAAAACAAA
>Ga0302191_10002615_pt1 | contig 11184 bp, 10 predicted proteins | sample II_Bog_E3_1_FD_198775 | JGI IMG/M metagenome (GOLD analysis project Ga0302191, IMG submission 198775) | Peat permafrost microbial communities from Stordalen Mire near Abisko, Sweden - II_Bog_E3_1 | ecosystem: Environmental > Terrestrial > Soil > Wetlands > Peat | place: Sweden: Abisko...
TGTACGGCGGGTCCGTCAGGATGAAATCGACGCTGTTCGCCGGAAGCTGCGGGAGAACGCCGAGGCAGTCGCCCTGGATGATCGTGTTGCGGAATGTCTCAACTGCGTTTGTCATGATGTGCCTCTTTCGTTTTGTGACCCCCACGGCGGGGGCAAGAGAGGGCACGTCACGCCGCCGCAACTGAGCGCGGCTGTCATAGCTTGTTGGGGGAACCGTGACCGCAGGGCAGGGGGGAGCCAAGAAGCGTCATTGACAGCAAGCGGCGGCGGCTAGAGTGCCTTCGCCCCGTCCGTGCTTCGGGTCACGCGGAAAGAGGCCCGTCGGAGCGGGCAGCGCGAAAGTCATTCGCAATCTGAACGGGAAATTCAGCCCGGCATGGGAACGAGCGGGCGCGCTTCACGTCGCGCTGGAGCAGGAGCGGTCATTTCTGTTTGTACCTGAGCGGCATAGTCCGGATGAAAGCCAAGTTCCATATCGGCGATGCGCTGCGCGTCGGCGGCCGCGCGGAAGATTTCGCGCTTATCGTCTTTCAGTGGCTTGATCCATGAGGCGAGATAGCTGGCGTGCTGCGGGATGTCGGTCGGTATTCCGAGGATCGTTGCGACGAAGGCGGACGCGAGTTCGGCGCGCAATTCTTCCATGGCATAGGCTGCTGAACCGAATCTGTTCTGAACAGGACGATTAAGCCGGGAAGGGTGGCCGGTCCAGTGGCCGAGTTCATGCAGGCCGGTGGTCGCAAATTCAGCCGGACCATGAAACGCACTCTCCGGGGGAAGCTGAATGTGATCCGTGGCCGGTGAGTAGAAAGCCCGGTCTCCGCCGATGCGAATGACGGCCCCGCTGTTCTTCATAATGATGTCGGCGGCTTCGGGCCGCGTCCACGGCGCTTCCTCGACGGTCGGCGTTTTGAATGCCGGGATGCCGTCGATCTGTGACGCATGGAAAACGGCATAGTGCTTCAGGATGCGGATTGTTCTCTTGTCGTCCTCGGTTTCCGCGTCATCGACCTCAAGGGGCTTTGCGAAAAAGATGGTCGTTGACCGTTCGCCCTTGCGTACCTGCCACTTCTTTTCCTGCGCCTGCTGGTAGGTCATCCAGCGTGGATCGCCGCTCTCGAAGGCGCGAAGGTCCATGCCAAGAATGAGCACATTGACGCCGTGGTAATGCTTGCCGGTGACGGGATTGAACGGAGCCTGCGGGCCTCCGGCCTTGTCAGGGTCCCACGGGCGTACCCACGGCTTCACGCCTTTTTCAAGCTCGGACACGATGCGGTCAGCGAACTCCTGCATGGGGTCGCGGTGATGGGAATCGGTCATCCGTCCTTTCCTCCGAAGCCGCCCTGATTGCGAAACCGGAGAAGATTTGTCAAGACGGTGCCGACGACGGCGCGAGAATTTGTAGGTGCGCTTCATATCGCACCTCCCTTCGCGCTCGTCAGCGCGGCGCGGGCCATGTCTATCGCGTGTTGCACATAGCCTTTCTGGAGGCTCGATTCGTAGTCGTGCATGATGTTGAAGAAATACTCCAGTGCGTCATACAGCTCGGGAGATGCTGCGATCAGGCGGGCATTGGCCTCCTGTTCTTCGACCGGACGGTTTTCGTTCGTGTCGCAGACCTTCTCTTCGCCATGAACCTCGAAGGATGGGATTTCATGGCCGTTCTGGGATGTGTACGGGCTGTACTGATAAACCCATGAACCTGATGTTCTGGAGGTCATCGTCATTTGGCTGTCTCTTTCGTTTGAGTGACCCCCACGGCGGGGGCGAAAGAGGGCACGTCACGCCGTCGCAATGAGCGCGGCTGTCATAGGATTTTGGGGGAACCGTGACCGCAAGGGCAGGGGGGAGCCAAAATCCGTTATTGACGGCAAGCGGCGGCGGCTAAAGTGCCATCGCCCCGCTGTTCGAGGGGCAGGAGGAAAGAGATGGAAAAATCGTGAATCTTAGCATCTCGTTCATGATTATTTGGATATAGAATCAAGAAGTGGCAGAGGAGAATAATCGGCGAAAGCGCTGCGGCACCGAAAACCGCAACTGGAACCACACAAGGGGGATGCGCGTGAAACGAAATCCGGGCATACTCAGAACATGATTTCCCCATTCCGCACGGAGTACCACCTCATTTCGGCGGCGCTGCAACTCGGCGCTCGATCCGTTCGTGGCTGGTCGCGTGAGGAATCTGCCCTCGCCAAAAATGTTGCTCCTTATGCGGAGGATGCCGCCAGACGACTGCGAGCGAAAATCCGCGCAGGTGGCGATCCTATCGGGGAAGCGTTCTGCTACGTGCGTTCGGCTGAAACCCGGAGAGACCAAGGGGCGACATACACGCCGCCTTTTGTGGCGAACGCCATGCTTTCATGGGCGGTCGCAAAAAGGTTTAATCCTGCCCGTATCGTCGATCCTGGCGCGGGGTCCGCTCGGTTTCTTCTGGCCGCCGCTAAATCCTTCCCTCGTGCAAGCCTGGTCGGGATCGAAGTCGACCCACTGGCAGCCATCATCGCCCGCGCGAACCTCGCTGCAATGGGCTTGGCTGATAGAGCTGAAATCATTTTGGCTGATTACCGCAAGGTCGTCCTTCCGGAAGTCGACGGACGGACGTTGTTTATCGGTAATCCTCCGTATGTGCGGCATCATCAGCTCGACGCCAAAGGCAAGGAATGGCTGACGACGGAAGCAAAGAAGCTCGGCTTTTCGGCAAGTCAGCTCGCCGGTCTCCATGTGCATTTCTTTTTGGCGACGGTCCTGAAAGCTCGTAAGGATGACTTCGGAACCTTCATCACGTCGGCGGAGTGGCTGGACGTGAATTATGGAAAGCTCGTGCGCGAGCTGTTCCTGAATGATCTTGGAGGGCAGGGGATCACGGTCATTGAACCGACCTCCCGAACCTTCACCGACGCCGCCACGACTGCCGCTGTTACCCAGTTTGTTATCGGCTCGAAGCCGGAGAAAATTCGCATTCGGCGCACAACAAGCGCGGATCAGAGTAACGCGCTCACTGGCGGTCAAATGTTTCACCGTCAGCGCCTGGAAACCGAGAATCGCTGGTCGCATCTCACGACGAAAGTCAGGGAACTGCCGGAGGGATATGTTGAGCTGGGCGAACTGTGCCGTGTTCATCGTGGCCAGGTGACGGGAGCAAACCGCGTCTGGATCGCGGGACCACACAGCACAACGCTGCCGGAGTCCGTACTCTACGCGTCGGTTACTCGCGCGAAGGAACTCTTTGCTGCCGGGGAAGCTCTCGCGGATGCCTCAAAACTGCGCGACGTGATCGACATTCCGACGGACCTAGACGTTTTCGACAAGGAAGAAAGGAAAGTCGTCGACCGCTTCCTCAAGAATGCAAAGGCTGCCGGGGTCGACTCCGGATACGTTGCCCAAAATCGCAGAGCTTGGTGGTCGGTCGGCCTGCGCGCTCCGGCTCCAATCCTCGCTACCTACATGGCCCGTCGTGCTCCTGCCTTCGTGCGTAATCTGGCCGACGCCCGACACATAAACATTGCTCACGGGCTTTATCCGCGTGATCCACTGCCGTCGTCGACGCTCGATCAGCTCGCGCATTTTCTCTCTTCGGCGGTCTCGCTGAAAGAAGGCCGGACGTATGCCGGTGGCCTGACGAAATTTGAACCTCGCGAGATGGAGCGGCTTTTGGTCCCTGGTCCCGAGTTGTTGGGGGCGATGCAATCCGCATGAAAACGCCGCCGCGCTGGTCCCATGAGCAACTGACGGAAGGGCTGAATAAAGCCAAAGCCCAATTCCGAAAGGAACGGCTGGAAGAGCCTATAGAGGCATACACCGAAGCGTTTGAAAGCTATCAAGGATCGGTGGAAGACTTGCTGGAAGCCAGCGTCGACCTCAGCCAGCTTGAACAGAACGCGCTGGCGCTGCTGTCCGATCCGAAGTCTTTGACGGCCTTCCGCTACCTCGCAGGTCCGCCCATTTCAAAAGACGATTTGAGAACGCTTGCGGACGATGCCTTTCTCAGCCGCGCGAAATTGAAAAGCGACCCTGCCATGGTTGCCCGCGTGCTCGAAGTCGTCAGGGTGGGTCTCGACAAAAGACGCTTCCCGTGGATTCCAGAGGATCGTGAGCCTACAGAAGCTGAACGGAAAGCTGCTGTGATTGCGTCGGCGGCGATGCTTGCATGGAGCAAAGTTAGTACGGATAGACGGAGCGAAGGCAAGAATCAGCAGGAACTCCAGGTGGAAGAAGCTCTGCTTGGGATCGGCTTTGCAAAAGTCCCGACCCGGAAAGTGTCGACGCAAAACTTAGCTCCGAAGTCTGGCGAATTCTGCCGCGAAAGCACCCTCGGAACCCGCAAGGCGGATTTCATCATTGGCCTGTACGATCAGCGGATCATGGCTATCGAGTGCAAGGTTTCCAATTCGTCGACTAACTCGGTGAAGCGTCTCAACAACGATGCTGCTGCAAAAGCCCAAGCGTGGATCAATCAATTCGGAACTTTAGGTGTGGTCCCGGTTGCGGTGCTCAGCGGGGTTTATAAGCTTGGGAACCTCATCGACGCACAAAACTCCGGACTGACCCTCTTTTGGGCGCATGATCTGAACCAGCTCCTTGACTGGATCAAATCTGCAAAGTCGAATTGATCCGCTTTGGCGACTGAACTCCGGGCTTTCCAATCCACTCAAGGCTAATTCAAATGCGGGAGCCGTGTGGGGCAGGGGGATATGAGCGATGGCAGCACCGCCGAAGTTTCCGTATCCATCTAAGGTCTATGCGCCTCTCAACAGGTGCGCGTATTGTGCGTCTTCGGTGAGCGCATCGATGGACGACCTGTCGAAGGAACACATCATCCCGTTCGGCTTTGGAGGGGAGTTGATCCTTCCCAAGGCGAGTTGCAAGTTCCACCAAAAAGTGACCTCGCGGGTCGAGGACTTCATTCTTCGCAGCTATCTTTGCGCGCTTAGATCGCATCTTTCACTGCCGTCGCGCAATCCCGCCAACCGCCCGGACGGATACAAATTGACGCTGCGGCGTGGCGCGCATTCATGGAAAAAGAAAGTCAAGCTCGCCGACCATCCTGGCCTTGTGCGGTTCATGATGTTCACTGAATCTCCCGGTCGGGTTCTCGGTCGTGCTCGTGAGCAAGCAATCTGGTCAGTTCGGTTTATCGATGCGGAAATCTTCCCCGATACCAAATTGCGCGTAGCTCTCCTCGGTGCCGATTCATTCGAGGACAAGGTTACGATTAACGCCATGGCGCTTGCGAGGTTGATCGCGAAGATTGGTCATTGTTTTGCAGTGGCCGAATTGGGTTTTGATGCTTTTGAGGAAATGTACGTTTCTCATCTCATAACCAGCGAATCGCGGGACTGGAATTACTGGGTTGGCGGTTATGATCGCGGTCGTAACGTGTCGGCAAATGAACTCCACGAGTTAAGGTTCTTGCGCCGTGGTGATGATCTCTCTGTAATCGTGCACCTCCTGGTTCCGTACTGCCCACGATACGCGTATGAGGTTATCGTTGGTCGTCTGCGCCCAGGCATAGCCATCCCGGTTCACCTCGATGAGAGCCTTACCGCCTAGCTTCGATTGGGCAGGGGGTTAGGTTGTGTAACGATTGGCATTCGTGACATCCTCGCTGTGTCGCTGTAAAGTGTTCGTTGAAACCGGGAGACCTCGTATGGATGTCCCTCTGAAAGATGTCATCACAATTCTGATTTCCGTTGCGTCCCTTCTGCTCTCGGGATACGCAATATGGGTAGCGCAGTTTAATCATGGTCGTCTCAAAATGACGCAACCGACTCTCCTGTGCATGAAAAGGGAGTTTCCCGGCGCGCGCCCCAAGATATTTCTGAGGACCTGCCTGTTTACGACAGGGACCAAAGGGCATGTCATCGAAAACATGTTCCTGAACGTCCGTCAGGGGTACGGGTCGTATCGGTTTGATTTTTGGGGACACACAGAGAACCATAAGCTCACGTTGGGGAGTGGTCTTTACGTCGGCTCCACGGGGGTGGCGTCAGATCATCATTTCAATCCGCGCGAGGGCTCCGGTGACGATTTTCTCTTCGTAGATGGCGAATACTTCATCGAAGTGTTCGCTACGATTGTCGGCCACAAAAAGTCTGAGAAGTTGTTGGACCTGACGTTCACCGTGGATGGTCTGCAAGCGGCGGAGTTAATCCAGATTCCGACAAGAGAGCTGTATTTGCTTTGGAACGCTGATACTCGCGGTTATGACGGGCATGTCAGGCATGACAATAAGCCCCTGGACGAAAACGCTATTGGATTGGCCGTACATGAGGGGCTCCCAAATCTTTTTGCGTTCACGCCACAAAACAATGGGTGAAATTGCCCACCCGACAACGGCCAGAATCCAGAACCGGACGCCAGCATTGAAGGGATGAATTCAGATGGGTGGGCCAGGTGTCGAACTTCGGATGAAGCTCCTGCGGGACGCTGCCGATCAGCAGCTGGTCAAGCCATTCCGCACCAACGGCTGGAATGCGGCCATTGGCTCGGAGAATCCGTCCGGGGAATATCTCATCGTCGAGGCTACGAAATCGGGAGTCACCCGCAGAGTCGGTTTGCTTTATTCGTCAGCCACCGATAACGGGGTCTACAAGGTGCTCGACGCGACCGTTGACCATATCTTCACAAACGGCGAACTATACAAGATCGATAGCTTTGCATACGGCATATCTAAACCCGTAGCGCCGGTTGGCGATTTCTTCCCGGTATTGGTTGCCTGGAACAAGGAACTGGCACCCGTCTCGAACAAGCCTCTGCCTCCGGCAGGTCCTCGCACCGTTCGCATCATCACGTCGGAAAACCCTCTCACCGGCATTTGGTCGCGCCTTGACCAATTTGCCAGCGTGACGTTAGCGGAAAAACTCGTCGCACGCCGCGCCGCAGAACTTTCAATCGAGCTGCCGCCGGAAGCTACTAAGTCAAAAGCTGCGGGCCTGGCGTTCACAATTCGAAACGCATCGGATTATTTTCGGGACACGCCGTTTGAAAGCCTCAACAAGCGCATCCTGAGTCTCTATTACGGGGCGCTTGCGCTCGCATCCGCTGAAATGATGGCATCGCCCGCAGGACCTACCGATCTGGATGAGATTGAAGGGATCACGAAACAGGGGCACGGGCTTTATACGGTGCCGTCCGCAACGGACGATTTCGGCGGTCTCAGCGTGGGGGTGCTTGCTACAGGCTTTTTCCCCCGATGGGTTTCGTTCCTTGGACACGACACAAGCAAGTATCCCAAGGCGAAGGCAAAGACTTCCAGCGATCTGGAGAAGCAGCCTGCGGGAACTGTCGTCATAATGCGTGAGCTTCTGTCGGCAATTCCTGAACTCGGCGATCTGTTCCTGGAAGTCTATCCAACACCGCCGTCGTGGGTAACTCCTGTCTATCAGTTGCAGGAAAACAAAGGGGGTCCCGGATTCGGGAACAACCGGGCGACTGGAAGCTCATACATTCATCTCGTCGATAAGTCAGTGCGGGTACAAGAGAAGAGCATCGAAGAGGCTGGCTGGCCGGTCGCCGAAATTACGACCATTCCTTCGACGGCTGAGAACGGACAAAGCTTTCGTGTACGAGTTGACCATCCTGGACGTCAATTCTGGTTTGAAGCTCTTCAGCTACACCGTAGCCCCTTCAAGGAAGGGCCGTCATTGATAATGCCGGTGCTCGGCGATATATCCGAGCATCGCATTCTCTCGGTCGTGACCCTGTATGCACTTTCAATTCTCGTGCGTTACATGCCAAGCGCCTGGAGACGAATCGAGGGCGGAGACTGGGATGAACACCTGGCGCTTGTCAAAAATGCTGTTGGCGTATTCGAGCGATTGCTGCCCGAGCAGTTTCTTGAAAGCATCATCAACGAACGGGTCAGCGCGAAACAGCCCGAGAGATGGTGACAATCTGTTGCTAGTCATGCCGCGCAATGCATATGGGGTCCAATTTGAACACTCGCAAAACCAGTTAAAACCTTTTAACGTAATAAACACAAAGGGGGCGCTATGAGCTTTTCATCTCAGGTGATGATTGGTTTAGACGGCAAAAATAATGCGGTTTTCGCCGACTTATCGGAGGCCGAATTTTTTTGGGTAGGCCAGATGACATGTTCATGGGCAATGCTAGAAAATTTAATGATGGGTATAACTAAAGATGCGGCAGCCTTTTATAAACAGTCACTGCCAGATAATTTTGAAACATTGCCGTTCAAAAAACGATTCACGCTCTTTCAGGAGATGATAGTTCACATCAAGCCTGAAGAGGTAAGAAAGCCGCTCGAAGATGTAATCTGCCGTATCGCTGGCGTGCAAGAAGAACGCCATGATTTTACTCATGGGACGTGGGAATGGAATTGCGAAGCGCCGCATAAGGTTAAGGTCGATCATGCCCGAAAGAAGGGGCACCAAAATAAAAAGTATGATGCTGACGGTATCAGAGCAATAGCTACGCGCATTGCAGAGATAAACTTTGTTCTTAGTTTTCCATTGGGAAAGGATCAATTTTATGCCCAACAGGCAGAGCTTGGAAATTCGATGAGCCGTAGGTTCGCAATTCAATTTACCGGCGCACAAACCAATGATCCAACTTTGACGTACGAGCATCTAATGTCCGAGGAAATAAAGGATGCCTACGCGAAGGCGGTTGCGGCGACGAGCGAAACTCAAGATGACAAAAAGGGGTCAAACCTGTGATGGTTAAATCTGACACGCTAGGGGTTCGCAGTCGCTTATATCGGACAGTCGCATAAGGTATCTTATGGAAAATTATGCCGGATTTTGCCGTGTTTTCTGCTTCTGGCGTTGCGGGCAACGAAGTAGTGTTATGTTAAATTGCCAATCGTCATAAGCTAATGAATAGGCTTCTCATGCTGTAGATTTTGCACCTGACATTCGGGACATGCAAGCGCGCATCTTATCAACTCCGCCACTTGTCCCGACGCTCACCTATTCTTGGACGACGAATGCTTGCGTTTTCGTTCAAGATGCCACTGCTTCATGCGCTTGCTGGCCGCCGCTCTGAATTCTGGATCGGCATTTCGACGTATCATGCGCTCACTCGCGGCCTTCGCGTGCGCCGCTACATATTCGGGATCGTCAAATAACCGCTGGGTGGCCGCCCTTTGCTTCGCGGCAAAGTTAGGGTCGGCGCGCATCTGCTTCATCCGTTTGCTGGCCGCCGCTCTGAAATCTGGATCGGCTTTCAAAGGTTCCAGAATCCGCTTCATTTGCTTTCGGCCCGATTCCGCGATCATGGCCGCAAATTCAGGGTCGGCGTGAAGACGCTTCATGCGCACCGACCGTCTGCGCCGCTCTTCCTCGGAAATACGATATGCCCGTTCCATAACCGCGCTTAACCTATTGGCCTATAGCAAACCAATCCACAGGTACCTCCGGATGCGAGTATCCGTCTAAATCTTGCACGTCAAGTGCAAATGTCGATAGTTGAGTACAATCTGCTGACTGAAACTTTCCTTCAAATGTCATCGCATTCGTATCAAAATGACCTGTAACGGTGCATAAGGTTTTAAACGGTATTGGAAAAGGCTCATATAACCCATAGGCTGGAGATCGACCGAAGCCAGTCTGAGTTCCCCACTGTATTATCATTCCTCCAAACTGCACGTAACAAGCTGTACCAGTACCATGCTCGCCTGGAAGGGTAGATACATCAACACACGTAGGTGTGCCCGCTGGGTTAAACACCACCCAATTTACCCCGTTGCATCCCTCGAAGTTTCGGCTTTGGGCATTGAAACGAATAGCGCCGACATTGCTTGTCGGGCCGCAACTCGAGGCAGCAGGTGCGACGCCGCGCAGCATAATGGGCTGCTCGAACAAGACCTGGCCCCCCATCGACTGTCCTCCTGACGGAGCGCTCGAGCCATAGTCGAAGTTCGGAAATATCGTCAGGCCCAGCGTGCTGCCTTGCCCGATGGTTAATGGGGTGCTTGTGCCGCCAGCAGTGACGGCTACACCAGAACCATATTGCGAACTTATAAATCCTGGCGTGGTGGTTGCCGACGAGATTGGATAAGGCGGTTGCCCGATTTGCGCAACAGTGGTAGGGCCGCATTGACTACTCATTGTGCCGCCGCTGATGCCAGCGCAATACCATGTTTCAGTGGTGGCCGTAGGAAAAGAGATGTTAACCGGGTTACCAGATGCGCAGGCACCGGCGCCCATCGACGTTGAGCCGCATACGCCATTTATGGGGCTGCTCCACACCGGTGCAAGGGCGCTACACTGACCCGATGGCATACCGCCATTGACGCCGCTGCACGTCCAATAAGCCATTGGCGGCGTGCCGGAGACCGGGGGGTTGTTTTCAACAACGTTGCCTGAATTACAAGCGAATTCTACCGCGTTGTTGCAGACGCCTTGGACCTGTACGTTGTAGGCATAGCATGTTGGCGAGTTGCTACCGCCGCAAGTGCCATCGCATGTCCACGTGGCTTGCGAACCGTCCGACATTACGGACTCGCTGGTGGTGTCAAGCGATCCGGCCGAGCAGGTGAATTTCGCCGCTGCGAGCGTTGATGCTGGGCAAGCGCCAGTTACGACCGGCGTACAACCGCCGCCACCACCACCACCACCACTATCACCACTATCACCGTATATTCCACCGTATATTCCCATGGCATAGGAAGGCGATGAAGTCGCCATGATCAAAATGCCAACCGCAAGAAAAGGGATTCTTTTGAACATGGCGTACACCCTGTTTTAGTGTTTAGTAAAACTCGATTTATATGTCGGCCTCAACTGTCTTATTCAGGCGTTGTAAACTCGGCAAAGCTATAGCCGATTTTCTCTCCGTTGGCAAAGTCTACGCGGGATTTGGTTAAGAACCTGTTCACCTCTCTACGGCGTTGGTTTGGATGGATAAAACTGCAAAGATTATCAATGCGGTAAGCCAGTGCGGGAGGGGCCGGAATGGATAAAGGCCCTTCAGGAGTCAGGTAGCGGTTATGCGTCGTCGTCTTCGGACGACTCACCGGGTCGCTCAGGTTCGGAATGCGGCGGCTGCGCGCCAATCGGAGCGTAATAGGTATAGCCGCTGAATGCCCCGCCCGTGGGAGCACGATTAGGCATAGCGTGGAAGACTCCGTTGCTGTCCAGCCGTCCCACGCCTATTTCAAGCCATGGACCGAACCTTCTGCCAAACTGGATGCGGCCATACGGGATATGGGTGGGTGCTTTCGGG
>Ga0302191_10002623_pt1 | contig 11160 bp, 12 predicted proteins | sample II_Bog_E3_1_FD_198775 | JGI IMG/M metagenome (GOLD analysis project Ga0302191, IMG submission 198775) | Peat permafrost microbial communities from Stordalen Mire near Abisko, Sweden - II_Bog_E3_1 | ecosystem: Environmental > Terrestrial > Soil > Wetlands > Peat | place: Sweden: Abisko...
TGCCCGGCGTTGGGTATTGTGAAGTAGTGTTAAGATTAGTACGTTGATTTTGCACATTATCATTCACAAAGCCAAAGCCACCGCCAAAATATAAATTTTTAATGGCTTCGTTAAAAGAACTGTAATCATAATCTATGATCTGGCCTAGCTGCAAATCGGCATGCACATATAATGCCATAAAACTATTCTCATATTCGCGTCTGCTTGGGTCGGTAACTCTGCTGCCACCCCATAGCCTGCCATCTTCCAATTCAACGGTTATTGGCAAATACGGGCTATAATTATAGGTGAAATTAATATTGCCCGACAGCGTATTGTTTTGCTTGGCAACATTGGTATAACCGCGAATGGTACTAACTCCAAAGCCTATTCCGTATGGGCTAAAGTTGTAGTCGCCTTGGGCTTTTACAATTACTGAAGTTAGTATTAAAACAAAAAGTAAAAAGTATTTTTTCAATAGTCCTATTTTAATTCAATAATTTATCAATTTTGATGACAGTTTAATCGGGGAAGCTGCAAAAATAGAATTTCCCCCGAAAAAAAAACTAACGTTATGACTTTAAACGCAATATTATCATTTAATGTTACCGATCGTTTTTTGCGCTATGTAACAATAGATACACAATCAGACCCTGAATCGGGTTCCAGCCCCTCAACCGCAAAGCAAAGGAACTTAGGTAACTTGCTGGTTAAGGAATTATTAGAAATTGGTGTAGCGGATGCGCATATAGATGAATATGGCTACGTTTATGCTACTATACCCGCTAATACCCATAAAGCTAATGTACCGGTTATCTGTTTTTGCTCGCATATGGACACCTCGCCTGATTGCAGCGGCGAAAATGTAAAACCTATCATCCACCAAAATTACCAGGGGCAGGATTTGGTTTTGCCTGATGATAAATCGCAGGTGTTAAAAATGAGCCAGCATCCTGACTTGAAAAATCAAATTGGTAACGATATTATTACGGCCAGCGGTACCACTTTATTGGGTGCCGATAATAAGGCAGGTGTTGCCGAGATTATGGATGCCTGTTACCATTTGATTAACCACCCGGAGATTAAGCATGGCGACATCCGCATATTATTTACCCCCGATGAAGAAATTGGCCGCGGTGTGGATAAAGTAGATATTGAAAAACTAGGCGCCTACGCGGGCTACACTATCGACGGTGAAAGTGCGGGCAATATGGAGAATGAAACTTTTAGTGCCGATGGTGCAAAGCTGATTATTCATGGTATTAGCTCGCACCCGGGTTTTGCCAAGGGTAAAATGGAAAGCGCCATTAAAATAGCAGGAGAAATTGTAGCGGCACTACCGTTAGATTTATCACCAGAGGGGACAAGCGGAATGCAAGGATTTGTGCATCCGGTGGGCATAGTTGGCCATGTACAGGAGGCAACTGTTGATTTTATCGTCCGTGATTTTGAAGAGCGCAAATTAGAAGATCACGCGCAGGTTATCCGCAGAATTGCTGTTGATGTATTAAAGAAATATCCGAATTCATCATACACACTACAGGTTAAACCACAATACCGCAATATGCGGGGTATATTAGATAAACATCCCCAAATTGTTGAATACGGAATGGAAGCCATTAAACGTGCCGGTATGGAGGCCAAATTGTGCAGTATTCGCGGCGGCACAGATGGGTCAAGGCTGTCATTTATGGGTTTACCCTGCCCCAACATCTTCGCCGGAGAGCACGCGTTCCACGGCAAGCAAGAGTGGGTGTCGGTACAGGACATGCAGAAAGCGGTAGAAACCATCCTGCACTTATGTATGATTTGGGAAGAGAAGGCGTAAGGCTTTCTTTTAGCTTGTCATTCTGAACGAGTGAAGAATGACAAGCTAAAAATGCAATCAGAATTATTCCGCCAGTAACTTATCCGTCAACCTGTCAAACTCATCAACAAACTGGGTGTAATACTCACCGGTACCCGGCCCGCTGAAGCCGGTATGTATTTTACGTACATTGCCTTGCTTGTCAATAATGATCGTAGTCGGGAAGCCTTTAAAATCAGCGAGCATTGGCAAGCTTTTCTGCGGATCTCCATGACTGGGGGTATAGCCTGTTATCAGTATAGGGTACTGAATATTAAAATGTGTTTTTAACTGCTGCAAGGCTTTTTTTGATTGCGCGAAATCGGGCGTGCGCTCATAAGCTAAACCAATAACCTCAACCCCTTTAGGGTGATATTTTTGATAATAACCACTGTTGATAAAAGCCGTTTCATCCATACAGTTGGGGCACCATGACCCTAATAGTTGCACGATAACTACCTTGTTTTTATAACGCGCGTCACTTAATGATACCGTGTTGCCTTCAGTATCCTTAAAAGTAAAAGCAATGGTTTTATATCCCGGTTTTAAAACTGTTAAGGAATAAGCATCCGGCAATTTAGCGTTTTCATTTCGGTAGGCGGCCCAATGGTCCAAGCCGGAGTATCCCGCATACATCTTTCCATCGGTCAATGTATTATCAGCATTTACTTTAGCTATGAATATAAAAGCATGTCCGCCATCAAAGCACGATAAATATAAGCTGTCGTCTTTAATTGTTCCTTCCAGATAACGGTAATCACCTGTTGTGGTTAAAAACGTTCCTGTAACATCTTCGCCGTTTTGTTTAAATTCACCTACTGTGGTATCCCTGCTGGCGCCATCGCCAAAAATGGCGGTCCATCTGCCTGCAACACTCAGGTTTGATGCTTGTCCCGGTGCAAAAAAGCGATAGGTGGTATTAGCGGTAGCTTTAAAAGGTAAAAGGTATTGCTTATCAGCCGAGTGCTTTATCCAATTCCCTTGTAAGTTGTCACCAACCAGTTTCAACTTAAACTCTGAATCAAATAAAGGCATGTGTATAAATACCGAATCGCCAATAACCTTTACATCGGTTACTTTTAAGCGTTCAGCACCATTCATAATAGCTATTTGCTGATGATGGCCCGCTGTATCACTCACCTCAAAATTAAAAGGAAGGTCATGCCCCGATGTATTGGTGATCACCCCACGCCAGGTGCCGGCGGGAAGTTTGTTTTGCGCGAAGGCAGTATTAATAATTAAGCAGAATAGAGCTATCAGCAGCGCTTTGTTTTTCATAATATAGAAGTCAGTTATATACAATTTTATTTTCTTCACCCTCTTTTTACCGCGCAGCGGAAAGGATGGTCGACCAGCGTAGCGACTTCGGGATGAGCCGAAACATCATGTCCGCTAATACAAATTCAAATGTATATAAAATTGATAGATTATTTTAACACTTCGCGCGATATGACAATTTTTTGAATTTCTGATGTGCCCTCATATATCTGTGTGATCTTGGCATCGCGCATTAAACGCTCCACATGGAACTCTTTCACAAAGCCATAGCCGCCATGTATCTGCACCGCTTCAATCGTGGTATCCATTGCTACTTTAGATGCGAAAAGCTTAGCCATAGCACTCGCCTGCCCATAAGGCAGATGATTGTCTTTTAACCAGGCAGCTTTTAAACACATTAAGCGCGCCGCTTCAATTTCGGTTGCCATATCGGCTAATTTAAACTGTATGGATTGCAGGTTGGCTATGGTTTTACCAAAAGCCTTGCGTTCCTTGGCATATTGTACAGCCAGCTCATAAGCCCCTGATGCAATGCCCAATGCCTGCGATGCGATACCAATACGGCCGCCTTCCAAAGTTGTCATGGCGAATTTAAAGCCGAAGCCTTCTTCGCCTATGCGGTTTTCCTTAGGTACTTTAACATCGGTAAACATTAGCGAGTGCGTATCCGACCCGCGTATACCCATTTTATTTTCTTTTGGGCCGATGGTAAAGCCTTCCATGCCCCGCTCAACAATCAGCGCGTTAATGCCATGGTGTTTTTTACTGGCATCTGTTTGCGCTATAACAAGATATGTTGATGCCGAATTACCGTTCGTGATCCAGTTTTTGGTGCCGTTCAATAAGTAATGGTCGCCCATGTCAATAGCCGTAGTTTGCTGCGATGTAGCATCCGATCCGGCCTCGGGTTCTGATAAACAAAAAGCGCCTATCTTTTGGCCTTTGGCTAAAGGGATTAAATATTTTTGTTTTTGTTCTTCGGTGCCAAACTTCTCCAGCCCATAACACACTAATGAATTATTTACCGAAATAACCACCGAAGCCGAAGCATCAACCTTTGATAATTCTTCCATCACCAGTACATAGGATATGGCATCCATACCGCTGCCGCCGTATTGTTCCGATGTCATCAAGCCCATAAAACCCAGTTCGCCCAGTTTTTTTATCTGTTCAGCCGGAAATTTTTGGTGTTCATCCCTATCAATAACACCCGGTTTTAGTTCGTTTTGGGCAAAATCACGCGCGGCCTGGCGTACCATCAGTTGTTCTTCGGTAAATTCAAAATTCATGTTTGGTTAATTAGCTTGATGTAAAATTAATATTATGCATGCATAGTAAAAAATTATTCAAAAAAAAAGAGAGCTCTTTTGAAGCTCCCTTTCCCCTAATTAATTTAAACTATTGATTAAACCCAAAACAAAGAACAAAAATTTTCAGCTTGGGTGTCTGAGAATTCATTTTTAATAGGTAAAAGTTGTTTTCATTCTACAGGTAAGTGTAGGGTTAGTATTTTATACACAAACATGTTGCCATTTTTTTAACTGTAACAAAAAAAAAGACCCAATAATTAACAATTAAAGTTTAACAACTTTTGGGAGTACGAATTGTATTCATTTACATATACAAGTGTAACTTGTTGATTGTATTACAAGATGGCTTATTGAGCATGAGTTCTGTCCTCAGAATATACAAATTCTGTTATTTTATACATACGATGTATTAAATTTTATACATGTGTGTATTTTTAGAGAGCTGATTTTTATTTGATGTATGCTATATTATACACATCTGTATTGCCTAATTATTACCTTTAGCCATGCAAATTATTCATGCCCTACAGCAATGGTGGGCAAATCAAAGCTTGTTAGAAATTGTTGGCGTAATCACAGGCCTGTTGTGTGTTATTTTAGCGGCCCTGAATAATATATGGAACTGGCCTATAGCCATCATCAGTGTAGGGATTTACATTTTTATATTTATGCAATCGCGCTTGTATGCCGATATGGGCCTGCAGATCTATTTCCTGGTCACCAATATTTATGGCTGGTACTTTTGGAGCAGGAATACCGCTACCGAAATAAAAATACCGGTAAAGCTTATCACAGGCAGGCAGGCTATAATTTCTGTAATAATTATCGCGGTAGCAACGCCTTCGCTGGGTTTTATGCTGATAAATTTGGCTCCCATACTCCACTATCAACCGGCATCGTATCCATATCTGGATAGTTTTTGCACGGCTTGCAGCCTGGTAGCGCAGGTTTTTTTAACCCGGAAAATTTTAGAGAATTGGCTAATCTGGATTTTTGTGGATATTATTTATGTGGGCGTTTACATTTTTAAAGGCCTTGATGCTACTGCTTTCATGTACGCCATATATGTGCCTATAGCCTTGTTAGGTTACCTGGATTGGCGAAAAGATTATAAAAGGCAACCAATATCAACGGACTAATGGTTTTATTGATTGATGAACAGAAGCTTTGTTATTGAGCTATGCGAAAACCATTTTGATGCACTCACTTACGGTATGGTTTTTACATACATCACCGGGCAGTATGATTTTTCCGGTTTGGTATTGAGAGGCTATTTCCTGTAGTTTTTGTTCTAATATGCGGCAAAGTTCCTCGTTATAGCCGTAGTTAAAAATATCAAGGGTTAAATTACCTGGCAAATTATAGGCTTTATGTGTAGGTTGGCCACATATCCTTAATATTTCCAGTTTGACCTGGTTACTGATATATATCTTATCCATCACAACATATATATTTTAATAGTTTAGGTAAATTAAGTACTTTATACACAAATATTAAACCTATATTTTATAATGTCGTAAAAAATTAAAAAAATTCATACTATTAATAAATATTTTTCTTTCCGACTATGAAATATATTGACAAAGTGGTGAATAAATTTATCCAATAGTTAATAATCCAATGGCTAATACAAGCTTTAGGCCGGAACCGGGTATTTATACGTTATTTAAAATTCAGGTATAAATACGTGTGCCTAAAAAGGCTTAAACCGGCAATTGGAACAGCGAATATTTTATAGCGAACAACACCAGGCCTGCTGTATTTCGGCAGCCGGCTTTGTTTATCAGGTTAATTCTGTGCCCTTCAATGGTGCGTGTGCTTAAAAAAAGTTGCTCACCAATTTCAGCATTATTGTATTCTTTACAAATTAACTCTAACACCTGTTTTTCGCGTGCTGTTAATTTTACAGGTATATTACTGATGTTTTTTTGTGTTTTAGCCCGGTAATTAGCGCTTTCCCTAAGCGCCGATAATACCCCCGGGTTAAAATAAAAGCCGGTTTTATAAACCGTTTCAATAGCGGTTATCAGTTCACTTTTATCGCAATTTTTTGCCAGGTAAGCAGCAGCTCCGGCATTTATCATTTGGGTAATAAGTAATGGTTGTACATGTACGGAAAGCACTATTACTTTAATACGGGTATGTTGCTGGTGTAAAATGGTATTCAGTTCAATACCGTTCATGCCTGGCATATTCATATCTATAATGGCAATATCGGGCAATTCCGCTCTCTTAGTATTAAGCTTTTCTAAAAATGAATTCCCATCCTCAGATTCTGAAACAAGCCTAAATTGCTCCAGCGAATCAATCAGCAAGCCCAGGCTTTGCCTAAACAGGTTTTGATCATCGGCAATAGCGATTTTTATTTCGTTCATATTTAGTTAGCCGGTAGCGGATAATTAATATTCGCCCTGAAACCTTGCCCGGCCGAGGTGTCAATTATATAGCCGGCATTTATTACAGTTAACCTGCTCTCTATATTTTGCATGCCCATGCCAACAATTATTGATGATGCATCCATTCCCTTCCCATTGTCGCTATAAGTAATTGCTATAATATTGTTAGCAGCGGTTATTTTTATGATGGATTGTGTAGCCCCGGCGTGTTTTATGGTATTATTAATTAATTCCTCTAAAACCCGGTACAAAGCAACCGATGCCGGTAATGATATATCTTTAAGCGCTTCCTCGGCATCATTAACTAATGTTATGGTTAATTGTCCCGAATTATTGATAAATGACGCTTTTTCTTCTATAGCGGCAGCCAAACCGTAGTAGCTTAAAGCTGGTGGGGATAAATTGTGCGATATGTAACGCACATCCCGTATCACCTTATCAATAATTTCTTTACTTAGTTTTACATGCTTTTTATTGTTGTCCTCTTCGCCCGCGGGCTTAAACATTTCAATGGTTAGCCTTAGGCTTGATAGCGCTGTGCCTACATCATCATGCAGGTCCTGGCCAATACGCTTGCGTTCTGTTTCCTGCGACTCGATGATGGCATGGAGTAATTCCTTCTGGTGCTCAATTTCTTTAAACTGGAGTTGCTGGCGCTGCTTTAAAATTTTGTTCTGGTTTCTAACATATAGCAATATGAATGAGCCCACCATTAAAAATGAACCCACCATAGCTAGTATTACCAGTATGTATATGTTATCTACGTTTTGCATTTGTAAAATCCGGTTGCGAATAAAATAGATTCAACCACTAAAATAGTATCAAAAACCGACCAAACGATGAAGTTTACAGTTGGACCGAATTGCATAAGGTAATTGGTTGAAATAAACATGAATAACCCGCAGCCATAGTATATTAAAAATGCTATGTTAACCCAATTTAATCCGCTCTGCCCCCAACTATTGTTAGTTTCAATATTGCTTTGTTGGTTAAGATATAAAACACTGTATGCTATAATTATAATAGCCTCAACCGTGCCGGGGTAAGTATCTACCTGGATGCCATTTTGAATGAAAATGAAATCTACTAAGCAAAATATGCCAAGAACAATTACCAACGTCAACATTATTTTCTGCCATGCCCCCATAAACAGATAGTTATAAAACAAGGATATAAAGGTAAATTCAATAGGGGTGTAAATATGAAACACTATTGCGTTGGGTATATGAAATTGTGGAAGTATAACATTCACTGTATTTGCAGTGCCCGAAAACACAAGGAACCAAAAAAGCACTTTAAACGGAGGAGTAAGTAACTTGTATCTTAATAACGCTATAATAATGGGTATTGCAATAGATGCAGGCGTAATGTAATAGATGTAATAATATAGGAAGGTCATTAAGGTATTATGTTTATTCTGCCTAAATATTGCTATTTAAGCAGAACAAACATAATAATTCTTAATAATTATTATTTAGCTAATGGGCTGCTGCCAGGAAGAGGGCATGTTGGTGGGCAAACCGTTGTTAAATCATAAACATTACTTTGTGGGGTACCAACGCCACCATTACCTATTGGCAATGAAATAATATCCTGCCCATTGCTTACCGGTACCAGCAATAGCTGTGCGCTTAATGGGTCTGTTGGGTCGGAAAGTCCGATATATGCCCTAACGCTGTCCGCATCGGGATTATATAGCAGGATGTTTTGAAAATTGATGATTGGGATTAAAAAAGATTTTGCTACAAAATCCTGCCCCGATGTAGCAAGATAAGTGCGCCAGTTTGCTGCTAATTGTACAGCCTGGTCAACAGGGATAGTTCCTTCCGGATCGTCATGTAAATTGTTCGTGCTCATGTAAAATGTGATGAAGGTTAATTATTGTGTTGTGCTAAAACGGGGGTTGGTAACGTTTTGCTTTACACCTCGGCACTAATTTATATGAAATTCTTTTTTAAAGCCAATGAATAAGCTGAACAAAATATGAATTTTATGAACGATATATTATGTTCTGAATAGGTTGAACAAACCGAGAGGATATGGAACTGTTAACGAATAGTTGCCATTAAGAGGCTGTATCAAAGTTCCACTTACGAAAATATATACGGAATTATATTTGCCTCGGATTGTGCAGAATATAATTCTGTTTGAAATTTCAGCGTTTTTGCTTTGAGACAGCCTCTTGTTTTTATAATAACTAAGCTTCTATACTTGCGATAGCTTTTTCTAAAGCTGTGTCTTTTAACTCAGGTACCGATATACCTTCAACCCTGTATGTAGTCAAATCAGTCATGCCTATAAAGCCTAAAAATGCTTTTAAGTATGGCGTAGCAAAATCATAAGGAGCATATGGCCCTTCAGAGTAAACACCGCCCGATGCTAAAGCCAGGTATACTTTTTTGTCTTTGATTAAGCCCTGTGGTCCATTTTCAGTGTACGCGAAAGTTACGCCCGCACGTGAAATGTGATCTATCCATGCTTTTAAGGTAGAGTGTATGCTGAAGTTGTAAAACGGCACACCAATCACAATAACATCTGCATCTTTTATCTCAGCAATCGCCGCGTCAGAATGTTTGATAGCTTCAGTCAATTCAGGAGTATGAGCTTCAGCAGGCGTGTAAAAAGCATTTAAGTGCACTTCTTCCAAATGCGGGAATGATGTGCTTGTTAAATCATGTTCTTTTAAAGTGCTGTCAGGGTATTTAGCTTGTAGTTTCTCAACTATAGCGTTTCCTAATTTTATGCTGAAGGACGCTTCGCCCCTCGGGCTCGAAATAATGTGTAATATTTTCATTTGTATGATTTTTTATATCCGCGGCAAAACTATGTACCTTAGCTATATAAAATATACTACTATACAAAAGGATACCGGTATGCTTTTGTATAATGACAATTTTCAAACAAATGGATAACGAAAAACATACCCCCCAAACCTGCAACGCGCATATCAACTCAGTTAAAGACGCGCTTTATGTGCTTAGCGGTAAATGGAAATTGCCCTTGATTGTTGCTTTGATGAACGGCCCGATGCGGTTTAAAGATATCCAGCGTTCGCTTACTGATATTACCCCCAAGATGTTGTCGAAAGAATTAAGGGAACTCGAACTAAACCATCTTGTTGAACGAAAAGTGTTTAATACTGTACCTGTAACCATCACCTACGAGTTAACATCATACAGTAAAACGGTGCTGCCAATTCTTAATGCCTTAGGCGACTGGGGCAAGAAACACCGTGAAAAGTTGGTTGAAGAACGCCGTACCGAGGCTGTTGAAGCATAGCGTTAAACCGATTCTGATGCAGTGGATTTAATATGGGTTAATGAAACCATTATATTAAGATTGCCAAGAGCCTAATTGTTGTATGGGTTTGTTCCAAGGGCGTTAGATGCACGCTGGCTTAACGATGGTATAATTTATTCAAATTCGGCAGGGTATTCATCGATAACGCTACTCTGCTAAAGTAGATGGAATTGGTTAGCCAACCCCCAATTTGCATTTAATCCAAACAAAACCTTATCCGGGGTTATTATCCTGATATGAAAAAGGAAAAATGGTTAATCGCCCTGGCCGCAAGTGCCGGACTTGCAGCTGTTATTTATAAATTAGTTTCTAAAAATATTCCTGATGGTGCGGTAGCGGTGCAGCCATTTGACATAAACCGGTATTTAGGTAAATGGTATGAGATTGCGCGCCTGCCTAGTCGTATTGAAAAGAATATTATCAACCTTACAGAAAATTACTCCCGTATAAATTATGATACTTTTAAAGTGATCACCAAGGGCTATAACACTCAAAAAGGCGAATGGACAGAAATGTCAGGAAAGATAAAGTTCGCTGCGCAGAAAGGTGTTGGTATACTTAAAGTATCCTATCTCGGTCCATTTTATGCCGCTTATAACGTGCTTGACATCGACCCGCATTATAAGTATGCCTTAGTATCCGCCAGCAACCTGGATTATCTCTGGATATTGTCACGCGAGACATCTGTGCCTGAGGATATTAAACATCAATTTTTATTGAAAGCGATGAGCATTGGTTTTGCGGTAGAACAGTTGGAATGGATGAACCCCACCGCATAGAAGCGAGGCGATGCATATCATACTGATCCGCCATACAAAAGGTATCGCCATAACCAAATCGGGGGTTACGATGGCGGTAATAAATGCGTCACTTATTTAAACGGATCAAATAACTGGTTGACCGATTATAGGGCCATCATCTTCAATTTTAGTTGATAACGACGGTTTAACGGCAAACCATAAGGCTAATAGAACACCATAACTCCCGCCACGTTCAATCCATTCAATCAACTCATAGTGCGGATAAAAAAGTTCTGTACAAACTTTCCAGA
>Ga0302191_10002629_pt1 | contig 11142 bp, 7 predicted proteins | sample II_Bog_E3_1_FD_198775 | JGI IMG/M metagenome (GOLD analysis project Ga0302191, IMG submission 198775) | Peat permafrost microbial communities from Stordalen Mire near Abisko, Sweden - II_Bog_E3_1 | ecosystem: Environmental > Terrestrial > Soil > Wetlands > Peat | place: Sweden: Abisko, Stordalen...
TCCATTTATTTATTTTTATTGAGTTTTAGAAAAATGTTCTAATCAATGTAAAATGAGTCAATCGAATATTTTTTTCATTTTTTTAAAAAAGTTATGAGTAATCATTTAATTGTGCATAAACACTTCTCTTCAATTGAAAATAAACAGATAGTTTTCTAATTGCTCTAAAATTAGTTATCAATTAAAATTTTATTTTTTAGTTGAGAAAAGTAATTTAGAGTTCATAATATTAGTTAAGCTAATAAATCAAATAAACAGAAATAGAATCAAAATTATCATGATTCTTCTTATGCTCTGTTTCGACAGATATAATACTACTATTTTTTTAGTTTACAACATTTTAATAGAGATTCATCTCGTTTTAAATGCTTATGATATTTATTTAATCCCTTCAGATTCTTAAACTATATTGCTTCGAGTTCTTTAAATCCTATTTTTATTTAAATCTTAAAGTTTTTTAGAATTTAAGAGTATAAACTTTAAAATAGTCTTGGTAGTTTTATCTTAATGAGAGTTTAATTAAATGAGAGCCTATTCTTATGAGAGCTTATTATGTAATATAAGAGCCTATTTTAATGAAAGTATATCATTGATTTGCACATTGAAGATTTCATTATGAAAAATTAACATCATCCAAGTAATCATTAGCAGTCTCATTAAATACGCTTTACTGTTCGAAAAAGGGCTCGTTTTGGACGGGCTGTTTATGTTTGTGGCAATATTGCTGAATTAGGATAATGGAATCCAGAAAAAGGTGTTCGTCTTTGTTGGAATTAAGTATGATATGATTTAACTTAGGGTGATGTTTGGACTGGTTCTGTGAAGCTTAGTCATTCAATTTCTAAAAAAGTTTAGTTCAAATACATTGTCAATTACAAGGACTGTCCTTCAGTTTGGGATGTTTAATGGTAAGCAGGTATCCATAACCGAAAGATTTGCATGGAATCATCTTGCAAAAATCAAATATGTGGTATTGTCTATCTTATTATAGATGATAAAAAATGTGACAGTAAATCACCTGAGTCGTGTATCTGTATAGATGACAAATGGAACATGGACAAGATATGCCTTTATTTACTCGCCAGCCAGTCAACAGAAAAGTTGAAAGAATGTTCTGTCATTGGAGATACTGACTAGCTCGGTTTAATTCATTTTATATAGGAAATTGGAAAAACCCAAAAATGATGAAAAAATGCTAAAAATAAAAATTACCTCTCATGTTTAAATAGGTTCTCCCAAAATAAGAAAATAGTCCTGAATCTCTATAAATTTTTTGTTATTCATTTGAGACTTATAGAGGAAGAGAGCAATTGCATTACTGCTATGTCCACGAAGGAGATACTTATTAACATGAGAAGCAGTTATAAAGAGTGTTAAAATTCAATGAAGAGAAAGCTTATCAACATTTTCGAAGATCTATATCTTATTCCCAAGGGAAAATTGGAGTTGTAGATGAATGTGATGTCAATGAAATGATTTTTTCCAAAAAACCAGATGAAGGTTTAATTAAATTGAAACACCCCAAAAAGGAGCAGGAAAAAGTGAAATAAAAATTAACAAAGTAGTAAAAGAAGGTCCAAAATCGATTCTTAAGATTAATTAAATCTGATGAATATAAACCTGATAGTATTGCAAAGATTTCTAAGCAACTCAATAGCTTGGCTTGTGCTGAAATAAAGGATGTGCAGGATATGTCAATGAAAATTCAAGAAGTTGCAAAAGAAATGATTATGTAAAGAATTTCAAATCCTTTGTCAATGGAGGCGGAAAAGAAGAAAATTTAAATCAAAATTAGGAGTATTCCTCAAATATAAAAGGAAGTCAAATTGATATAAAGTGAGATTCAAACAATGAGCAATAAGTGTCCAGATTTAGCTAAATAAATAAAAAAAGCAGTATAAAAAATTGAAAATCAGAAAAAGGCAATTGTGTAAAGAAATAGAGTGGAGATTAAATAAGGAGCTTAAAAAAATGAAATGCTAATTTATTGTGAAAATTTAGACGTTGAGAGAATTTAAAGAAATCTTGAGTGCTAATTTGGTCATCAAAATAGTTTCAATGTCTGTTTTGAAAGAGTTGTTCAAGGATTAAGAGGTGGAGCATAAGGAATGATTGAGGGTAGACTTTGTATCAAAATTAATTTTGAAGATCTATTCGCTCAACTTTTAGTTTAATCTAAGAATATTTAACAGATTTTATGTGCTAATTCACCCGTTAAAAATGAATTCTCAGATATTTTAGCTAGCTTCATCAAAGACATAGAGGAAAGATCAAATGAAATGAAGAAATTATCTCAGTAATTGAAAGATTAAGTTAATCCACAACAAGGAAAGTCTGAATATTAAAAAACTGGAAAAACTGAATGTTTGGGAAAAACTGGAAAAACTGAGTGTTAAAAAACTGGAAAAACTGAATGTTAAAAAACTGGAAAAACTGAATGTTCGGGGAAAACTGGAAAAACTGAATGTTAAAAAACTGGAAAAACTGAATGTTCAGGAAAAACTGAAAAAACTGAATGTTTGGGGAAAAAGAATGAGAAAACCAAAAATTCCTCAGAATGCACTTCATCTGCTCCTAATTTAGAATAAAAAATGAGAACAATTAAAAACAAATCTAAATTATTAGAAGAGAGCTTGAAGATGGCCTAGTCTTTGGTTGAAAGGATAAAATAATAAGCTTCCAGTATTATTGAAGTTTCTCAAAAAATTAAAGAAATTGAAGAAATTGAGGAAAACAGGAATTAATTGAAACAATACTTCGTGGACTTGAAAAAGAAAGAAAGCTAAAGAAGTAAAGTTACTCCTTCTACATCTATTCCAGTCGCTACATCTGTTCCAGCCGCTACATCTGTTCCAGTCGCTACAAAATCTTCAAAAGATACAGGTCTTAAAGTAAAGGCTAAAGTTGAAGTGAGTCAGAAGATTAGAGAAAAAATTAAACTAATTGGAAAAAAACCTAATGCTTTGAAGGAAACCAAGGATTTATTATCACCAGACTTATCCTGGTGGAGATCAGGAGGTTTAAGCGACAAAATGATAATTGACGATTTGATGCGTATCTGCGAAGTAGATGAATAAACTGCAAAAGGGCTCATTAATGCATGATAGTTATCCACTATTATTTATAAATGAATTATGAACACAAAGCCATAAACATTAACTATTCTTGACATTTTCTGGAATCTACCAAAACAAGAAGGAGAAAATAATTTATCTTCATCATTACATTTGAACAGATTTTAGTCTGTTTAGCAATGATATAAATATTTTTGCTTATATAAATTAATTGCTAAAATACTTTAAAATTAAACTTTGCTAAATCATTAATAATACAAAATGGGAAATAAATCTGAAAGGGAAAGTTATGATGCTGATGAAATTTATGCTTATGTAGGTCTGAAGACCCCAAAAGCATTTAGAGCAGTGGAAAAAATATTAAAGTGCAACCCTTAATTAGTTAATAAATTGCATTAGGGCAGAACTCTACTTGATGAACCGTGCAGGAAAGGATATGCTAAAATGGTGTCTTTACTCTTAGATCTTGGAGTTTTTGTGAACTTATCCAATAAATATGGTCGCTCTCCAGTAATGACAGCCACCATTTACGGAAATTGCGAAGCAGTAAAGGTATTGTGTGAGAGAGGAGCTATCATTGACAATGTATTTATAGTCTAAGAAATGTCTATTTTCGATTTGGCAATATATCGAGGATATTATTAAACAGCAGCATACCTTTATAAAAAAATTGCTAATAAAAATATAAAATAAATTACATATTACGAGTCCTTGGCCAAAAAATATAATTCTCGATATGTAAACTATGAAATATTCATCGAAGGACTAAAAGCTGGAAAGAGTATTGAATAATTGCCAGACTTTCTAACCAAAAAGAAGGTATCATAATAAAAAATGAAAGCTAATGACTATCTTTGTTGCTGCTGTGAAATTTTTTATCTTGGCAAAAATAAATAATCAAAGAAAGAGATAAATAGCGAAAGGTAATCCTTATAATTTGAACAAATTATTAATTCGCAGATTAACATTGAATATCGCAGCAGCAAATCTTTTTATGAACATCCGGTCAATCCTGCTGACATTGTCATCGAAACTGATCGAAATCTTTCCATGAAACCTAATGAAAACTGCCCATAAAAATCATCATGATTATATCATCATCATCTATCAATCTATGTTTATCTTAAATCAAACGCTCCGATATGAATTTAGACATGATTTAATTTAATTTCATAATGATTTGTCTTCATTAATTATCTGCCAAAATACTTTATCTTAGCAAATTAAATTCAAGTTAGATTATTTGTTTATCCTTTCATTAAGAAAGAATTATTCGATTTGATAAATATCATTAAATTTATTCATCATCGAAATGGATGTCACTCTTCTCTACAATGGATATAACCTCGAACGCAGGAAAATGTTTGTCTAAAGTCGTAAGTTTATATTATCACCCAGCAAGAAATAATCTTAATAGTCAAATCGTTATTAATTGGCAAGATTCGCTGCATCATGACGAACTATCACCCCTTTCTAAAATGAAACAAAAGCGAACCTTGTAAAATAATCGACTCAAGGAATCATATAGCAATTATGTAGATTCCTATCTTGATCGAGAGCTTCATCTGCATGACAGTGGAATTAGAAGAACTAAAAATGTTTAAAGATCACTCGGAAAAACATAATTCGAAAATCATCAAACAGTACCTACGATGGACGCATCATAATATGGAAAAACTCAAAATAATGAATCTCGCATCCCCAAACTACCGAAGGTATATTATTCCTAACTGTAGATTGGAAGTGAAGATTCTTCAAAAAGAAAAAGTTAATTATCGCAATTTGTGATAGATAAATCGAAAGGATACCTTCATAAAATATTGAGAGATCGATTGAAAAAGTATGATACTCCAAGCAATTAAATTGAGAGTAAAGAACAATGATAGTTACATAAAGATTAATAATTTTTTGAAAATTTATGAATAAATTAAGGAAATTCCAGATCCACTTTGATTGTATTAAATTTGATAATTTCAATGAATGGAGTAATAGCATTGAACTTTGTTATTCGTTCTGACTTGATTTTTTAATGTTTTATCTCCCTATCTTCCTTTATTATCAAAATTAATCTATTTCCAATTTTATAGAAATCAAGTGAATAGTTTATGGTTTAATAATGGTGATTAAATCTTAATCCTCTTGCCAACAAGTAGTCTGAAAATTTATATCGTCTTCAATATCTAAATCAATGGATAATCCTCTTTATTATCGGATAAATAAATAATAATGAAATTCGATTGCTGCTGTCCGAGAAATTAAGTTAACGAGTAGTTGGCTTATAACCAAGCTCAACTCATTTATAATACCAATTATTCAGCACAAGGGATAGGATCCTCTGAATTGTATGGATCTAATCGTCAGTATCCCTACCAAAGTATCGCTCAGTATCAACGGACTATCCCTATGACAGGATACCCGAGCGTTATTGACAAATCAATTGATCCCTTCCAGCAAAAGCACATTTTGGCATTACGAGAGAGAAATCAATAACTAAAAAACCAGATCTCTTCTCGCAAAGCCCAGTTGTGGCAGAAGATGAATTTTCTGTAGGCACACTCTCAGCAGTTGAGACAGAATTACATATTTAAACGAGGGGAGTTGGATAAGCTGATAATGATTATAAACAGATAGTTTTGAAGTGATATTGTTAAGCTGATTCATTTTATTACTAAATAAACCCTTCAATAACTGTTAAATAAATATAAATGCACCAAATTTTGCAACTGGAATTATACATCCTGTTAATTGACAATATTAGTTCCTTTTCCTTAGCTTTCATTACTGGTACTGTAACAAAATTTAAGATATAAAAGGAATTTAATTTTAATTCTGATATTTTATAATATAGTTTATTAGCGTTAAACAATTTAGACAGTCTCTCAGCAAAATTATATAAATCAAAATACCTCAGCAATCATACAGCGAGCACTACCTCCTCCGTATTTTTAAATTGTACTCAAATCACTATAAATAATTTTACCATATTTTCTGAATCTTTATCTCTGATTCTCAGTGAGAACATTGTAAGCTCGATGACTCATTATTACCACTTTCTCTTTACCCATCAACATTATAGCGTTGCCTGCAAAGTTATTAATCTGATCCTCCGCCAATTATATTAGCTACCTTTTTGATTTTTTAATATTATCCTCAACTTGTTATCTTTCTATTAGATTGTCGATACTGTTCAAACAAACTGCTGCCACTCCCTCTCCAATCCACATCATTACATTTGTGTGATATATTAGCTATCGCTTTTAATTAACATTTTGATATGCTGAAAAGACGCAAGGACGATACCCATTGTCTGAACAAAATTTTAAAAATAAAGCTTCATTACTTCGAGGAGATCGAGCACAAAAAGCGACTTTACCAATTCTATCGAGAACCATGCTTCCTGTACCTTCAAGGAATATTCCCTTTTATTCAAATGAAGTATAATCATGCCCCAATTTAAGGTTCATATTTAATGTGCTAAAATGTTTAAATATATCTATTTTTCTTTACAGCCTTCTATTTTGCGCATACATCGGGTATATATTGTAGGTAAGCAAGTGATGAAAAGATATCCAGTTGTTGGGAAAAACTGAATCGGGAGTATCATATTATCCTTAATCTTGGACAATAATCACCTTTATCCCCTCTTTTTCCAGCATATCTGCAAAGTTATCAAACTATGCCAACGATTGTTTCCTAATACTGTCTGTTTATGATAGTTCCTCTTTTTTCTGAAAATAATTATTGGCGAGAGTCATCTAATTGCTACGAAATTGATGAGGTCTAATCATTAAAATAATGCTTGCTAGAGCACATATTTTCTTGGATTATTACTAATGTATCATATATAGATATATTTTATAGAGAACAGGACTCAATTAAATTTACATTTTCAATAGAGATAAATCGTGAGAATTTCATTTTCTTAAATTATAAGTGGATATGCAATGAACTTAATTTTATATTTTATATTTCCTTATAATAAAGGATTCCTAAAGGTAAAAAATCTAAGGATGACCAATGCCAAATATACATAGTGCTGTTAATTAAATAAAAATGTTGTATATTTCTTATTATGATAACCTGACAATTATTGAAAATTTACAAAAATAATATTGCAGATCATAAAGTGATGAAGGATAGAGATGCCTTTATCATTGAAATGTTTTTTATACGTCAAGTATGATTAAAGGAATAAATTGTAAAAGACATATTGTATTCTAAATTTTATGAATTAAGTTATCTTTCTTCGCAAAAGAATACTAGTTATATAGATATGATTAATAAAAGAATTATGGCAAAAAGTAATAATAAAAAAGTGTTTATCCTTGATGTACTTCCTAATTTACTTTTAATTTAAGGTGATGTATCTCTAATCAAGATACCACGATTATTAGCTTGTGATTATATTCATAGAAATTTTAAAGACAAATAATTTTATGAATAATTTAAAATATTATCTAATTAATTCATTCCTTTTCGCTGTGAAATGACATTTGCAATGAGAAAAATCTAAAGAAAACCATAAAATATTATTATTATTTATTATTCTAATACTAACCATCTGCAAAACAAAATAATATCAAAACAAAAATATAAAATGATAAGCAACAACAAAATAGTCGTTGGATTACTTATTTGGACTCTTATCAGCCATCTAAATCATTTTTTATTTTGTATCTTAAAGATGCCAAGGATATTATATTTATTGAAAAATTATTCATTTGATATTTATATTAATTAATTTTTTATGTTCAAAGCAGTGATGGCCGTGAATCTGAAGTCTCAATTGTAGGACAATAATATTGAGCAAGAATCATCTCATGAGGAAATCTAACTTCAAAACCCCTTTACTATTTTGTCATTGAATGAAAAACTATATGCTTTACAAAATCATCCATATGATGTCAAATTAAGATTCAAATCATTGTACAATGATTTAGAACTGCCTAAATAAGAAGATTAGATACTCAATAACTTTCTATTACCTGATAGATAATTATCTTTCGATTAAAATTCGATTGATGATTATCAATCATCAACATAAATTAAAGATGATTCCATTGACAGGTAAGACAAGGTATAAGTTCCTATATTTAATCATTCATAAAGATAAAAGGTATAAACTGTTTAAAAAATCAGAGGAGCTAGGAAAAGATATCTTCCTTCTGGATCAGAAAATGTTTGCGCTGACTACCCTAAAAATATTTCAAGTTATGTCTTTACGAAAGTCTTCAAGGCACTCTTTAATAAAAATTACCTTCCCAAGATGTAGAAGTAATGCCATAAGAGAGGCATTAATCTGAAGATCTTTAGAGACTACTTTTTACCATTAACCAAAGGCAAAGGGGGGCCCAATAGCATTCTCTCTTTCTTGGAAGCAGCTTCATTGGAGTAAATTCCAATGTACGAGATGTTTGACTATCTGATTTGCAAGTATCTCCGAGGTCGCTATATGTTGTTTGCTCTTCAAAACGGAAAGATGAAAGATCTATCAGCTTACATAAAGATGAAAAACCGATATTTCCTTTACTTTAGTAAGTTATTTGACCCCTAGTAAGTATGATTTCTTTGCCCTTTAATTATAATATTGATCTAATATAAATTTAATTTTATAATTAATAAAGATAAGAATACCTAATGTTTCAATTTTTGCGGTAAAATATTTTGGCACCATCAATAAACAAATTATTTTATAAAAATCATGAACAACTTAATTTTTACTACATTACTATTAAAGTGAGTAAAAGAGGTAAATTTTATTAAATTAGTTTATTAGATTCATTTCCAAAATTAGGCATTAATTAGAGATTGTTTATATTTTCAAGGCCTTTTGATTGAATTTCAGCCTCTAATATTCTATAGATGCGAATAAAATTGTTTGTCCCGAATAAGTCTTAAAATCTCATTCTTAAGTCTTCCAACTTAGAATAATCAACAAAGAGATCAAAATCCACATTATTAGCATCTACCTAAACCTAAGGCTTTATAATGTTCTTGAAGGAACCAGTGAGGGAATAGTTCAAATCTTCGCTATCGTCTTCTCTGAATATGATATTTCTTTAATCATTTTGTTCAGGAGAGTTTAATTTTTAAACCTTATCTTTATTAACAAGGATGTCTTACAGTTAATTTAAGTAATCATTATATTATTGCTAATCTTTAACACTTAGTCCAATCCGTTAATTTTCTTAGTCATTCCCTGTTTTTAATTCAACAATATTTTTTTCTTATTTAAAATGCTATTTTTTTTATTTTGATAATTATTTTTCCGATGATTTACTCTATCTCCTTTGCCACTTACCGGGCTTTAGAGTTTATACAATAGGGACATCTATACTTTATTTGTTGCGGTTTTTATTATTATTTTTGATAAATTATTCTCTGTCTCTCTTTATATTTTATCTTTCATCTGCATATCGCTTTGGATTTCTAGTTTCTTATTTTATTTTTATCTATTACCTCACTTTTTCATTTTCACTTGATGAGGTGGCAGGAAGTCTTGTTTATGATTTTCTTGATTGCGCTGAAAATGGTGCTTTTTTTGGAAAATTTGGATTTAACAGGGCTTTTGAAATTTACTCATCTAATTGTTAGAGCTGAACACTATATTTTTTATGTCCATATTGAGCTGGAAGAGGTTGTTCTTTGTCATGAGATTATCTGCGATCATTATTATTTTTTCCTTTCGATGTTTGAGGACGAGTAATATGTTTAGATTATTCTTCGTACGTAGGTTCTGAAATATACTAAAGTTCTGATTGTCTCGCTCTTTCCTAAGCTCTCTTCCGAATCATTTGATTTTCATACCATTGTTTCCTGGCAAATTAATTAATTTATTCGATTTTTTTGGCTTCATCCTTTTATTTTTGCAGTTTCTTTTTACTTGAACTCTCTTGAGCTCTCTCTCTTTATAGTTAATATTTTTATTGCATCAACTTTTATTTTTTAATCAATAACTATTGTGCTTATCTCTCTCTTCTGCGAGCCAGTTCATTCGCCTCGATTCGTTTTTTTTATTGCTCCTTGAACAGTTTATTCTCCTGTTACTTTCTATTTTCTCTTTCTATCCATTGCTTCCTCTCCTAGACAGCTCTTTTTTGCTAAAGCTCTTTGATCCTTTGATTTTGTTCTCTTCGCTTTTAGATTTATTCTTATTTCCTTATCTTTTATTATTCTTTTCTACGTTTTCTCTCCTACTCTCTTTCTTCCTCTTTTTTCCTTTCTATTTTTTACTTGAGTAAAGCTGCCTCCTCTTTTAGTTTATTCCTTTAACTTTATAGTTTATTATTATCTCTACTACCTTCTTGAACTTTAATAAGCTTATTTGCAATTTATACTTTCTAAATTAATAATTGAGGACATGATTATGAAGAATAGTATGACTAAATTCATCATTTCGTCTTGTTTCGCTTAGATATTTTGTTATCCTCTATCGAATGAACGATTTATCTAAATTTCAATATCCATACTTAATATATCTCCTACACTTGGTCTTCGATTAGAATCAATTTGCAACATTTCGCTAATTAACCCTTTTAGGTCTTTGCTATAATTTCCTGGTAAAGATGAATAACTGCCTTTGACAATTTTCAATGCTAAAAATTGAAGCGAGGCCCCAGTAAAAGGAGGAGTTAAGGCGCACAGCTCATAAAGTAAAACTCCCATTGACCAGACATCAGATTTAAAGGAATAAGGCTTATTTTCAATAATTTATGGTGAAAGATAATAAGGAGTTCCTACGACAGTTCGAGCTTTGTCTTGAGTTTTGTTTAACACTCTTGCAATGCCAAAGTCACCGAGTTTTAAGATATTAGTCTTAGTAATAAAAATATTTTGCCCTTTGATATCTCGATGCAATATTTTACGATCATGAACGTGCTTCATGGCCAAGCAAATTTGTGTAAACCAATCTAAAATTTAACTTTCTGTAAAGTTTTTCTTCTCACTCTTCTTTGCAGCGATTGCTTTTGATAAATCTCCACATTCTGCATACTCCATCACTATCTTTAACTTGTTTTGTTTTGTGGCATAAACTTCAATAAATTTAACTATGAGCGGGTGTTTTAAA
>Ga0302191_10002633_pt1 | contig 11137 bp, 4 predicted proteins | sample II_Bog_E3_1_FD_198775 | JGI IMG/M metagenome (GOLD analysis project Ga0302191, IMG submission 198775) | Peat permafrost microbial communities from Stordalen Mire near Abisko, Sweden - II_Bog_E3_1 | ecosystem: Environmental > Terrestrial > Soil > Wetlands > Peat | place: Sweden: Abisko, Stordalen...
GACCTGCGAGTATACCTGCGAGTGGACCTGCGAGTGGACCTGCGAGTGGACCTGCGAGTATACCTGCGAGTGGACCTGCGAGTATACCTGCGAGTATACCTGCGAGTGGACCTGCGAGTATACCTGCGAGTGGACCTGCGAGTGGACCTGCGAGTGGACCTGCGAGTATACCTGCGAGTGGACCTGCGAGTGGACCTGCGAGTGGACCTGCGAGTGGACCTGCGAGTATACCTGCGAGTGGACCTGCGAGTGGACCTGCGAGTGGACCTGCGAGTATACCTGCGAGTGGACCTGCGAGTGGACCTGCGAGTGGACCTGCGAGTGGACCTGCGAGTGGACCTGCGAGTATACCTGCGAGTGGACCTGCGAGTGGACCTGCGAGTATACCTGCGAGTGAAGGCCCATTTCAAGTCCCTATAAATCATACCCCCTGCAGTTCACATTGTTCAGTGTTCGCCTGTGTGCTCTGCAGGCGAACCAGTGTGCAGTGTTGCTGTGTTCTCAGCAGGCGGACCACCAGTGTTGCGGTAAGCCTGTGCTCTTAGGCATATGCTTTGTAGGCAGACCAGTGTCTAGCCTAAAGGCTCTTAGTGAAACGAAGATGTCTTAGGCCGTGATGAGGAAGTCTGGACGCAAAGATATATCTAGCCGTCTGCGATTTTGGAATATACGATATACAGCGACGTTACTTTACAGGCGGGATGAATTCATTTCATCCAGCCTGGTCCACAGGGCGGGTAGCGCGTATTTTCAAATTTGGCTAGCCGTCTTTAAAGAAAGAATAACTTACTTACATGTTAACCTACTACTGGCAGACGATTCAAGTTTAATAGCTCCCTGGTCTTCAATTCAGTGAATAGCATTGCGCAAGCAAATTAACTGAGCTAGAATGTTCCGTTCCAGCCTGTGAAAACTGGCCGGTTTGGACAGAAATTGAACAATCACATATCAGCAATCAAGTAACTGGAATTCACCCTGGCTGCGCAGCAAGATAGCACAATTCACAGCTGCCAATCAGAGCTATGGACAAGAAAGATCAACTTATATATATATAAAAGTGGAAAAAAGGGAAAAAAATTTGATGACAGGATTTGTACATGGTAAAGATAGTCTTTTGGGGTGTTTTTTGAGGGTCGCAAAGCGCAAAGGAAAATGTATCGCGAGGAGGACCTCGCGATACATTTTCCTTTGCGCTTTGCGACCCTCAAAAAACACTGACAAATGGACGAAAATTCCGATTAGGGAAAATTTCTTCGATTTGCACCCCCCGCCCCGGTCGCGAGTTTACCCGCAAAGGGAAAATATGACAAAATATGACGAAAATCGCGAAGAAATTGTTAAAATGAGGGGTTTGGCCATGAATTTTGGTGTAGTCCCGAGCGTGGTCCTTTACACGAAAATTTCAAACACTATGTAGTCCCCGGTAGTTATTTCCGGGCCGACTTGTAGTCCTTTCGCCCAAAAAAATCTGGTCACCCTGGTTAAAAGTGAGCGATAAAAGATTTAAGAGAAATTCCTAACAATGCAACGTGTCTAACTTTAACGAGGGAATTCAGAAAGAATACGTGCTACAACGTCTTACAAAGTAACCTACTACTGGAAGGAGTAGTTAGCACAAATTTGGAAGCAGTTTAAGCGTAAAGTTTTGTTAATTTTGCACATTTGATTAATACTCCATTTGCGCACATTGTACAACTTTTAATAATTGATTGCGGTTTGTTGTACAACTTTTAATAATTGATTACGGTCTTCCTCACTTTCGCCTAACTTTCTCATAATTACATAACGAACAATACAGTCATAGATATCGGCACATCATCCAAAACGGCAACGTTTAATTGTAGAAACTCTAATTAAAACAGAAAGTTCGTATCTGGTTTGTATGATTTCGCTCGAATTCTTCTCTTCTTTTTTCTTCATTTTTTTATTTATTTATTTCTCCGACCGTCGATGGGCACCAACTTCTAGCCGTATCTCCTCAAAAAGTTTGATAGCTAGAGTCTTCCAATTTTCACGGTTGCGTTCAGGAGGTACCAAAGGTGGGAATAGGAACTTTTTGAAAATTTATCTTTGGTATTGGGGGAGTTAGGGGGTCAAACCCCCATAATGTCCCTTTTTGGGTCTTTGAGTCCCGTTACTACTGCCGTGAGTCCCGTGAATAGTACCTTTCTATTCTTTTTGGTGCCGATTTGGATAGAACTAGAAATAGAAAACTAGAGTACCGTAAAATTGATGTACTGTTGCCATTCAGTTACCATGGGGGTTGGACCAGTAAGTATAGAATTATGCCAATCCATCCATCCATCCATCCATCCATCCATTAAATCATCCCTCAATTATATCATCATGATTTTCAGTATTGACTACCTGCCACATAAAATTTTGTGAAGTGTATATTCTAGCCTATTCTATAACAAGAACTGAGCTAAAATTGTAAAAGTGTCACATCATTCAATTTTTAATATTTGCTGCAAATAATTCCATGTGCTCAATCCTTGGGATCATTTCTTTCCATTTTTTTCCTAAGCCCATATTTCTTTAATATAATTGTCGCCAATTAATAATGTCATGTTATTTGTAAGTTATTATTCATTAGTTATAATGTTACTTTAACTCTGACTTAAATGTCCCTTTCATTGTCACTGAATCTCTTATATTCTTTACAATCAGCTATTTTGACATTACACATTTTCGCCATGTTTGTTCTTCGTAGGTTGCTGGGATTCGCACTCGCACTCTCCGGACAACAGACATGGCAGTTGCCCCGAGGTTTCTCATAATGGCACCGCAGCCCATCATACCGACGTTTTCTCGCGCGGACTTGACGAACGTTTCCTTGCTCGGCAGTGGATCATACGGCAAAGTCTACGCAGCGACATATCAAGGTCGCAAAGTCGTCCTCAAAGAACCGGTGGACAGGCGCCCGACAGAAAACGTCGCGAGTCTTTTTCGGAAAGAGGCGCAACTTCTGCATTCGGTTCGGGGCCATGACAACGTTGTTGGTCTGGTTGCGTTCGACCCGTCCAAGCTGTCATTCTTAATGCAGTTCTGTTCGCTGTCCTTTGAGAAACTGTCCATTGAGCAGCCCGCTGTGCACAGCATGAAAGACTTGATGATAACATTAGACGATCTTGCCGACATCACCAGCTTGCAGCACATGGTCAACGTCCTAGTTTCCGACGTCGCTGCCGGCCTGCGTTTCTTGCACAGCAGAAACATTGTGCATCGTGACATTAAACCTGACAACATTCTAGTGACCAATCAGCACTACATGGCGTGTGACGACCTGGAGACCTGTCTGTGGGTTGCCACGAAACCGCTTGTTGCTGTCCTAACGGACTTTGGCGAATCGAGATCCGACATCCTGCAGACTTCAAACGCGTGCGCAACATCGACGGTTAACCTGTTCCGCGGCTCTCCCGCATTCATGGCGCCGGAGAATGTGAATAACAGTGATCGAGCGAGAAGTACAATTTCCGATCTCAAAGCAGCGGACGTGTGGTCCTTTGGAATGGTCGTATTCTGTGCGATTAACCCCTCGCTCAGCAGTCCTTACATGACAGAGCTGAACGCGAGATCGAGAGGGGGCGACGCCGTCGTTTTTCTCGCTGCCTTGCACGCTAAGAAATGTCTGCCAGCACAGGACGCCAAGTACCTCGAGAAGCGTAACGGACCGTGGGCAGCCCTCGCGAGCTTGTACAGGAGCTGCGCAAAGTACACGCCGTCCGACCGACCGACCATGGAGGCAGCGCAACGCCAACTAGTCGTCGACAGCGTCAACATACAAAATCTGGCGCTGAGTCAATCAACTGCCAGTGATGAGTGGACGCACGCAGTCGTTGCAGGTTAGAGATCGACCTTCTTTTTGAGTCACTGAGAACTTTTTCTACCGGAGCTAGCCCTCGGTGGGGCTATAAAGTCTTGCCTACTGTGTAACAGCCACTAGTTCAGGTTAGAGAGAACCTTGGTGCAAAGAAATTTGATATCCTGCAGTCATTGCAGCATAGAGTCGATACTATTCATGTTGGCAGTGCAGAATGTGAGCGGGGTTTCAGCAAGCTCAACATAGCTTGTACGGCATTGTGATAACGCTGAAGTGTACCACATTTGAGCTAGCTCGTGTTCATTTCTGTAACTGGCCCTCCCAGTTATAGAAATAAACGTTCACTCTGTTTAAACCTTTGACCTATGTGAAGTCAGGATTTTCATCAAATTGAAGAGATGCTACATGTTTGCAGGGCCCCAGAAAGTTTGCCTGCCAGGCAGTGCTGTAGTTGTTTTTCAGGGGCCCGGCGGGACGATCCATTTTTTATAAAGCCTAAAGCCGTCCTTCATCCAGCAGTAGTGGCCCCAACAGCAGTCTTTTTCTTTTTCCGGTCCATGCAGAACTCGCGACCGGGGGGGGGTAATGTCGAAATTTTTTCCGGTCAGTGCAGAACTGACTACCGGGGGGGGGGGGGGTAGTGTCGAAGTTTTTTCCAGTCCGTGCGGTCCGTGCAGAACTCGCGACTGGGGGGGGGGGAGGGGGGAGGGGGATAGAACAATCTATTACTAATTTGAGGAAGGACGATATAATGGTGGAAATAGCCTATGGACCCGGACTCTGCATGACGATTTAACATAAGAGACAGCCTTTAGCCTAAATTGTGGGTGGTTGGCTGGGTGTTCATGATCGTGCTGCTGGTGGTCAGATGTCCTCCAAATGGGTCCAATGAGCTTAATCACATTAGTATTTATTTGTAAAAATTTTTAGGCGATGCCAAACGTAGTGCGAGAAACTCCACGTAGTGCTTTACTCCCAGGATTAATCTATGGTGATTGTGCGCATAATGTGCATAAATTATTCTTTTTCATTTTCTATTTATTTCTTTATATTATTTTCTTCTATGTAATCATCTAATAACTTCTGAACGGATACAGATAGAGACACCAAATTTCTTTGCTCGACAAAATTTATGCCTTCAGAAAGTTATCGTGCAACATTTTGAAAGTTTGTCTCAGATTCTTGTGGGCATTGCTTCGTAATTTTTGAATTGTCCCATCATAATTCAGAAACCAGTCGACCGATTATTAACAAATTTATACAGGGTATGTAGGGTACTCGGGGCTAACGATAGGTCCAGGACAGGGGTCATTCATAAAACCCTTTATAACTCGCTCCCTTTGCAGATAGAGACTAAACTTGTATTATTCACCAATAAGATACCGTTCATGCCTCATCGATTAGCATTAACGGATTTGACCTTGAACGTTAACTAGAAGGTCATACCGTGACCTTCATGCATAAAACCCCTTATTATCACTTATGGGAAGTTGTATATGACGCATCGAATGGCATTAACAGATCTGACCTTCAATGTGACATTCAAGATCAAACCATGACCTCCAAGCATAAAACCATTTTAAACGCGTTTCCATTTGCAGACAGAACTTCCAATAGTAGTACTGATTTATGGGAAATCATATATTCTGCATCGAATGGCGTTAAAATATTTGACCTTGCAATTGTCAGATTTGAACTTCAAGGTCGAACCGTGACCTTCATGCACAAAACCCCTTATAACTCCTTTCTGTTTGCTAATTAAGTCTCGAATAGTATTATTCACTAACGGGAAATCGTTTCTGACCCATACAATCACATTAACATATATTTTATATATTAAATATATTATATCGCCTTCCTATTAAACGGTCGTTCTGTATTGCAGGTGCCGCGCAGCAGACACGAGGGACGGCGACGAACAATGCGTGCACATACTTGGCTGTTTTGATTGGTGGGAAAGTGTGTGCAGCAACGACAAGGACAGATTTCTCAATCGTTGAAATAGCGAACGCGGCCATGCTCGAATTTCCCGATATACTGCAGCGCAACACGGACTGCTTGGAAAGTATAAACCACGCGTACGACAGGTTGCTACGCGTCGCTGCTGTTCCGCAAATGTCACTGCTATTCCGCATCGTCAGCACGGGAGACGTGTCAGTGTCCGTTGCGAAACAGGAACTTTGCAGCGCGCTCTACTGCATGTTCGCGGCCGACGCCGCGGAAAGCGGTTTCTTCACCGCAAAGTGCGCAATATACATTCTTTCGCTCTTCACGTTTTTGATCTGCAGGAACAGCGATGGCATCGTGTGCGTCGTCGACACGCATTCGGTGGCGACAAACTACGGGGGCAACAACAGCGGAGTAGTTGTCACCGCATCGAACTCTACCACGTGGTGTGTCGATCTCGCTTCATGGCTGTTCTGCCGTGTGCACGCAAAAAACGTCGTCCAGCACGAGCTCGCTATAATGACGCTGCTAAACACATTGCCGCAATCACCAAGCCGGGAAGCTATTGTGTCGCAGAGTAACTGTTTCGAACGCGGAGTTTGCGACGAATTAAGTGGAAGCGCGTCTCGCATTCCGCGGGACGAAGTGTTGCGCGAAGCACAGCAGAGCAGTGACAGAAGGCCATATTTCGATGGAGACGGCGTCGCGCACAGCGCCCGCGTTGAGGTCGGAGAAACCGCAGGTGACGCAAGGAAGATGATAAATTATAACGCTACACATTCCAATGTCAGCTCTGCGTCAAGGAAAAGACCGTTGCACGGCGATGCTCAATGTCGTAGCAGTGACAGCGGCGTATCCATTTCGCACAAGACGGGTTCGTCTTTGCAGATGCATGCGTCGCCGAAGGATTTCAGCATCGACAACTGGCTGGACTGCGAGGCGCAGCAACTGGACAGCCTACCTCACGCAATTGACGGTTGGTGCAAGTACAGCATGAAAGCCAGCTCATCGGCTAACATGATGGCCGTTGCATGTGACGGCAGACCGTGGACGCGATGGAATACGAGCAGCAGAGCGGGTTTTAGTGGCGTCAGGCGACTCGCGAGGTGCGGCGGCTCGTTCTACTGTCCGTCGAAAGAATGTGTTTATCTCGCACTGAACGGTAAAGCGAACAAGAGAAATTTCGCAACCAAGAATGGCGCGAAAGTTTGTTTCACGTGCAGCGAAGCAGCCGTCGAACTACCATGCCCAGCAGTTAAAGTCTTGGAAATGGAAGAGGCGTCGGGAAACGTGACCGTATATCACAACGGGCAACACACTTGTTTTCCCAAGCGGTTCTGCCACTCGAGCACCAGAAAAGCGCTGAGGGACGCAATACGCTGCCACCCCGGAGTCGCTCCGAGCCGCATCGCAGACACTGAAATGTTGTCCGTCATGTCCGGCGATGATTTCAAATGGGAAGAGGTATGCAAAATAGCGAGCGATTTTGGCAACTTGAAACAGGTCCAGAATATGAAAACGGAAGCAAAACGACACGCAAACCCTGTAGGAGACAATTTCGAAGCGTTGGGTGTTTTCCGAGACAAGTGTAATGAGCTGGACAGGTTCCTAATTTTCCGCGTCAACAACAGATCGCTCAACGGCGAGGCTTCGTTCGTTTTCAAGTCCAGTCAGATGATGGCAGAGATGGCTATAGAGATGGACCGAAACAACACGGGCAGTCCTTTTGCAGAAGAGTACGTACATGTAGATGCGACACACACTCGCTGCAGGAATTTTCAGACTGTTACCTTGTGGGTTTATCATCCTGTGATGAGAAAACTTATGCGACTTGCAATGATGGATGTTGAAGTGGAAAATACGGAAAATCTGACACTGTTCTGGCAGACCTTCAACTGTATGCTTCAGAAATGCAGCGGCAACGAAAGCTACACTTTCAACCCGTACGGCTTCGTCGCCGATGAGCATCACGCAAACTGGAGAAGTATACAAGCCGTCTTCGGCATGGATGTCCTACAGCGTGTCGTTTCATGCGAGTTTCATTATAAGCAGAGCGTACACCGTCATGCGCGCTCTCTACCGTGCGAAGAAAGCCGAGACGAGTTCAAGTTGTTGGCGGACAATATGTTATTTGCGCTCGGACTAGCAAAGTTCAACGAAGCACTGGAAGCGATGTCGAAATTTAGTGTGAAACATGACAGTCTAGCGGCGTGGCTGACATGGTGGTACGAGCGACGCAGTCACATCTTCAGGGCGTTCAAACCAGTAGAAGCACCGTCTTCAAACCTCGCGGAGGTGGGGCACTCGAAACTCTCCAACGGGGGCACTGCGTACATGTCGTTATTGGAAGCTGCAAAGCACGACGTCACAGGTGCGATACGACAGCAGGAGGAGTGCAAGCTGTTTAAGGAGGGGGTCAACACGGGTGGCGTCGGCGCAGACTATGGTCACAGAAGAAGCAGACAGTACAAACGAGCCATGAAACAAGCGCAAGAATTCGGTGCAGAAGTCGTCGGGGATGCTCTAGCAGCACAGAAATTCGTGCAAACGAGCGGCATACATCGACCCGTGACAGCGAAAGCGAAAAAGAAGCGTGCTGGCAAGAGTGCACCAAATGCGAACAAAGCCAGCGTCATAGTTGAATCCACAGCCGTCGCCAGAGTTATAGGTGCAGCCTGTCCTGCGCCAGCCGTTTGTCCTGGTCCAACAGTGCCAGAAACATTCCACATCGCACTCCTCAGCAAGCACCCAGCCGTCGTGAAGTGTTATGGTTGCGACGCGGCTATAAGGGCACCAGCGCATGACGTGATTCTGCAGCTGTACTGCAACCGAGTTTATAAGAACAAGAATCGAGAGTCGTGTGTCGCAGCGAAGAGGTCTGCATGTTATTTCCACCTCAATCTAGAATGCGCACGGAAAGCAGTGCCACGAATGGAGTTGCGAGACATCGTCTTGCACGACGAGACGCGCCCTGCTTGCAGTCAAGAACAAATCAACAAACTGCTAAGATTCGGTGTTGTTTGAAACTAGAAACACCGAGAAACGACCAGCAGGGATAGCTGTATCTCTCTAACCCTATATATCTAACATTTTATCTTTCTTTCTATCCAGCTATGTAAGAATGATGAAGGACATAGGAGCGCCACTGTTGTTGGGCCACTCTTTTTTACAGTGTCGTCGCGTTCCGGCGGTTTAAACTAGATTTAATATCATGCTTTTGATACTAGTTAATTTTGTTTTCTTTTTGTTTTCTTTCATACTACTTTCGTTTCTTTTCCGTACTGGTCCTGCACAGGAACGCTTCGGATTTAAATGTTTTTAATTAAGAGTGTGACTGGTGCGCAAGCGTGATTCGTGAAGCTGTAATTGTAAGCGGGAATATGTTGAGTCGACACGCGAGTGTCCACGCGACAGCGTTATGTCTTGTTCAGTGCTTTTAATCACGTCGTCATTGGATAATGCTCCTGTTTATGTTGTCTTTAATTAAGTGGCGTTTGTGACGAAATGTGTATTGTTTTTTGACGGGTTTTAATGATTTTGATGCTACTTGCACGTAATTGGTTTATTTTCGCAAAAATTTTTATATATTACGGTTTTCATAATTAAGAAATCACGAACTTCGATTCGTGATTTAATAATAAATGAAAAATTTTTCAAAAACATTTTAAATTTGTTTAAGAAAAACTTTATCTTTAACGACAAAAATTAAATCACAAACTTTGTTAGCAATTTTGGGTTTTATACAATGCACTGTTCATTGTGATTCAAAACAACTATTCGAGATGTTTGTTCAACTAGTTAATTATTTTTTGTTACAACGCGTAACAAACGTTAACACGTGGTTGAGTGACTGGTTTTTTACACTGAAAAGCAGCGGGTTTAACTGCTTTTTGATGACCAAAAAGCATGTAGCACAACGAAACGTCGTAATAAAACAATTTAGTTCATTTTAAAGAATTTCCTTATCGACGCCCCTATCGACGCATATAAGGTGCAATTGAAGAACTCTAGTCTGTTTCACTGTTAATTGTTGAAGTAAGTTCTTTTAATTTTTTAGCTGATATCACCTGCCTAGCCTCGCTAATGTTTAATCGCAACCTGAATTGAACATCGATCATCTTTTTATAGAGCCGTTCCCAAGTACATTTTTCAAGTGCAATTGCACAACGCTAGTCTGTTGTATTGTTAATAGCCATAATGTAAGTTGGGCATTTCAAAGTAGCATCACAGTAAATTGTTTGATTTTTTAAAGCAATTGGATTGTATCTGTTGGGTTAAAATGAACAACGTTTGTATGTTTCACTGTTAATTGTTCCAAGTTAATGAAGCCTTAGCAATTTAACCAGTTCTTTTACCAGGTACCATAGACCACTTTTGATTATTCGCTCATGCAGTTTGGTAAGGTAGCAAAATCTTAACGACGCGCTACACCTATTATGCTACTACACCGCTTTAGATATTTGATGTGCGCTACAACTGGTGATAAGAATAGTGTACGCTTTAGCTGCTATGGTTTGGATATTGTCAGCGCTATCTGTGTTTGCGATAAGATAATGATTATCTTATGCTAATGATAAGAGACTGTTTTAAAAAACAGCTTTTCCCGGTTTTTGATGATACAAAAAAAAGTGTGTAGACTAAATAAATTTCATTCATTCCACTAGAAAGCATGCTCGAATGTTAACTTTGTTAAATTCCCATAAGATACAGACGGATTTCAGACAAAAACGTTTGTAAATCAACCAGCGCGAGCTCTGTTCCATGCATCTTTAAACTGTTGAACTGTGCGATAGTTCAACAATATCTAGATAATCATAAGCGACAATTAAGAAATCTTAACACAATTAATAGCCGATAACTGGTCAACAGTTGAACAAAAAGCGAGTTGTAGGCGTAGAGAAAGTTACGCGACTAATTTTGAAGTTAGTAACTGTCCAAAAATATACTCGCAGGTATACTCGCAACTATACTCGCAGGTATACTCGCAGGTATACTCGCAACTATACTCGCAGGTATACTCGCAGGTATACTCGCAGGTATACTCGCAGGTCCACTCGCAGGTATACTCGCAACTATACTCGCAGGTATACTCGCAGGTATACTCGCGGGTCCACTCGCAGGTCCACTCGCAGGTATACTCGCAGGTATACTCGCAACTATACTCGCAGGTATACTCGCAGGTATACTCGCAACTATACTCGCAGGTATACTCGCAGGTATACTCGCGGGTCCACTCGCAGGTCCACTCGCAGGTATACTCGCAGGTATACTCGCAGGTCCACTCGCAGGTCCACTCGCAGGTCCACTCGCAGGTCCACTCGCAGGTCCACTCGCAGGTCCACTCGCAGGTCCACTCGCAGGTCCACT
>Ga0302191_10002646_pt1 | contig 11119 bp, 10 predicted proteins | sample II_Bog_E3_1_FD_198775 | JGI IMG/M metagenome (GOLD analysis project Ga0302191, IMG submission 198775) | Peat permafrost microbial communities from Stordalen Mire near Abisko, Sweden - II_Bog_E3_1 | ecosystem: Environmental > Terrestrial > Soil > Wetlands > Peat | place: Sweden: Abisko...
AAGCGCTGCCCAAGCTGTCCACGGCAATGCCGTTGCCTAGGTCATAGCCGCTGCCGCCCAGATAGGTGGAGTAGACCAACGCCGAGCCCTGTGGGTTGAACTTCGTCACAAAAGCGTCAGTGCTCCCGTCGCCGAAGGTCGTCTGGAAGGCATCGGGAGTAACTGGAAAATTGGTCGAACTCGTTTGACCCGTGACATAAGCGTTGCCCGAGTTGTCCACAGCTATGCCGGTGCCAAGGTCGCCGTATACTCCGCTGCCACCTAGGTAGGTAGAGTAGACCAGAACAGAGCCCGTGGGGTTTAGCTTGGTCACGAAGGCGTTACCGTATTCACAGGTACCTCCACATACTGTCTGGAAGGCACCGGGAGTGACGGGAAAGCCACCACCAGCATTGCCGGTGACGTAGGCGTTACCTGTGGCGTCCACGGCGATGCCTCGGCCCCAGCCATTGTCCAGATAGGTGGAGTAAACCAAGGCCGTTCCCGTGGGGTTGAGCTTGGTCACGAAGGCTCCACAGCAGGTCGTCTGGAACGCACCCGACGTAACGGGAAAGTTGCTCGAAGAGGTATATCCCGTGACATAAGCGTTGCCCAAGTTGTCCACGGCAATGCCGTACCCAGCGTCCTGCCCGCTGCCACCAAGATAAGTTGAGTAAATCAGCGGATCAATGTACAGCGGCCTGCTGGCGTCATACTTCGCCACCTCGAACGCAATACTGTTCGTATCCGTGATGGCATAATGTGCCGCAATCTCCCGCCGCGTTCCATCTTTCTCCTGATACACCACCGGCTTGTGCCAGCGAATTTCATCCTCGCCAACTTTGAACACTAGCTCTCCGTGCTCAGTTCGACGAATCCGCTTCGCCCCCCGAACGTCGAACGCGATGCGATTTGGGTTCGCACCCGGAGCCACGATAAAGTCATACTCAAGTTGCCGCTGGTTGCCATAGTAAACTAGATCAATGCCCGAATAAATTCCCTCGTACTTCACCTTCGCGTAGGTCGGAACATTCGTGCGCCACTTTGCCGGGTCGTTGCCGATGAAGTAGTTGCTCGTGCCCGCCAGTTCATCGACGCCTGTTACTCTGGTGGCGGGATTGGCATTGCGGAGCTTCATCCGCAGGACACCACCGGCTTTGGGCGCAGGCATTGGCTTCTGATGCTTCTGAGCGTGGGCCGCCTTAGTTTCCGCCTTGTGCCCGCTCAAGGTGAGCACTGCTTCATTCCCGGTGAGGAAGAGGGTATATTCGCTCGTACGTGACAAAAACTTCACTTGGGCATCGGTCTGCCCGTGATTGGCCTCGAAGCCGAGGGGCAACTTGCCGCACTGATCGAGAATGCGGACTTGAGTTTTTGGGTCGGCCTTTGCAGTGCTGCCCGGAGGAACAGGATTCGACTGGGACAGCAGGAATGTCGTGGCTAAACACAAAAACAAGCAGACGAAGCAGGTACGAGTCATGAATCCTCCCGTAGAACCGGGGTAGCGTGCAGAGAACGCCTTGGCTCGGCTGCCGGTGTAGGGGGAAGGAAAAGCGCGGTAGTCGAGAACAGAGAATTATCCGCTCGATGCAGGCTGGCGGTCAATGACCTACTGCGAAAGTCTAGGAGGCTTGGGAAATGCGAGGTTCAGGGCCGATTTATTAAGACTTCCCGTACACAATCAGCCGTGACGCCAGCGGCGTCGATTCGTACGTTGACAGCGGGTTTACCCCGTGGTCACCGAAGGCGTAACGCCGCTTGGTGCCACGCTGACGTATCCGATTGGAGCATTCCTTGTTGCGCCAAATGGGTTGGCCCTCAATCCAACTTGGACGTACGCAAGCACGGACGAATACCCCGCCGCACGAATCGTTGCTTTCCGAATGCAGATGTAGAAAAATCAGAAACTAATTGTCCCCGAACACCCGCCGATCCTTTTAGGTCAACTAAGGGCGACTGCCGTGATAAGGGCTACTGCTGAGAGGAACATTTTCCTCTTGCTATCCATTCAACTCCTTTTCCTCGTTTCATTCTAATGCTGGCCACAGGGTAACCGACAACAGAAAATGGCACTCCTTCGGAGTTTCGCCTGTTCTTTGGAAGATGTTGGATTGTAGCGTCCACATATCCTATAACTTCTCCCACGGCATCGTCTCGGCCCAGTTTGTCACTCCATTCAATAGCGACGGCTCTATATTGCCTTTGCCACTCCGCTTCTTGTGGCGTCCGTGGATTATTAATCGCATCGATTATTTCAGAATGTCCAAGGTGAAATGCGTTTGCTTCGGGGGACGAAGTGGGAATGAGTTTAGTGTGACTGCTAACCTTAACTCGCTTGGATGGAAGGAGTTCATACGTGACCTCCGATACAGCGATCAACAGACTCCCATCCTTTTCAAAATCACTGAACAGTCCAGTAATGATGAAGTTATCATCAAGTCCTCCGAGTGCCCTACTGCCGAGTCGCTGAAATTCTATTTGTACTCTTTCCCCCCAAGCATCCGCAACCCTCGAAGCAAGACGATTGGTTGCACCTTTGCCGGTGATCCTTCTGTATTCCTTCGGGGCAACTGCATAAGCGTCCCAAGAAGGATCAAGAGCGGCACTGCTTCTCCCGGTCGCAACGAACATCAACTTGTTGCCAAATGTAGCAATCTTACAGCCAGTATCCGAATAGGAAGTACCGTGGTTCTGTCGGCTGTCGGCGGCAACAGCGATCTCGTCTTGCGTCCAGACAACGAAGGCAATGCTGCCGTCGGTTTGCGGTCGAGCGATTGCACTCAAGAACATCTCCGCCGAGATAACAGCGACGATAAACCGTCTCATATGGCGATCCAAATGTGAGGTTACGACAAACCCTAACATGGAAAAGTTAGTCGGCATTGGCATAGGGAATAGTGCATCCCTCAAAGTCGTTAAATTCCGGGACATAGACTTCGCGGTCTCTTCCCAGAGTTGTTGAGTCTCCATATATAAGTAGCTTCAATTTCCCCATTCTTTTGTGGCTCAAATCTAATATCAGAATGCGGGCCTCCACCAACCGGCCCAATCCACGGTCTGGCGGCAGCTTTCGATTGCTGATTAGCGGTATCAGCGGCTACTGCCAAGTTGTGAGTGTCAGTTCCGCCCTTTTTCATTTCTGCCAAGGTATCTTCAGAGACTTTGGCATTTCTATTGGCAATCGCCAATTGGCCCATGTTGAGGATTACAGCTCGTTCGGTCTGATTGACAGAGGATTTCATTTGATCGAGTTGACCGCTGTAGATGTGCAGGGCGTACATTCCAACCACGACAAGAACGGCATTGATAATAAGGCTGCCAAACTCGAACCACCGGAAGTCTCGCCGCATTTCTTGCGCGATTGTCGGTTGTTCTTTGGAACTCTTGTCGGCATTGCTTCCAGTTTTGCTCTGCTTGGCATCATCAGCTGCGTCGTTGCTGTCACTCTCATTTGGCATGGCACTAGCCTCTTGCTGGGAACAAACTGAACTCCATAAGCTGCGCGGATCATCGAGGACCCGAGGCACTAGAGAACTTTAGACGCGGCATTGATAAGGCATCTATTGTACCGCTAGTCAGTCCGGCGTTCCGCACCTAACGTCAATCCTTCGCATGATCCGCTCGGCCCACTGAATCGAAGCGTCAATGAGCTTGTCCGTGCGTGGGCTTCACCAGCCCACCACGCGTGCTATGCTTTCTGTTCGCACCTAGCGAATGGGGATAAGCATGAGTTTGGAGTCCATCACAAAACAAATCAGGGAAGAGGTCGCAAAGCTGAATCAGGTTCTGCGATTGCTCGAAGGCACAGGAGTAAGACAAACGAAGACGAAGGCAACGAAGCACACCATGTCGGCAGCGGGTCGTCGGAAAATCAGCCTGGCGCAGAAAAAGCGTTGGGCAAAGACGAAAGGTCAAGCACCGAAACCCAAGCGCGCAATTTCAGCAGCAGGTAGAAAGAGAATCGCGGCGGCACAAAGGGCGAGGTGGGCGAAAATTAGAGCGGCAAAGAAGGCTGGCTAGAGCTTAGAGTCAGCAGAGCGTGCGTGTTGCAGCGCTGAGGCGTTGAGGATCGAGACGAATCGCGAAAAGGATCGGAAGGAACTTCCTTTCTATTTGTTCTTGCATTCCTTAGTTGCTGCATCCATTTTCTTTATTGCTGCATCCAGCCTTCTGTAATCCGGGTTCCGCATTTCGCCCTCTAGCACCCAAAAAGTAGCGTCTGTACCCATTCTTATAATCTTGTCTATGTACATCGTGACTCTGTTAGCTGCAAGATCTTTGTCCCGCTGAGTCGTACATTTGTTGGGATGCATGGCAACTTCACAAGCCTCAAAGAAGTCAGAAATTCCATATTTCAGGAATGCTTCTGCCCTATCTGCTTCTTCCTTTAAGCTGGTCTTTCGCGTGCAGTAGCCAAGAGTGTCTTCATCAATCGTCTGGATTTCATAACCAGCTCCACATCGTTCCGGGTTTGTCGTCGGCACGATTGGTACAGCACCGCTGGACTGTGATTGCTGTTGGGCAACCAGGGTTGGTGTGCTCGCGGGGCCTGGTGTTGGTTTAGCCGCTTCGGATGCGGCGACGGGCGGCTTGGCGGTTGTCGGGATCACGAGCTCTTTTTCGTAGCCGGTGATCTCATCCGTGGGTATGTCGGTGAAGCGGGAGCCGTCAGCAGTCAGATAGAGGCGAGTCGTTTCTCCCAGTACCATGTGATGGTCGTGCCGGATGCTGAAGCCATTGCGCAGAATCGCCAACTCAGCGCCACCCTTGCCAGGTGCAAGAGATGCAGGCGTTGCAGGTGCGGGCGGGTCATGACGCTGGGACTGCGAGCGAAATTCTTCCTCTTCAAGAAGTGCCTTCATGCCTAAACTATCCAATGTGAAAGATAGGGTGCAGGCATCCAATGAACCTAGCGATTCATCGAAACTGACGGTTTCCGTCCCATTCTGCCAAATCTTGTAGGGTGGCTGATTATCCATTACACCAGGTGTTATTGTTGAGCCTCCCCCGGTTTCAGTGAATTTTGGTTCTCCATACTTTTCTTTCAGCATAGAAAGCAAGTTCATCTTCTTGCAATCATCTGTAGAAGTTTCAAAGGAAATACTGTATAGAATCCCCTGGTAGAAAGCAGCGACCTTCCCAATGAAAAGGCCGCCTGCATAGTGAGCGTTGGGATAATTAACTACGCAGGTCTGGCCATTCCCGTTCTCCAGATTCTCGTTAGCCCTTAGAAGACATTCCTGATGCTTCTGATACTCAGCTAACGACTCTCCAAGTGTGTCGTTCTGCACCGCGTAATGTGCAGGTTGAGTTTTGTGGTTTTGCTTTTGTGCAGACCGGGTGGAGATGGAGGCGGGCGGTTCGGGCGGATTGGTTGCCGTTTGTGTGAATGCGGCAAACGTCAATAGGAGGATTAGTGGCACGTACAGAGCAGGTCTCATTAACCGGCCGCCTTTCATCTACGCGTTTACCGCACCGGGGTTGCGGGAAAGAAATGCAACGCGCAATTATAACGCCGCGCGGGTCTCAGGATGCCCGGCATTCAACGCAGGAAGCCCGTTCAGAGCTACGCATATGAGCTTTACTCGAAGGGCGAGAATTACCATCCGAGTCTAAAACAGAAGCTTGGGGGACTCGCATGGATTCTCAAGAACCAACTCGAACTCATAACCACGATAAGTAATTCGCCCCACGAGAAAGACTACGCCCTCGAACTCACAATGGCTGGCTACGATGTCGATGGATTGGCAAAGATTGATTGGGTTGATCTAGGGCTAGGCCAAGCTGCTCCCTACCACAAAGTTTCCGTTGGCGAGTTCCACGAACAGGTGATCGGTCTCGAACTCACTTCATGCATTCGAGGGATTCCGGATGTTGCGCTAGATATTCTGGAACACCCGATTCGATACCGGTCGATCCGGCTGTCGCCAGATACGCGGCGTCCAAGCGATATGGCGGCGATCAAGGGATTGCCAGAGCACTCACACCTTGCTACTCCGATCCTGAGACTTCTCAGTCTCCAGCGCTTTACGGTGGACGAGATGAAGGCGCTGGCCGATGCTAGCCCACCAAACAGCTAAAGAGTGAACACAGGATGTTCCTGATTTTTCTCTTGGTGCCATTCTTGAGAGGCAGGGAGAATACTGGGGGGATTTTGATCCGGGAGGGATGTCTATCGTCAGAGCGTGTGAGAACACGATCCGGGGGATTCTTACCGAGCAATTCTACTGGCCCTGCTAAACTCGAATGTTTGGACTGGAAACGCTTGGGTATCATGCCGGGTGACATCGAAGAATACAACCTCGATACCAGCCAAAAAAGGCGACACAAAAAACAAAGGCGTTTCTTGCTGAGTACGGATCGGATCGTTGCGTTGAAATTGATGCGCTGCCCCGTGAGATGATCGAAAAGAGAACATAGGATTTTATTCTGTCCACCATTGACGGTGAACTCTGGGATGCTACAAGAGCGACCCACGAAGCGAAGGAAATGCAATGGGTGAGTACGCTTGAATCCTTTACCAACAAATTGTAGCTACTGCTGGGCTGCTGGGCAGCGGTCTACACCCCTTGATGGCTCTGAAAACTGCCATTCCTGCTACGTCTACGGCTTCGGGCTTCCTATGGTACGATTTCAGCCGATTGCTACGCTTTCTCAAGTTCGCTGTGTGCGTACTGTTTCTCGTAGGCTTGGCGTATGTTTGCTATCGTCGTCCTGTCCCGGACGACTTTGATCGCTACATCTACGAAGCGATTGTTCGTGGGAAGTCGCAACCTCTTGAAGTTGTCTACGATACCGTCAAACATGAGAATCCTCGTGCCGAGGAAAGCTCCGTTCTCGACAGTCCTCAGCATCTCCGAGAACTGGAACCGTTGTACGCCATCCGCCCTCTTTACCTCGAAACCATTTCCTTGCTGGGCACCCGCCTTCCGATACAGAACGCAATTGATCTCATCTCGGCTGCGTCGCTGTTCGGGATCGGAGTCGTTGTGGTGTGCTGGACGAGAAAACCTATTCTGAGCGTGCTACTGATCGCAGCATACCCCGTACTCATACTCGGAAGGCTGGGTACACCGGATGCTCTATCTACCTTGCTCGTTATTACTGGTTTGTGGCTGATCGAACGAGAACACTCTCACCTCCTTGGTGTCAGCATTCTCTTTGTGTCGCTGGGTGTGCGAACCGACAATGTCCTCCTTGTGTTGGGCGTTTTGGGATGGCTGGCGTGGAACAAGAAAATGAAGGTCTATCTCGCTGGGCTACTTGCAATTCTAGCCGCTGCTGCGGTTCTCGGAATTAATCACTGGGCTGGGAGCTATGGGTGGATTGTTCTGTTCCGATTTAGCTTCACCGGAGGCCGCTATCCCGCCCAACTTCCTCACCAGCTTACGGTGCGAGAATACTCTGCTGCTCTGCTCCGGGGAACTTCTATGATATTTGCGCACGTCTCCATCTGGATTCTGTTGGGTATCTTGGCTACTCTGCGCCGTTCGACGTGGCTCTTGTTCGTCACGGCCATCGCGGTGGCTGCACACTTCTTGCTGTATCCATCGCCGGAGGATCGCTATCTAGTTTGGGCCTATATCGTCACTGGTGTGGCTCTCATCCGCTCGTTTGAAGTTGCAGCTAGACCCCTAATGAACACGGACGTTATCGAGAGCTAGTTTAATGGGTGTCCTCGATTCGGGGGACGCCAGCTCGATGCAAAGTCCTCACCGCAGGCTGCCCTACCTTCGAGAGCGCGACCCAATATCAGTTGACGGGCAGATCGTCGCAACGATGGCTCAGGACAACTCCCCCTGCCCAATATAAGGCGCGCTCACTGATTGCCACAGCAAGCACCTGGGAACATTTCGGACAAACGATATCGAATTCGCCATCGGCACGTTTACGAACGACAGCTTCGCCGGACGGTTCACTTCCCGTTGGGGAGTTAGCGGGGACGGACTGAATCGACATGGCGGGTTCACTATAACACACGATAGACAGATCAGAGTGCGCTCTGCTGTACCAAGATCAAAACTTCTGCCAGTCTGCCTGCTCTGCTGGGGTGGGACGCTGGCGTGTCAAAGTAGCGCTCGGATTCCAGCACGGGCAGTGGACTTGGGGCGCAACTTGCGCGATCCGTTCGAATCTCTCCCTCCCGCCGATATCCAACTTCGAGAATTGCGGGAAGCGCCTACCGAATCGCAATGCCCGGTCATCATGTTCCCGTATACCGTCGCCAGCCTGGTCACAAACCCTTCCAGCGCCTAGAAAACACTCCAGCCGACCCAAACCCTGCCCAAGCAGGCAAATCACTGCGGAAGGGGCTTCTGATCCGATTTCTGAATCTAGGCGAGTTCAACGGAGCGCAGCTTTTCAGAAGCTTAAGGAAATCTCAGTCCGGTCGGCGGGAACCCGCAAATCAATTCCACGGTCGTGATTGGCAGAAAGCGTCGCGCTAATGTCGAGCATTTCAAGCGGAATGGTGTGCTGCTGACGATCGATGTTGAACGACAAATTGCTTGCCGTGAGTACAAAACGCCGAGTTTCCAGGCGCTCTCCGTTAACCAAGACGAATATAGTCGGCGGTAGCACTTTGGCGGAGGCGGGATCCGCCGCCCCCGGAATCTCGATGACTAGGGGCTTGTGTGCAAGGGGTTCCGGTCTTCGTGAACTACAGATGGGGACGTGACCTCATTCATCACCGCTTCACCATCCGGTCGCTCGTCCCCAAACAGGTCGCCATAAGGGGCAAAATATGAACCGAGGGCGTCGCGGCGGTGCGAACCGTCTTGAAGGGACAGGGGTTTGAGAAAGCGCTTACTCGGAAAGCCGCCCCGTCCGGCAAAACCTGAGTGCGCGGGTCTGGCAACGTTGCCATGAAATCTCGCCCCTCCGCGTTGCGCGTACAGAGACCCGCCCAGAGCGGAGGCGACCAGCAGCGCAATTAAAGCCGCTCGTGACATGAGGGAATTATACTCGCTGCGAGCCAGAGCAATGTGACTACGGGGTGCCAGGAAAAGCGACCCAAACTCCGATCAATAGAAGACGCATTTCGTGTTTTCCTTGCCGTTCGGAAGCTGTTTCCTGCTCGCCGGGTACGAATCGGGTCGAAAGGGCATCCGGGGAGGATCAATCCTGGTCGCTCTTTGGCTTGTCTAGGATGCCTAGAATTTTGTACGTTTCCGACTGCATGGTCTTGCCATCCAGGCTGACGGGCCAAATCAACTTTGCATTGTCGCCATGGAAGTCAGCTTGAATACTATCCACGATAGGCATGCGGCAACTCCTCCGATTCCCAACGCGACCAGCGAAGTGTTCCGCAAATTTGCCTTCGCAGTTGACAACTGCTAGTCGGCCATCGGGAAGTTGCAGTGTGAACGTGGCACCACGAACCTTGAAGGACTTTCCGACCGCGACATTGTTGTAGACGGCGGCGTAGTCATATCCGTCCTCTTTATCCTGTCGATCAGTTATTTTCACGTCCAGCTTTTGTGCTGAGACAGAAGCAGCGCACGCCAAAACCAGACCCGCAATTAGGAGTTTCATCTTTCGGCTTCCCCTTTCCGAGGGTGGGCATTTTACCGCTCCAATATCCCATGATATGGACACAACTGTCGAGAACAGCGATTGCATTCTGTGAACCGAAGAGATTGTGAGGTAACTCCCGCCTAGCCGATTTGAATTTCTCTAGAAGGGGGTTTTTGGATGCACCTGAATCCAGCCGCCTACCCTTCAGACTCGACCTTCCGCATCTCCTGCTCGTTGACCCTTTTCACACCCAAAGTCGGACGGAACGCCCCGTGCCCCTGCGGCTCCGGGAAGAAATACAAACGGTGCTGCGGCGGGGCGATGGTGAACTGAACGCCCGTTAATCTCTCTGACCAGAATCGCCTGACCCCCGGAATGCGATAATCGTGGCGGAAGGGTCGGCATGAAGAAGAGGCAGGGATACAAGGGCTACATCATCGTGGCACGGTCATGCGAGCTACGAGAAGGCGAGTTCTCAGCGGAGTTCTCCATCGAGGAACACGATGTGGATGGGGTCATGGAAAATGAATTCTACTTGCCCGACACCTTCCCCACGCAAGAGTCCGCGATTGAGGCAGCAATCCAGGCTGGACGGCAGAAGATTGATGCGGGTTTCGAGCGGGGATCGGCAGTCGTGAACGGATGAGCGCTGGTGCAGGGCAGGAAAAACCAACACGATCAGAGACTCAGTCTGACCCTTCCCGAGAATCGCAATCCCCACTATAAAAGCAGCAACCTTGAAAACCGCTGTCAAGTGAAATGGAAAGCGAAAATCTGTAGCTTCATTTAGCTCTATTTTTTGGGGGAAGCAGGGGCACTAGGGAGACAACAGGGTAACGGAGGGCATATCACGGGAAGGCTGTAAGCCATTTTAATATCAATGATTTGCCAGTATTATTGGGAAAACTGATGGGACACGAAAATCAAATGTCCTCCTCGACACCTAGCCTCCAAATAACCCCAATTTATGCGGTTTTCAGCCTCTAAAAAACCTGTAGCTCGGTTGTAGCTCACTCGGATCGCGTCTGAGCTGGACGTTTTGAGTTCGTTCTGCCCGCAGAGTATTTGGAGCAAGCCATCGCGTCAGAGGTAAGAAAAGTCAACAGCAATCACTCCAACTCGAAGCGCGGGCCGATCAAGACTTCGAGCGAATTGGTTGATACGCGGACAAGGACCACCTGCGCGGAATGTGGAAGTTGTTATCTCGCTGTGCCGGAAGTTCCTCACTGCCGCTGTCCGGAAAGTGATTCCGGACAAAAAATGTCGTCACGAGTAGATGGTGATTCACGCGTAGTGCGTCGCTGCTGCGTGTCCACGATTCAACGCGGACAACCTCCCATCTTCCGATCATTTCCCGATTGAGCGTAAATGAAGACTCAGGCAAGACGAGAAAAGCCGCTGACAGGTACAACTCAGACTACATCAAGAGCGCAGCCGATGACACCCGCGCAGCGATGGCGAAGCTAGAACGGATCGTGATTTGGCAACGAACCCCTAACCGAAGCACCACAACGCGAACTTTTCGCAAGCGGCAACAGAAGCGGCAGACGCCAACCCCGCTGCAATCCAGTAAACGCTCTGTTTACTGCGGTTGAATCTGGTGGCGGCGGTAGGACTCGAACCT
>Ga0302191_10002664_pt1 | contig 11086 bp, 9 predicted proteins | sample II_Bog_E3_1_FD_198775 | JGI IMG/M metagenome (GOLD analysis project Ga0302191, IMG submission 198775) | Peat permafrost microbial communities from Stordalen Mire near Abisko, Sweden - II_Bog_E3_1 | ecosystem: Environmental > Terrestrial > Soil > Wetlands > Peat | place: Sweden: Abisko, Stordalen...
GTTGAATTTACAGAGACAATCCGGTTACGTACCTCTTTTAAGCTAGGCATAAATTATTTTGAATATTTTGCAGCTACTTCTTTAGCGACCTTTTTTAGTACTTCTGTAATGGCGTCGTCAATTTTACCTGACTTAATTTCTTTCAAAGTATCCTTGTGTAAAGTTCTTAATACAGTAAGGAATTCTTTTTCGAAATCACGCACTTTGTTTACCAGTACAGAATCCATATAACCATTTGTTGATACATAAATGGTTGCAACTTGCTCTTCAACACTTACAGGAGAGAATGCCGGTTGTTTCAATATTTCAAGGTTTCTTCTACCTCTTTCAATAGTAAGTTTAGTAGAAGCATCCAGATCAGAACCGAATTTTGCAAATGCTTCCAATTCACGGAACTGAGCTTGATCCAATTTTAAGGTACCTGCTACCTTTTTCATGGATTTAATCTGTGCATTACCACCCACGCGAGATACAGAAATACCTACGTTAATAGCTGGACGAACACCTGAGTTGAATAAATTTATTTCAAGGAATATTTGTCCGTCAGTAATTGAGATAACGTTTGTCGGAATATATGCGGAAACGTCACCTGCCTGCGTTTCAATAATCGGAAGTGCTGTTAATGAACCTCCTCCTTTTACAACTCCTTTAAGAGATTCAGGAAGATCATTCATTGCAGCTGCAATCGCATCAGATTTATTGATTTTAGCAGCTCTTTCTAATAAACGACTGTGAAGATAGAAAACGTCACCTGGGTAAGCTTCACGACCCGGAGGTCTTCTTAATAAAAGAGAAACTTCACGGTATGCAACAGCTTGTTTTGATAAATCATCATAAATAACAAGAGCCGGACGACCGGTATCACGGAAGTATTCGCCAATGGCAGCACCTGTAAATGGAGCGAAATATTGCATAGGAGCTGGATCAGAAGCGGTTGCTGCTACAATTACTGTATAAGCCATGGCTCCGTATTTTTCCAGAGTTCCTACAATACCTGCAATAGTAGATGCCTTTTGTCCGCATGCTACATATATACAGAATACAGGCTCCCCTCTATCGTAAAATTCTTTTTGATTGATGATGGCATCCAAGGCAACAGTTGTTTTACCTGTCTGACGATCACCGATAATTAGTTCACGCTGACCACGACCGATTGGAATCATTGCATCAATTGCTTTGATACCTGTCTGTAATGGTTCTGTTACAGGCTGACGATAAATTACACCTGGAGCCTTACGTTCCATCGGCATTTTATAAAGTTCACCTGTGATTGGTCCTTTACCATCGATCGGATTACCAAGCGTGTCTACAACACGACCAAGCATTCCTTCACCAACATTTACGAAGGCAATCTGCTTTGTTCTTTTAACTGTAGAACCTTCTTTAATAGCACTATACTCTCCTAGTAATACGGCACCTACGTTATCTTCTTCAAGATTCAATACCATACCTTTAAGGCCGCCATCAAACTCAAGCAACTCTCCGGATTGAGCCTTAGTAAGGCCGTAAATACGTGCAACACCATCACCCACTTGAAGAACTGTACCTACTTCCTCCAATTGAGCATCGGTCAGTGAATTTGATAACTGCTCTCTTAATATTGCAGATACCTCATCTGGTCTAACGTCTAGCATATATATAATACTTAGTAATTTATAACTTGTTCTTTAAACTTATTTTTAATTTTAGTCAGTTTTGTCTGAATAGATTCATCGATTTGCAAATCATCCATTTTCAATACAAAGCCACCTAAAATAGAATTATCTAATTTTTCAATCAACTCCATATTTGGAGCTTTTGAAGCCAGCATAGATCTGAAATTATTTTTCTGATCATCTGTTAATGCAAGCGTAGTTGTTATCTCTACTAATTTAATTCCTTTGTTTTCACGATACTGTTTTTGGAATTCAACAGCAATTTCAAAAACGATAGGACCTCTGTGCTTTTTGGTAATTAACTTCAGCAAAGCCATCGTAAACGTTGAAACTCTACTTCCAAAAAGGGATTTAAGTATCGCTTCTTTTTTATCAGTATGTATGACAGGATTCTTCAAAGCTACAACCAGTGCATGATTCTGATTACACACGGATTCAATGAATGCCATGTCCTTATTTACCTGATCCAATACTCCTTCTTCCGCTGCAAGACTTACCAGCGATTTGGCATATCGGTATGCTACTCTCGTTTCTTTCATGATAGGGAAATTAATTCAGGTTTACCTCTTTGATATACTCATTCACTAATTTCTTTTGCTCATCCGGATTTGTAAGCTCTTTACGAAGAATTTTTTCTGCAATTTCAAGTGCTAATGTTGCAGCATAATTTTTCACTTCGTTTAATGCAAGTAACTTCTCTGTCTGAATAGCATTCTTAGCTATTTCAACTTGTCTGTTTCCTTCAGTGGAGGCTTTTAATCGAGCATCTTCAATCATCGCCACGGATGCTTTTTGAGCTTCAGCAATAATTCTATCGCGTTCTGCTCTTGCTTCAATCAACAACGCTTCGTTTGTATTTTGAAGTTTTTGAATTTCTTCGCGGGCCTTTTCAGCGGTCAATAATGCATCTGAAATAGATCCTTCACGCTCTCTTAAAGCACTCATAATCGGCCCCCAGGCAAATTTTGACAATAAGAATAAGGTAACCAGGAAGATTATTGTTTGCCAAAAGAACAAACCTAAATCAGGTGTAATTATATTAGCTAAGAATATCATATGTTTAGTTGTAATAGATTTCAATTAGTAAAGCATATTCCGAGACCTAATGTCAACGGAATATGCTTAAGACAATTAAGCCAGAGCGATCAATAGACAAACTACCACACCGAAAAGAGCAACACCTTCGATAAGGGCCGCTGCAATCAACATAGCTGTCTGAATTTTACCGCTCTCAGAAGGTTGACGAGCAATAGATTCTACTGCACTGCCACCGATACGGCCGATACCTAAACCAGCACCTAATGCTGCGATACCAGCACCGATACCAGCGCCTACCATTGCGATACCTGCTTCTAAGAACATTGAATTTAACATAGTTGTATTTATTTATTATTAATTGAAAACGTAATTGAAATTAATGAGCGTGATCGTGGTGCTCATCGTGTGCATGTTCTTCAACAGCTGATCCAAAATACATGGCTGTCAGCAAGGTGAAAACAAATGCCTGAATAAGTGCTACGAATAATTCAAGAAAATTCATAAATAACCCAAAGCCTACACTTAAAGGAGAAATATAAATGCTCTTAAATAAGAAGATCAAACCAATAAAGCTTAAAATGATAATGTGACCTGCAGTAATGTTTGCAAATAATCGAATCATTAAAGAGAAAGGCTTTGTAATTAAACCGATTATTTCAATCGGAAGAATAATTATTCTCAATGGAAGCGGGACACCTGGTGTCCATAAAACGTGTTTCCAGTAAGTCCCATTTCCGCTAGCTGTGGTAATAATGAATGTTATTAAAGCCAACATTAATGTTACTGCAATATTACCGGTAAGGTTTGCCCCACCTGGAATTAATCCTAATAGATTATTAAACCAAATAAAGAAAAATACTGTTAGCAAATATGGCATAAAGCGTTCATATTTAGGACCGATCATTTTTACTGCGATTTCGTCACGAATGTATATTACAATTGGTTCGAAAAATGATTGAATACCTGTTGGTGCCTTGCCTGCATTTTTCTGATACCCTTTCGCAACAGAAATAAATACGATTACTAATAACATAGCACTGATAAATAATGATGCCGTGTTTTTAGTAATGGAAAGATCATATAGCGTTACTGTTGGATCTTCGTTTCCTGCTGCATCTACAGCAAAAATTCTATCGTGATGAATTTTATATCCTTCATATGAACCATGATGAATTAATCGAGACGATGAAAATACAGCCAATCCCTTTTGAGGAGAATATACTATTATTGGTAACGGTATTGTTGCATTAAATGATTCTGTGTTAAAAAAATGCCATTCGTGAGAATCGGCAATATGGTGCATAATCATTTCACCCGGATTAAAGGTTGATTCCTGATCAAGGTCTTCCTCCTGGACTGTATGATGTTCCTCCGTTGCAAAAGCCACTAATGAGGCTAATGACAGCAGAATTAATATGAAGCATTTGTTTAGTTTAAGTATCATTTCTTTGAGAATCGGCGCGCAAGTTACGTAATAAGTGATAAATTTCAAATGATGCATAAGTAATGTAGAGAATAAAAAAATTTGCTGCATAAATAATCTTATTTTCTGACAGATAAACCAAACTTAATAAAATAAAGAAAAGAGATAATATAAATCGAACTGCCATAGAACCAAGGTAAAACACATGGAATTCTCCATTATTTTTAATTCCGATTTGTGAAATCAAATGAGATAGTATCGAAATCATACAAAAAAAGCCTTGTATGATCCAAAAGCCAGGGTGTATCAATTTATTTGAAAAATGCTGAATCAGCAAAGCCAGGGTTGATGTGAAAATTACAAGTAAAATAAACCCCAGCCAGAAATTCGATTGAATGCTGTTATTTTGTTCCTTTTTGATCATTTATGACATCTAATATAAACTTTGCAATGCTGCCAATAACTCCGAATAATAAAAAGAAAATAGTGCATAACTTTCCATGTATTTCAAAATGCCTGTCAAGCCACCATCCTATCGCACCGAAAACACCTATTGTTGCTATCATTTGAAAGCCGATAGCTGAATATTTTGAAAAACCTGCAATAGAATTTTTTTCAGAGTTTTTTTCCTCTTGATCCATAAAACAAAGGTACTAAATTTGTCCACTTGGAAGGGATATTTTATACAATCTTTTTACATCGAAATCGTTCTATTGAATCAATAAATACTACTATGATTTGTTATATTTGAACCAATGAATTTAAACCGTTTTCAATACGTAAACATTCCAATTCTTTTTTTCCTCTTAATACTATTAGGGGCAATTCTAAATTCATGCAGTCAGGAAACTAATTCATGGGCCGGCAGAACATATCATGATTTGCTGGCTAGAGATAATCCTCATTTTTTGGCCAGAGAACGAATGAAAGAACTTGAAGTAAAAGTTTATGACATGAAAAAGGATGATTATAATACCATTCTTCATCCAGTCCCTCCATTTGATACATTAAAAACTAAAACGCTCAATACTCAATTAGATGATATTATAAAGAAATCATCGATTCCTGTAAGAAGGCATAAGAATAGTAAATATGTTGATCATAGTTATATACTGATCGGAAGATGCCGGATGTATAAAGGAGAATTTAAACTGGGGGTTGATACCTACAAATATGTAAATGCGCAAAGCAAACAGGAACATGCCCGGCAAGAATCTTTGGTTTATTTAATGAGAGCTTACATGGCATGGAATCAATTTGATAATGCCAAAACAGTTTGTGATTTTCTGGATAAACAAAAATTGAATGAACATAATAAAGCCCTATTCTACATAACAAAAGCTGAGTATCTAAGATATTTTGAACAATATGAAGAAATGATTCCTTTATTGAAGGAAGCAGCTCCAGAAATGAAAAAAAGAGATCTGAGATCCAGAATGTATTTCATACTTGGTCAGCTCTATCAGCAGTCAGGAAATGACACAGCAGCATACAAAGAATATAAAAAAGTTATTAAGTTAAATCCTCCCTATGAAATGCTTTTTATTTCAAGGTTGAATTTGTATCAGGTTGCTGCACTAACCAGCGATAAGGATACAAAGAAAATAAAACAATATTATGAAAAGCTTTTAAAGGATTCTAAAAATCTGGAGTATAAGGACAAGATTTATTATGAAATGGCAATGTTTGAATACAAACAACATAATCTATATAAAGCTATTTCTTATCTAAAAGAATCTGCCAAAGCTAATACCACAGGGGGGTATCAAAAGGGTTTATCCTTTCTCAAATTAGCTGAAATCTACTACGAGAAATTAGAAGATTATGAAAATGCAGCTCTATACTATGATAGTACAGCTGCAAATTTTGATAAAAAAGATAAGCGGTATCCACTTATCATGAAACGTGAAAAAGTTTTGGATGAATTTGTTAAACATTTAAGAACCATTAAAAGAGAGGATAGTCTTCTTAAAGTGTCCATGATGGATACATTGGCACTAAAAAGCTTAATAGACACACTTGTTGCAAAAGAACAGTACGAATACATGCAGAAACAAATTGCGCTAAGAAAAAAGAAAGCACAAGCGGATGAAGATGCATTAAATCCTTCGAGTAAATTAACGAACCCAATAAATAATAGTAGTAGTAATGATCCTAATGCGCCACCTCAATGGTATTTTGGAAATCCAGAAGCCATCCAGGCAGGTACAAATGATTTTATTCAAAAATGGGGTAAACGTAAGCTGGAAGATCATTGGCGGCGATCCAAGAAAGATGCGGTCATGGACTTTGGCAATAACAGTAAGTATCAGGATTCACTTGATCAGGCAAATGCTGATGCAGAAGTTAAACGGAATTATATTGCTCCTTTAAAAGTTGATCGGAATAAATATTTAAAAGATATTCCTTTTACTTCCGTACAAAAAGATACGGCAAATGCCCGTATTGAACATGCTCTTTTCATGGTTGCCTCTATTTATAATCATAAATTAGATGAACCCGATCGTGCGATACGCACCTATGAAAACATATTAAAAAGATATCCGGAATCAAAACACATACCTGAGGTACTTTATAATTTATATCTCATTTATAGAGACCGAAAAGACAATAAATACAATACATACAAAGATATTCTTCTTGATAAATACCCGAATTCCATTTATGCTAAATTAATCCGCAATCCGAATTATTACAGGGATAACAGAATTGCTGAAAAAGAAGCGGAAAAAGAATACAAAGAAGTGTTTGAATTATATAAAAATGGTACCTATCATGAGTCTGATTCCGTTGCTAATGTATTAATTAAAAAATATCCGGAGAGCAACATAACGGATAAACTAGCCTATATAAAATTACTTTGTAAATTAAAATCGGAAGGGCCGTCGGATGAACTTTTGGATCAATTGAATGCCTTTAAAATAGCCTTCCCGGAAAGTCCTCTTGTTGCAAATACTTCGGAAATAATAGAAACAATTGAGAAAATAAAACCTCTTATTGTTCCCAAAAATCCACAATAATCAGACTGAATATTATTTCAATGAAAAATAAAATCATTCGTTTTTTAATTTATTCCATTTGGATCGGAGCCCTTTGCGGAGGATTGTTCATATGGCTATGGTTTTACATGGTTTCAAATAATGTAAATGGCCTTTTTGGTTCAATGCCGGATTTGGAAACCCTTGAAAATCCAAAATCAAATTTATCTTCTGAATTATATACTACTGATGGAGTTATTATTGGAAAATATTATCGGGAAAACAGAACCAATATTGAATTCGAAGAAATCTCCCCAAATTTAATAAACGCGCTATTAGCAACAGAAGATATTCGATTTGAAAAGCATTCCGGAATTGACCTTCAGGGTTCGTTTGCTATACTCTGGTATATGATCAAAGGTGAAAAACGCGGATCCAGTACTATTTCTCAGCAATTATCTAAAAACTTATTTGAAACAAGAGGATCTAAATACGAAGGATCCTTAGCAAAATCCAATAACAAACTTCGTCTTATAATAAACAAGACAAAGGAATGGATTGCAGCAGTTCAGATCGAACGTTCGTATACTAAAAAGGAAATCATGACCATGTACCTGAATACTGTTGATTTCGGGAGTAATGCATTCGGTATAGTAACAGCGGCCAAAACCTTCTTCAATACGAGCCAGGATAGTCTTTCAATAAATCAATCAGCCATGTTGGTTGGTCTTCTTAAAGCACCCAGTTTATATAGTCCTGTTTATAATCCTGATAATGCCATTGTGAGAAGAAATGTTGTTTTAGAACAAATGAATAAATACAATTTCATTACACATGATCAATATACCGCTCTTTCAAGTCAACCAATAGGTTTGCATTATGAAGTAGAAAATCACAATAAAGGTTCTGCAACATACTTTAGAAGTTACATTACGCGCTATCTTATCAGCTGGTGTAAAGATAGAGGCATCGATTTATATGAAGATGGAATAAAGATTTACACAACCATTGATTCCCGCATTCAGAAATATGCTGAAGATGCTATGACGGAACACATGAAATACCTTCAAAGTAAATTTTTCGCTTACTGGAAAGGCAAAACGCCCTGGCGTGATGAAGAAATGAAGGAGATACCATATTTCATTGAAAAGGCTGCTAAAGGCTCTGACCGATGGAAAATGTTAAAAGAAATGTATAATGGCGACACCGTTAAAATGTGGAAGGCCATGAATAAGAAAATTGAAATGCGAATTTTTAGTTGGAAAGGTGAAATTGATACTTTACTAAGCCCTATGGATTCCATCCGGTATTATAAGCATTTTCTGCATGCCGGTATGATGGCAATGGACCCACATTCCGGACAAATAAAAGCATGGGTTGGTGGTATAGATCATAAACATTTTAAATACGACCACGTTAGGCAAGGCAGCAGACAGCCAGGATCAACGTTTAAACCTTTTGTCTATACTGCTGCTATTGACCTCGGTTATAGTCCCTGTTATGAATTACCGGATTTGCCAGTTACATTTCAGACCCAGGATGTAAATGAGACCTGGACACCACAAAATAGCGATGCTGTCTATACAGGAGAAATGTTTTCGATACGAAAGGCAATGGCTAATTCCATCAACAGTATAACAGCAAATTTAATTAAGAAAGTGGGGCCAGAAACAGTCGTTAATTATGCGAAGCGTATGGGTATTACAACACCTTTAGAACCTGTTCCTGCCTTATGCTTAGGGGTATTTGATGTTACATTATTTGATATGGTTGGGGCTTACAGTACATTCGTAAATCAAGGTGTATGGACAGAACCATTTTTCATTACACGGATTGAAGATAAAAATGGAAATGTTATACAGGGCTTTATTCCTAAAACACGTGAAGTTCTTAGCGATGAAACGGCGTATTTAATGGTACACATGCTTAAAGGAGCCACCGAGGAAAAAGGGGGGACTGCTCTTGGATTGAATAAATATGGTTTACTGTGGAACGGAGCTGAAATAGGAGGTAAAACAGGTACAACTCAAAACTATTCGGACGGCTGGTTTGTTGGAATTACAACCCAATTAACAACGGGTGTATGGGTTGGTGGTGATGACAGATGTATTCATTTCAGAAGTATGAATGATGGACAAGGTGCGCGTATGGCTATGCCGATCTGGGCTATCTTTATGAATAAACTTTATTCAGACCCTAAGACAGGTATAGTAAAAGAACGTTTTCCAATGCCAGCGAAACCACTGTCGGTTGAAATAAACTGCAAAAAATTCAAAGACAATACAACACAAAATGTACATAAAGATCCAAACATGTTACCTTCGCACAAACAGGTAATTCCGGATTTCTGATAATTTATGCTTGATAAAGAACAAATTCGTTCCATTCTAAAAGAATTGCCATTCTCCCCTGGAGTCTATAGATTTTATAATCTTGAGAAGGAATTGATTTATGTTGGAAAAGCAAAAAGTCTACGCAAACGTGTAGCAAATTATTTTACCAATAAAAAGGGGCTGGATCAGAAAACCAGAAGCATGGTGCGTCGAATTCATCTGGTAGAATACACCTTGGTGAATTCTGAATATGAAGCACTCCTTTTAGAAAATAATCTAATCAAAACCAATAAACCTAAGTATAATGTTATGCTTAGGGATGATAAGACATATCCTTTTATTTGTCTTACATCGGGTAATTTTCCAAGACTTGTTACTACCCGACGTATTGAAAAAGAAAGAGGTGATTTTTTTGGACCTTATACGAGTGTCCGAACTATGAATTCACTTGTAGAATCACTAAGGAAAATTTTCTTTCTGCGTACCTGTGATCTTAATTTAAGTGAAAAAAATATTACAACTGGCAAGTTTAAAGTATGTCTTGAATATCACATCGGAAACTGCAAAGGTCCTTGTGAGGATAAACAGGATAAGAATGAATATGATATCAGCATTCAGCAAGTACGGAATATTTTAAAAGGAAATTTCACATCCGTAAAAAAATACTATCATGAAAAAATGATTGCATCATCTGCAGATATGCAATTTGAGAAAGCACTTTTTTATAAAGAACGACTTAATTCCATCGATAGTTTAGAGAAAAATAGTCTTATCGTAAATCCCGATATTAACGACCTGGAAGTTTATACTATTGTAAGGAGAGAAAGTCGAGCAGCAGTGAATTATATGACTATTCTGCATGGTTCAATCATACAAACACGAACAGTTGAACTTAAAATTAAGCTGGATGAAACTGATGAAGAATTGCTGTTGCATGCATTATTTAATATCCATGAAGAAGGCTGGGATTCATCAAAAGAAATAATCAGCAATATTGATTTGCCTGTTTTGTCAAGTTATTTCAAAGTCAGTGTGCCGCAAAGAGGTGATAAGAAAAAACTTATAGACTTGTCGTTAAAGAATGCATGGCATACGCTTACTCGATATGATGAAACAAAAAAAGAAAAGCCTGAATTAAGAGTATTGAGAACACTTCAAAAAGATCTTTCTCTCAAAGATATTCCATTGCATATTGAATGCTTCGATAATTCAAATATTCAGGGCACCAATCCGGTAGCCGCAATGGTGTGCTTCAAAAATGGCCGACCTTCAAAAAAAGATTACAGGCATTTTAATATTAAAACAGTTGAAGGGCCTAATGATTTTGCATCTATGTATGAAATTGTACATAGAAGATACAAAAGGCTTCAGGAAGAAGCGTTGCCCTTACCACAATTGATTATTATTGATGGCGGCAAAGGTCAATTATCCTTTGCTTGTCAGGCATTAAAAGATCTTGGAATGTATGGGCAAATTCCTGTTGTCAGCATTGCTAAAAATCTTGAAGAGCTTTTTTTTCCTGAAGATAATGATCCATTATATCTTGACAAAAAGTCTGAATCATTAAAATTGATCCAGCAAATACGGGATGAAACACATCGATTTGCCATTACATTTCACAGGTTAAAAAGAAGTAAAGATACATTGATGAAATCTCAG
>Ga0302191_10002668_pt1 | contig 11079 bp, 3 predicted proteins | sample II_Bog_E3_1_FD_198775 | JGI IMG/M metagenome (GOLD analysis project Ga0302191, IMG submission 198775) | Peat permafrost microbial communities from Stordalen Mire near Abisko, Sweden - II_Bog_E3_1 | ecosystem: Environmental > Terrestrial > Soil > Wetlands > Peat | place: Sweden: Abisko, Stordalen...
GACGATCAACATGTCCATAAAAAAGTTTTAAATCTAAAGCCGCTATTTGAGCTAAAGCTCCTCCCAAAGAGTGACCAGTAACATATATTTTAGATCCCCGATATTTTGATAGTAAAAATTGGGTTTGTACTCTTACAATAGTTGCAACGCTGAGATAGGCATTCCAGAATCCAGGATGAATGCTGCACCCCATACATCCTGAATAACTAATCTATATAAATGAAGATTAACTCTTCCGAAGTCAAGATTGGTGATCCAATTAATAACATCGGTGGTTCCTCTAAAAGCAACAATAATTGCGTTTTATTCTTCAAGAAAACCAATGAAACCTTGGGTTGACTTTGAATCCACATAAGCTTTGACCTAAGATGTAAAGAAACGATACATCAACAAGTTTAATAGTTGAACACAATGGACATTTCCACCAATTAATATCGTCGACAGAATCATATGCGATTTTGGACATTACCGCAAGTGTATGAGCCTTGATTGGCTCATACCCTGACAGAGCCACTATAATTACTGTTAAAAAAAAGAGATATTTTATCATAATTAATGATAAGAATGGTTCTCATTGGCTAAATTTATATTATTGCATACACAAATTAAAGTTTTTTGGTTTTATTAAAGTAATACATCTTTTACAAATACTAATGGAATCATCATTCAATAAGTGGTAAATCTAATATTCCTGTCGGAGGAGATCCTAAACTGCAATATTACTGATAAAGATTAAATAGCTTGGATTTACCTTCTGATTCAAAGCTGAGTATTTTAATCATTTCTTCTAATATATGGAGCTGGCTTCGATAGTTTGCTTCTGTGTCTTATGATATATTATGAGGCTATTTCAAATATGTTTAAAATTGTTCCTTGGCTTGCAGAATTGATTCTGAAATAAGCTACTTTTTGAAGAAGGAGTCCAGTATTTTCTCATTTTGCTCTTCCTGATGACTATTTTATTCATCTCCAAGTAATTTGAAATCTTCTTCTCCTTTCTATATTAAAATATGCTTACACTATTACCATTTGCCAAGGCTTAGGTGAGTCCCTTAACCAAACAGCCTAAAACATCAATTGAATTTTAGGGTACTTCCTCGCTGTGCTCTTAATTCCGAATATCTTGCAGAAATTTTTAATAATCTTCATCGACTTTGTTATTTAATTCCGCATCTTCGGAGTTGATTGGCTTAGCTATGTCTTATCCCGTTAAATTGTTTTCAATCCTATCCAGAGCTCGATTAAGCTCGTCTAAATCACTGGATATTTCTGATTTTTCCATAATATAGTGATGAATAATATATAATGGCACAGTCTAAACCCGTAGGCATTTAACATCTTCATGGCTAATAAAAATGGACACCTCTAATCGAGATTATATAGAATCATGCCTATTCAAGATTGGTATATTGATAACTGACTACAAATGCATCAGAAGATGATGTGACTTCTATAGGCTCAACAGGATTCAACACAAAAGTATGTCCAGACATATTTATCACACCCAACGAAATATTTTGGCGTTTTATCATCTCGCATACATATAAATTAAGTTCATAATCTGTCACTTCCTATTTTTGCAAGTATTTTTGCAACTTTGGATTAATTTGATCAAGACCAATGTTCGGATGAGGCTCAGGAATAAAATCGTTAAAATTTATATACTAGTTGAGTCCTAAAGACTCATAGACATATATAATAGAACTGATAGCCACAACGCACTCATTACTGACTTTACGAGGATCAACTTCTAGTTGATGTGCTTAATTTTATACCTTGTTTAAGCTGTAGATAACTTATTAGTAAACTGAATTGATAACTTTGTACCTGTAATCTTTTCGCAATTTTTAATGAGCTATATCATTTCTAATTTTTCAGCTTCTCTACTTCGTATCATCGGTGTTTGCTTAAACATCTTTAACAAATTTTCTTAAAGCTTAAAGATATATTGCTGCAATTTATATTCCACATTTTTGATGTTCAAGCAGAGTCTTCGAGAACTGGACTTTATTTTGGCTTAGCTTAAGTTAGGTTCCGATTGAAAATAAGAAGTGATGGCATAAATGATTCCCATGATTGTTAATTTATGATTTTAAGATATTGTAAAGCTCTTATCATTAATATAGCATAATAAATCATCATCCTCTCGGGTTTCATCAGGAAAAAAAGTATATACTATCTTTTATTACTTCTAAATTAAAATCCCCGCGAGGAGGAATCGGCGGGAATTTTATCTCAGGGAAACGGTTCTATAAGGAAGTTTTGAAATTTTATAGGAGTGGCTAGCTGTGGAGCTTAATGAATTGATCCCTAAGAATTATGTTCATTTCATCAACAGAAGCTGCATGAGTCCAGTAACTGTCATGCACAGCTGCAAAAGTTAAATTTCTAAGTAAAATTGATAATACCTTTCTTTGCAAACTTCTGCAGTGTACATCATGTGACAAGAGTCTAAACTATGCACAAAATTAGGGGGGAAGGCAGATGTTTGCTTCATATAATCAATTGGAATCTTCATAATCAATTACTTACATTTTAAATTTATTTGGGGACTTGCAAGTCGATGGCTAAAGTTTCGATAATATCAGTTTTTGCATACTTTCGATAAGGCTGAACTATTGGAAGATCAAGGGGAGAAATCCATCCAACTGGGTTACTTGTTTTGGCCACGATATTGGCACATGCTTGAAGCCATTCTTTTATTTAATGAGCACCTGTGAACAAATTCTATATTGCTTTGAGAGTTAAGGTGGCTAAGTATATGCTCGCTTGATAGCTATCACTCTCTTCTAAAAAATTTTGATCCCGTAATTGTCGATAAATTTGGTCTCTAGCTCCAATGAAGGTAACTCCGTATACACTCGTCATGACTGTTTGTTTGATTGTTTTTCTTTTAATATTATCAGGAAGTTTGAGAGCAACATTCAAGAATGCTTAGCTTCTACCTGTGGCTGAACCTTATCGCAAATCTTTTTTAATCATTTCAATGACCATCTTTGAGACATGAGTATAAACATCACTCGGTTTTTATCCAGGACCTAAATTAACTTGATAGGCGCCCTCCATATCTCTTCCCAAAGCTGCATAATGCTGTAATCCATTGCAACTGCCATCCTGATGTATATGAAGAAAGGAAACATATTATTCAGGCTTATCTTGTTTTAAGGCTTTTGAAAGATCAAGAATAGTTGCAATAGCCTGCCAACTATCCTCATATTATAACCACTATCTATTACTTTCTAAAAGAGGTTCTTTCGCTATTTTGTGTATTTTATCTAAATTTTATTCAATAAACATAAGTTTTTCTGCAATAGGAGCTTTATCCTTACCCATTAAGTTAGCACAATGAATCTTCAGCCATTTTAGACCACTTTAACCTAAACGCTTACCAACTCCTAAAAGAAGCATTCCTCTCGCTAGGTCACTTCCAATATGATTCAAGTGTGGTGGCACAGGATAGACTCTGCCTCGAAAATCAAGGTTATTAGGATAATAGAAATAATCTAACTTCCGAAATGATCGAGCGATATTCAATTTGAGTAAAAAGTCGCTTTTTGCAGAATGCTAATCTCTTAACGTTTGTATCTTTGCAAGAATATCCTTTTTTTTATAAGGATTGAATTCCAATTTGGAACTTGTTATATAAGTATTTATCATTTCAGAATATCTTTTGGGAATATAATGCTGAAGGCCTCCCTCATCCCAAACCGCTTCGATTATTTCCAACACTTAATTGTTTATTTTCCATGGGGTACTCGACAAAAAATTTAAGACTGAAAATACTCGATGATTATCTGCATATTTGATGATTCTTTATTGAACTGGGCAGTTGCTATATCTCATAAAATTAGTTGCTTGAGAGTAGTATCCACCAATCTAAGGATCAATCCAAGGTAAAGGCTCGATTAGCATAGGCACACATCTCTCCATGTGCATAAACATGTCCTCACTTTTTTATAGTTTAGGGATAAGAGTTGTCAAAAAATACTAATTGATGCGAAGAATGGAGATTGAAATGAATTGATCATTTCTTTTTATGGTTTGATGCTAGGATATAATCAAAGGCACTCTATAGCCATACTTGTTTGTGATAGCAGAAAGCTATTTTAACAAGTAAACCACCACTTGACCAAGCTCGGTTTGAACTTTGTCAGATATTTACGATTATCCTTGTTTATAAGTTTTTATCCTTTTCATCAAATCCTCCAAAAATTTCTTCCTATGTTGGGGAGGAGTAAATTTATATTGAGACTTTCTTTATTTTTACTTAAAAGCTTCTGATTTCCAATGTTTCGGGTTTTTCGGTTTCTCTTTATGAGATTATGCGAAATTAGTTTTGTCTTCAAGATCCATATCTTATGATTGATTAACTTCTGATGAATTTGCAGCTTCATTTTTGGCTGCTGCCTTTTATCTTTTAATAATTATATCGTAATCCCTCTGATTTTATTTAAATATTTTTTACTGTTTTTCATAGTGTACTTGAGTTTACATTTTGCTGATAACTTTTGATATAAACTTTTTCTATTAAATTCCGTCATACTACTGAATTTAAAAGTTTTTAATAGATCCGTGCTTGAAAATCTTTTAGAAGGTTTGAACGACTAGTTAAGACAACGTCACAGTTGCTAATTTTTATGCATTTAATTTGATTAAGAGCTAGGCATATATTTTTCTACTTCCACTTAGATGTTTTCCCATGCATCGATTCTGTTCTTCTTTTAAAGCAGCTGCCAGTGGAACTAGCCATTCAAGAATAAAATTTCTCACGACTTAAGCTTCTTGAACTTTATTTAACTTCATAAGGGATTAGAGAAGCTATTCCAATTTTTCATGAGATTAATCGCTTGATACTTCTTAGATCATCAGCTGACGTTGATAAAGATTTATCTTGGATTAGGATTTACGATTATAAATTCCTTTTAATGGTAGTCGAAAATTGATAGGATTTGTCACTAAACGTAATATTCGGCAAAAATCATCTTATTTAAAATGAATTTCTTGTCTACGCTGAGTTGATTCCACTTGCTTGATTGTCGCTGAAATATCTTTATGAATATCAAAAAAAGCAATAGAATGGAGATCTCCCCTAAGAAATCCGACTTTGCTTGCGCTGAGGAACTCATATATAAGAGCTATGTTCTTGAGAATGGTATCAGGACTGATAGTAGCTTTTTTGTATTTTTATATCTATTTTGCTATTTATTTGAGAATAACTTCTTAATTCTCTTTTGCTTTTTCTTAAGTTTTAATTCTTTCTCTTAAAATGTAATTATGGCCAAATATTAAGCATATTTGGTCAAGTAGGAGTGCATCAATTTTCATTAGTTCTTCGCAAGCATCTCTAATCAAATAAAGACTGGTCTTTTAGGGTGTACTTGTACTAAAGCTATATTTATTGTTGGAGAAACGCAGAAAATTAATTATAGGCCTTGGCCGACATATTTGATATTCTGATGATGTTGTTATAATGCCGATTGAAATGGATTATGGTGACAAAAAACCCAATTTTAGCAAATCCTTTCGGACAATTGATTGGAGCATTGCAGGTGCGTAGCGAAAGGAGGGGCAAATATGTCTAAGAATCATAATTAGTTTATAATTAATTATGTTCAACTTTGCCTATTATTAATACTATTAAATTTATGTGAATAAGATATCGGTTAAATTCCTATTTCACAATTCTACTATTGTTTATTTTACTAAAATGTTAATGTACAATTTATATGAATTCAAAGAAAAATATATACGAACTCAGTGAACAGATTGAAAAAAAATAAGATAAGGAATATTAAATCTAAGCCAGGAAGATAGCTAATGCATATCGGCAGGTTGAACAGCTTAAAGTTCCTAAAAATATTCACTCTGTTAATGCTAAGCCATCTTCGAGTCAGCAAAAAGCGGTTTCTTCTTATGCCTTAAAAGTAAAGCAAACTTTAAACGAAATAAATGCAAACAAAATTAAATAAATAGAAAGTCTGAGTAAAAATTTGATTCGTAAGGTGGATAAATAAAAATAGAGAATCCCGTCAAAATTATAAAGAGCAGGCGTATAAAAATGTTTTAGGATTATTGAAACATTCAACGGAAAGATCAGTATGTGGGCTTTCCAACTATTAATATCATTTAAGAAAGAAGAGTAGAAGAAGTAAGACTATTTTATTCTCAAATTTAGAGTATTTAAAATATTTAGAGCATGGAGAGATGAAACAGTCTTTTCCAAAATTGAAAAAAAGAAAAATGGGAAATAACAGGAAATGTAATTGCTTAAAAAACATTAACTTGCTAGCGAGTTTCATGCCTTTATCTTAGTTAAGAAATGTTTTAAGATTTGGAATGCTGAAGCAAGGAAGGAGATCAGGCGAAAGAGATACGAATTGGAGCAAAAAAGAAAATAAGCTGAATAAAAATTGAAAGTACAACAATAAATAAAGAAATCACCAAATAATGTTATCCCTGTTAATAGTGAGCTGCAAAATAAAGTTCGAGGCTTTCTCGATGGACTAAAATAAAAAATAATAAATAAGGATAGGCTGAACACTATCAAATAAAAAACAGAAGAATCAGATTTGAGAATTAAGATATCGGAGTAGAGTAGCGAAGCCTTGGTCGAATAATAGAAGAATTAGCAAGATATAGTGGATTCAGATTAGGAAAACTCAAGTGGATCTAATCGAGCCATCCAAGGGAATTCATAAATAATAATATCTCCACCTTAGCCAATTGCAGAAAAAAGGCCCATGACAAACTAATAACTTTAGAAAAAGCGAAAGGAATTGTAAACCAAGCACAAAAGTAGAAAGTAGATTCTATCTAAATTAAAAAAATAAAAAGAGTAGAAGAAAAAAGAGGAGGAAATGCAAAGAGCAGAAATATAGAAATAGATCGAGTTATAGCAAAAGAAGAGAAAGCAATAAAAATATCGGCAATACAAAAAAAACAAGCAGGATCACTAGTAATGGGAAAAACGAGAAATTGTTTTATAACAACAGGCAGAATAATTTAATCGCTTTAGGCTATTGGTAAAACAACCATTATTTAGAAATATTACGGATGGAAACCACTCTCTTCCTTGAAACTCACAAAAATTAAAAATGGATAGTATTTATATCAAACTTTGCTGCTCATTTTGTATCGGATTAATGCCCACAAGTTTATCACTAACTTAGAATCAGCTGCCGCTAGAATATTATAAAGCCAATATTAAAGAATGGATAAAAGATATCGACTGAAACTACTTACTAAAGGGTTAACAGCAATGTAGGAATGGAGGAAAGATTAAATTTAGAAAAAATCGTAATATACAATTATTCATTAAGTCAATATACTCAAAGTAGTTGTTAATTTATGCAGATTTTTTTTTCTGAATGGAAGAGAACTATCCCACAACTTGTTGCTGAGAATTTTGATTGGGAAAGGCCGAGAAATAAACGGGCAACTGAATTCAATAGACTACAACTTTTGCATAAAGGTTTTAGATCCCTGAGCCTGAACAAGGAAGAATAGCAGAAAAATCGATGCATAGCTGACCAAAAGAATAAGATAAAAACAAAGATAAAGAATATGCTTGAGGACAGTGGCGAAATAAATTATGAATAGTTTTTGTGATTTTATATTTTACCTGCTAATCAAATTTAAACTTAAAGAAAGTGACTGACTTTTAACCATGCTGACATTCTAAACAATTTTAGAAAAAAAGCTGCTTTTAATCGAAGTTGTAATTTGATGAAATGACTAAGTTATAGTTTTATTGAAATGGAAAAAGACAGAAAGAAGGGATCAATAAGTCAGCGTAAAAAAAAAGGAGTTAAGGATTAGATTGACGAGGAAGACCTATTACAATAATCACTTAAAATTTTATAAAATTTATTTTAATCACGATTGATTGATCGCATTTCTAGACCCATTGACAAAAAGATAAAGGAGCAACAAATTTAAAACTATGGAGAAAAACTACAAAATCTCCATGAAAAATTGACTCGTATACAAGCTGAAATTATGGAAAATGCGTACTCTGATAATGGAAACATTAGGAACAAGAGTGTCTTCGGTGAAGTCACAAATAAACCTAGCGATTGGCGTAAGATCATCAGAAATATTGAAACCAAGTATATTGAAGTAATTAAATGCATAAATTAGATTTTAGTCGATGGCAGTTTTAAATTCTTTAAAAAAATCTGTATGGCGCTTGGATTACAGATCACTCGTAATATGGACACTATTAATATTGAAGAGTGGGCTGGCGGTTGTCTGGACACAAAAACGGAATCATCTTGCTGTTGATGCTTTGGAATGACATATTTTTATGCAATTGATTTAAAATATCAGTAAAATAGAATTTAAATATTTTAACAATTTCATATAGAACAAAACTTTAGTATTTATTTATTAATTTATGTTTATCCTTAATATAATTAATCGATTTTATAATCATGTTTAATTTGTCCTATTCGAGAGGGACTCATCTTAGTATAGATTGCATTAAAGCCTGTCCTTTTTAAGAAAATCTCTTTGCTTTCGCATTCTACCAAACTAATCCTACTTCTCTAGGGGCAATAGCTGTTGCCAAGCTCTCACAATTTACTGATTTAGATAGCATTACTCCTATTGAAAGTCCACCTCTTTTGCATATAGTTTGGGCTAAGCCTTTATAAGAAAATAATTATTATATCCTAGCAGCTGCCTCAAGACAGGACTAAATACTAATTTACTTCTGCGATGCTAATTCAAAACTTCTCACATTAGCAAAATCAATCAATGTTGGAAAATAAATATTCTGTCTTTACTTAGACATGCTTACACTCGCAAATTGTTATCAGGTTCTCGTTTCCACCAATGAATCAACTGTTATTGATTTAATTTTGGATAACAATTTCGGTATTCATCAATTAAGATAGAAATAAAATAGCAACAGATATATAGTAAACATTAGTATGCCGTTTGGACATGCAGAATTAACCCTTTTTAGAAAAATTCATTTTTGTGCGGGGATTAAGTGAACTCACTTTATCTATACTCACAAGGGTCACTTGTAGCTAGGAATAAGACTGCTCATAAACAAGGAATATGCGATATTAGCTTCGGATTAAACCATACAGTATATTCTGGGGGATTTGATGGAATCGTCTGCTCTTTTGATATAAGAAAATTTAATGAGTGCGTCTATAAACATGATTGGGGAGGAACAATATGGAGAGTCATTCCTAATCCCTAAAACTCAAAGATATTGCTTTGCAATTCGTCTTAAAAAAAATTCCAAATAGTTGACAATACGCTTTCTCAATAGTTGTGGAATTCAGGAAATTCTCATGATTCATTAGCTTATGCTGCGGACTGGGGTTCAAACAGCTTGTTGACTGCTTCCTTTTATGATAAAATGCTTTGTTACTGGAATAAAGTTAATGATTGAAATAAAGAATGGAAAGATTATATAGTATTATTGATTAAATTGATTTATTTCACTTTATTTATGTGCATGAGAGCATAATCCTTATTTTGATTATATCTAATAATAGAAAACTATAGCTTAGATATCAGTCTTTATTTTAAGGACTTATTCCATTTTAAAATGACTTGATCATTTAATATATTTAATTTTAATATTTATTGGGGACGCTACTTGGCAGTAATAATTTCATTTGATCTTTTGAATACTCAAATTATCCAATTTATTCTGTATTTTTAATTGTTTGGTAAAGTTGAAATATTATTAAGAAATAGAACATTTACTGATATAGTCAATAATACTGACACTCTTCAGTGAATCAGAATTACAAATGTCAACTTCAAACCAATGGAACTTGCAACAACAACAAACTATTGATCTAACTCAACAAAATATGCAATTATTTGAACAAAATATGGAATTAAAACAGCGAAATATTTTTCTTGAGAGTCAAATTGCCAAGAAAGCTAAGGAGAATAAAATGATCGTTGAGAAGATGCAACATATTATCCTGAGACTATAAAGATGTCCATGATTATGTTTCTAATTCATTATTTTTTAAAAATTAAAAATATAATAAACTAATTGTAGATAAAATATTTTAGAAAGACATGTGATAAAATAGTTGTCATATTCATTATTACAATAAAAACATCTATAATTAGTTACCACCCCTCCCATTTATCAGACTGGTGGAGTTTAAATAGTCTGAAGGATGCTTTTTTCTATTGCAAAAATATTTCCCCTAATGATTAATGACATAAAGAATAGAGAAAATCATAAAATGACATTGGCTTTATTTTGTAAGAACTTGGCTACATTTTTGTATTTCATGTATTTTGTGTACAACAAATCGTAGTCCTTCTTAATCTCTTGAATTCTTAAGTCATATGATTATTAGGACGCTATATTTTTCTAAATCTGCATTTTTAAATCACTTTAAATATGATAGATTTGGCATTGCAACTCACTAATTTGATTTTAATACCTGCTAGTCAAAGTTTGCATTTATAATAAAATTTCATCTTTCATATGAGTAAGGTTATCAGCTGCCTCATAAAGACTCAAATTTTATTGTTTTATCTTTGAACATAAGCATGCCTGCGACTGATATTATTTGGAAAGGTTGAGCACTTCTTCTCTGAGTTTAGATATGATAGTTTATTTTTAAACTATTTTTTATTGCAATCTAATTTGTCCGTTATTGATTTGAGAATGTTCGGCTGTGATATTGGCAATCTTAAGATTGAGGTCATCGATTGTCCCCCTCAAAAATACTTTTTATTGATCCTAGACCGTCATTTAATTTGCTTTGCTTCTTTTATGCAATTTGTAGTTTACTTCTCTTTAATTTCTTCGATGCTCCTGTAATTCCAACACACACTACTCGAACGAGCTTTGAATGTTTTTGATTCTATCCTAATAGTGAAAAACTATAGCTTCGATGTCGATCTGGTTTTTGAGAGTTTCTTCATTTTTTAAGTGAATGGCATCGTGGCTTTCATATTTTTTGTCAATAAATTGTTCTTTCTATAGTAGCTTTAAATTTTGTTTTTCTAAATAATCGAGCAAATAATCCAGTTATTGTTTATACGATCGATACTCAGCATGGAGATGATATTCTTGTTATTTTA
>Ga0302191_10002684_pt1 | contig 11052 bp, 10 predicted proteins | sample II_Bog_E3_1_FD_198775 | JGI IMG/M metagenome (GOLD analysis project Ga0302191, IMG submission 198775) | Peat permafrost microbial communities from Stordalen Mire near Abisko, Sweden - II_Bog_E3_1 | ecosystem: Environmental > Terrestrial > Soil > Wetlands > Peat | place: Sweden: Abisko...
CTATAGTGGCTAAATATTTGATGGCTTCTGATTGGACAGTATCATTTTAGGACTAGATCTGTTTCATGAAAGCCTATCGGATCGTATCCGCAACCTTTTAATCAGCATCAAGAATAACCTCTCCAGCCAGAATCATTTCAGTGAGTCCCTTGGCAGCCATTTCCATATTGTCAGGGTCATAATGGCTCATTTCTTCAATCAAATGATCAATTTTGTCCTTAACTGCTTTCTGCATATCCCGTAATTATATTAATATTCTATATCTTGTAAGATATATTGCATCTCTTGATGAATGATCAGCAATATCGATTCATATAGCAACCCAGAAGTTAAATTTAATTAAGATACTTTCTAAAAATATTTACCAATGATGAGATAGACTCAGCGTAATGTATAACTCTGTTTTCATGTTAATTCTCTTAAAATAGGGAACTAATATAATTATATCAACTCGCACACTCAACAAGTACACCATGGCCAGCATCAGGACTGCGATTTTGAATACCTATCACTCCAAGAATAAATGGTTTAGTCTGTTCAACACTTTTCCATCCATCCACTCCACCTTCAAAAACTTTTAAGAAAAGTTCCGCATGGAAAAACAGGGCGACAACGCCTCAAGAACCTTTGCCCTCTCCGCCAGTTTCGATCAGATCAATGAATTTTTTAAACTCAGCAAGCAGGGGACCATCTGTTTAACTCGGGAAGCCACCGTCTCCTTGAACCAAATCATGAAGGAGGACCAATTGGACTCACAAGATGAGGGGTAAAAGATTAACTTTATCCACGCCCTGGAGCTCTACGAAACCGGTCAGGAAATCACTGACATAAAAACGACCAATTCATAAATGTCAAACTTGGAGGATGGCAGGTAAGAGCCGATGGAGTTCAGCTTTTGCAGTGATTGCAGCTATGTGGAATAATTTTGATAAAATTGTTTATCATTTAATTTTTTGAATTAGCACGGGAGGAGTTATCTTCTAGAGTGATATTGAATTTCTGTGATTTTGGTCATCATTCGAAGGGGTGGATGGACCTAATTCGGGGAAAGAATGGTGATACGTTGGTTATGTTGGAAGAGGATTTAATTTTTAAATAGTTGATCCTTTTAAATCAGTGAAATAAAAGGATTACAGTAGTAACGGTAGCTAGTCAAATGATAAAACAGATGCTGAATTGGCATAGGAATGAAGTCAAAAGGTTGAATGACCGATTTGTTTGTCAAAAATAATGAGTACAAATGATTTTGCCAATCGGTAGTTATTGTTTAATAAAGATTAAGGATTGAATTAAAGATGAAAGGGCAAGAATATATTTAAACTATATGACTCTGCAAGATGTACAAGATGTATTTAAGATTGTAAACATTCAAACAAAAATGATTCTGTTTAATAGAGCTTATAATATCTGATAATGAGCTATACTAATAGTTTAGCCATAAAAAAGCACCAGTGACTTATATCTGTTTCTTGCTCCCGAAGACCTCAGCTACAAGTCAATCTGCCCTGTGATTCCTCCATCCATATTTATCAGATCATCATAAAAAAGCCAAATTTTCCAATTTTATACCCGAGAAGCCATATACATCCAAAGTATGCTTCCATTAATCCCATTCAAATTCGAATAATGATTTTTGTTGTTATAATCGAATGAAGAACACGAACTAAAATCAAAATCAATAACGAACTCAGCAGGTCCGCGAAATCAAAGAAATTTAATAATAATACTCGTGCTGCGACGGCAGACTCTACCAAGCGTAACTCAGTCATTATCACAGAGCCGAAGCCAAGAAGGCCGGAATCACTTTGCTCCTCATCCAATGCCTCATCGTGTTGCACTAAATTCTACACCTGAGTTGGTTTAGTACCCAGCATTACTTCGCACTAATCGGACTACTTTTCTCTTTCCAGTTTCTTAATTTCTACGCTTTTATATGGGTGACAACTACCCAACCTGGCATAATTCAAAAGATTGTAAGATTTCTATTGATTATAGAGCGAAAGGTTCGAGATGGAGAGTTCCTTTCTGCAGATTCCGAGGAATTAACAGATAAAAAATCATATACAGATTTCCTACATCATACCGTAAGCTCTTAAAGTCAGCCGCATCAAATTCTGCATGACTTGCAACATATATCGACCGCCTAGGTCCAGTCATTGTGATATCTGCGGAGTCTGCATCGAGAAGATGGACCATCACTGCCCGTGGGTGGGCACGTGCATCGGCAAGAGGAATTATAAGCACTACTATCTCTTTCTCGTATCACTGCTGATCGAAATTATAATAGTGTTCACGATGTGCGTGTATATTATGAACAATAATATGGTCAACGGATCCTTAAATTTAGGGAATACTTTGAAGTTATACCCATTCGCCATGATTTTAGCCATCTTGTGCGGACCTGCCTTTATCTTCGTTGCTATAATGGTGGGATTTCATAGTTACTTGATCGTGAAGAACCTGACCACGAAGTAGTTCTTCGATGACAAGTGGTAGTACGGCCCTGGAAATTTATATGCAAAGCGCAACTGCTGCAAAAATATTCTCAAGCTCCTTTTCTCTGTATCGAAGAGGGAAATAAAGTTCAAATTCAACCAGTACCCCTCCTTATAAAACCACGAAGTTTCCGAGAGTTCTTCTGGCAAGCTGTAGTCCTCACATAAAAAATCGAGCGAGTAATAGTAAAATAAGAAGAAGAAACCGGGGTAGGTCACAAATGAAATCGTATTCCCCTCAAAAAACTAACAAAGATAGCAAAAATCAAAAGATGATGATAGCAATATTCTGGAAGAGGATCCGCATCCATCACACACGCTCGAAGAAATTGGAAAAATACCGGAGATGGATAATAAATGATTTAGGTGCCTTTTTGAAATGGAATTTAATCTTATTATGCATGAGTAGCCGACCGAGAAGTTACTCGATGATTGTTTAGTAATATTATAGAGGGATTGCTTTTGAAAGAAACTGTTTGCCGACTAATTGAATTTGAGAAGGATGTTTGAGCATGAGGTTAGCAATGATCATTTCATCAGTTTTTGACCACCCACTTTTTACGGCACAGCGGACAGTCCTCCGAAGAACCCTCCTCTGTCCATTTCAGAATGCAATGAAGATGAAAGTGGTGGAGGCACTGTCCTTGAATAGGTACGCAATCATCTCCCGGTACTTTGCATCGCGGGCAAGGTGATTCAAACGCGAATTGGCAAATGGTGCAGCATTACTATGTTTCAATATCCCACTTCCACGTAGCGACGGCGTTCCACGAGTTAATCTTCACTTTCATTCTAATAAGTTAAATAATATCAGTTCAAAATAGAGACTAGCGTGGAATGGACCATTTGTATTGAATCCAGTATTTTGGCGTATAGTAATTTTACCAAATCTCGATCATCGAATTTCTGCCACAATCCGATGAGTAAATATAGTGCCTTTTTAAGCGTTGCTATTACAAATTTAAATTCAAAATGCCCAAGCAAAATAAATACACCGAGGCTGCCACTTCTAAAAATAACCCCTATATTTAATACGTCAGCAAGTTTAAATAAATCACGCCTTCACCCGCAACAGTATCGCAATTTGAAGATGGGTTGATACTCATTGAACTTGCCAAGATGATCTCGGATATGGTTATCGTTGGGGACGTACAGGACAATCCTAAAACCTTCTTTCATCGCTTTTCCAATCTGAAAGTACTGTTCCAGTCAATTGAAACCTTTTGGGGGAGTGTCCTGGGCTGCTAGATCGAGGGAGACTAAATAGACTTGGTCCTGATCGCGCACACCAGCAACAGCGATTAAATCGAAAAGCTGCTCGAGCTATTCATAAAAACTGCAGCGCAGGCGGAGAACAAGTGGCTCTTCATCGAAAGGATCCTATAAACCTCCCAGCAAACCCAATAATACTTGAAAAAGATAATATAGACTGTCATTGGCAACGAAAGCAAGGAATCCCCTCGTAAATAAAAATAAAAGCGCATGTACGATAAGATACTTGAGTTGGACCATTAGAACGATAAACTCCAACAACTGGTAGAATAAATCTGCGAGGAGAAACTGGAACTCTAAAACAAAATAAAAACACTCTCGGATAAACTCGATGACAGGAATAGAGAAATAGAGAAATTGCAGGCACTGGTTGATGACGATAGATATACACCTCAAAAACGAAAGGTAATGGGAGTGCCCGATACTATCGATAGAAAAGACTGCCAAATTGAGTCGCTCAAGCAGCAGATGTTATAGATGAGCGCCCTGCACGAAAAGTAGCTACAGCAATGCTTTAACGAGATGGAGAAGATGGTGGACATGACATCGCACATCGATCTGCTAAAGTAGTAACTGTAGCAGAGTAAATAAATAATTTAAAGCAATAAATAGACCATATCTGATTTTCAAAAAGCATTGGCGTCGCTCAAAGCAGATGTGATGAGCAAGGAGAACATCATCTCCATCCTGAAAGAGAGAATCGAGAAATGCTAACATCGGTTTATCGAGATGGAAAAGTCAGAGATGCTTTATAAGTCGTAGATTTAGCGGAAAAATATTCAGATCAACGAATTAACATCCAAAGTCGAGTATCACGAGAGGAGGTTATCACCCAATAAAGGAGAGGAGAACCATAATACGCTGTATTGCTAATTTCCCGCGATTGCTAACAATGAAGCAGATGTCTATATTGAAACCAATCGCAACCTGAGGGAGGAGCTGGAGAGGACGAGGAAGAGGTTATAAATCAGTGAGGAGGAGTTGACTCAGTGCAAGAACAGTTTAGACTTGTTGAAAAATAGCGAACAGTAAAATAAAAGACTACGGGAGATAGTGATCGATCTAAAATCGTACCGAGGATAGGAGATCGATATTTTAGTGGGCAGCCTCTCCTATCTGAGAAAGATGATCAGGCAGAAAGAGGAAGGCGGATCTGCCCTGAAAGATTGCAATAGATTGAGCAGGAACTTGTTCAGCAAGTGAAGTTGTGCCTGCATTTATTATGATTGGAGAATAACAATATAGATAATTACAAACATCATAATTTCAAAAAAAGTTATCGATGTTTTGCTGGCTGGAATGACTGGGATAGTATTACTTTGAGATACGAGTTGAACTCAAACTATTCTTTACCAGTTTTGTATTGCTCTTTTGTCGATGCGGGTCCTCCTTCTCTTTCTTCTAATGGACAAATTCCCTCCGTTTGGTAGTTGTGGATAAATCCTTCGAAGAATGCCTGCCTTTATTTGAATCCCTATTGGAATCAGTTTCCTCCCTTGAAGTATAAATATTCTTCTAGTTTTGTTTATTACTACTCACCCCCTTTCTACTCTCGCGAAGGATTAGGATTTATTTGGTTAGACTTTCGCATTGGATCGTCAGATTACGGTTGAATCTCTTCAGAAAATCCATTTCGATTAAAGACTCGTTTAGTTACTTCTTAGTTTCGCTGAGTTACTGCTGCAGTTTGCCAATCTCGTTGATGACGTCTCTTATCTTCTCCTCATTAATTTCAAAAAATTGGTTTGCCTTCAGGTCTACGATTTGACGCTTCAACTCAGCATTTTAGGTTTATAACTTGCAAACGGTTTCTTATAACCTTTAGAAACGAGGCGCAGTCGTTTATCGGGAAGACTTGGCGAAGTCCGAAGATTGTGTGTCAGCGAGTAAAGGTTATTTATACGATCGAACGTAATGCAACTGAGAGGCAATCTCTTTGGAATGCGAAGCTGTGGGAGTCCTGCGAAATTATTTAAGGATTTAATTTTTGCGTAAGTTGGACATGAGGTTGATTATCCAATTATCTAATCAAATAAAAAAATCCTAAATTGAAATCAGACAGGAAAATGTGTGGTCAGATATGATGATGAGGCAACGTCACGTTTGATCTATCCTCTGCACTGGGATATTTTAATATTATGATGAATAAACCATCATCTTTTTGTACTGGTTTAGCGGTTAATAATTAATTTCTGCCCAACTGTTAAAAGTAATTTTAAATAGATACTGCACATGAATAGCATCACGACTGCTTGGATTGGTGGAACGTAGTTGATATTCCGTCCTTGCTGACGATGTACACCACCACTCCCCAGCCAGATAACATATCTCGATCGCAGGCCGCAGTTATAATTTGATGTAGTTTAAATCCTAACTCCTCCTTGTCCATTCCCTCCCTGTAATAGGCCTCGCAAATAGCCATCAGCTCTTCATTACCGGTTCCTGCGCACTCAAATCGTTCGATCATGCACTGAGCTCCAATTGAATCATAGCTAGCCAAAACAGGCTAGCCGTTCTCTAATCCAGCCACAATAGGCTGCACAATATAGCTTCCAAATCTAACTAAAACGAACCGTACCTCTTTTCGAAGAGAGAGTATGCAACTAAATTGCAGAAGGTAAGTGGCTTCATAGGCTTATTCTCCTTGAGAGTATACAAGTTAATCTTTTGTTCCATGAGCGCGGAGAAGGTTTGGATGTCCGTACCAATTCCACTGAGCCCCATAATGAGGTTGTCTTGCATCTTGAACACTCTTTGAAAATCGTTGGTGAGAGTGAGCATCTGTTTTCCGAATCGTCGATCAGCAGCGATTCCAACGCAGTCCTTGCCCACCATACCGACTAATGTGCCTCCGTTGTATTCAAAGATCGACATAATTTAAAAGTAATTTAAATTGTATTAAACACTCATGAATATTCAATCACTCCATCGAAATCTAATCTGGTAGAGTTGTATAAATAATCATATCAACATATGCTCAGCTTGCTTTTGTGAGAAATAAATCGGGCTTATTGGAGGGCCATCTTTTATTAGAATGATGATTGGGCTGAGTCGAATTGATTCAAGAGGACAGGGTCGGATAAGTAAGCTATTTTGCCACAAGAAACCTATAGGAGTGAAACGGTCAAAGCCTAATTGCCGCTATACTTAAACCACTTCCCATAAGCATCAGTTAGATGACTCTCATTAAATAAATCAAGCAAATTCGTATCGAAAGTAAAGTACTACCCGTATTTCCTTCCGATATCTCGATACAGATTCATAAACTTTTATGATTAATCGTACCTGCCTCCCCTAACCTTTTAAATGTATCTTTTGTTTAGATCCAAATTGTAGGCGTCAGAATAGAGTATGCTGGATTATTCCTTCTGATAAGTATAATCAGTTAATCTAAACACTGTCCGGCTAAGTAACTCCTTCTCTCCGCTCATTAAAACAGCGATTTAGCCCTTATTACAATATTCCAAACCTTGATAAATGGCTGCAAGTTCTGAATCCCTCTGATCTTCCACCAAAATAACTCTGTTTGAGAACGAAGATGATTAATTCAGATATGCTTTGATGATGTCGACCGTCTTATCAGTCGAGGATCGATCCATGATGACCATATGGTATTTTTTATAGTCCTGATTTATGATAGAATTCAGACTTCTTACTATTTGCTACTATCCGGCATTATTAAACGTACTGACGATTACGCAAAAGGTATTTTTCTCCTAATATACATCGAAAGACGGCAACGATTTAATTTTATCAACAGGTTGATCGTTTCCTTAACTTTTCCTTTCATTTTAAGATGCGAAGTGAAGATACATTGATTTTAAATCCTTTGCTGACTCCATGTATCTTTAAATAATCTGCTATCGCTCATCTTGAGAAAGAAATTGCAATGTACGCCTTTGATTGAGGTACTAGGAGTTGTCTAAATGTTAATTATGCTGTTAGAAGGATTACTATGAAGTAGGAAGTTCAAACAATTATAGAAGCTTTTTGTATCTCTCACTCGTTATTTTAGGTCGAAGAACAGTTGCTTTATCATTTTTGACTTACTGATAAGAGTTTTATAAAATATTGATCTACCTGTCGCTTTACTGGATATTGGTGGCTGAGGGATTTTACCATTTTGGGACTTTGGAAATTTACTGAGAGTCCATGAGTTGGTTCGCAGGCACATGACTGACTTTGTTTTGATTGTCTGCGGTTGCGGTCAAGGATGTGATTTAAAGATTGTTCTCGATCTTTAAATTGAAATATAGTTTCTAAGATTCTTTGTAATTTCTAGTATTGACAAATTGTTTGTCATTCGTATCTTATTGAACTGTTTTAATGTCACTTGCTCTCTTATTGTTAAAAAGAGTAAAACAAAAAGATGGATACGAGTCAGGCGGATGATTATGAGGTGCAAACAAACCCTGACAGAAGGAGAGGTTGCAAATAATCCAGAGAAAGTAAATAATCAGCAGAACGGTTATGACCTTGCTGATCTGTACAACCAAATAATCAAAGTCTATTAAGCTTTTCTATTCCCCTTTCTTGATGTCCACTGGCATCTTTTCCAATTCATTTAGCTCCTATTCCTATTCAGTCGTCTGTTATCGAGGTTACGCCATGCTATATATTCTAAAATTGAAATTATCTTAATTTCTATTTGAATAATGTCAGTATGGGGAGTTACCAGATAAAATGATTTTTTAGAAGATTGGTAATTAGAAGGATCTTTAGCGAGATTGGATAAATATTAAACTGGGGTGAGATTTGTTGTCACCATTGGGATCATCACATTTATTTGGCTTCTTTACATGAGTTTTAAAGCTGAATCGAATTGCTCGAGAAATATATAAAAATAGTTAAAACTTGCCCATGAAATCGACTCAGTATAACTGATGATGTCTGCGTATATAGCAGGTCAAAATCAAGAATAATTGAAAGGGCCACTGCAATAAAATAAAAAATAAAATTTATTTACGGAGACTATTCTAAACCCACCATCCAATCCTATGCTCGTAATTCCCGCTCCTCATTGGTCAATCCTTTTTTGTTGGAACAAATGATGAAACTTGCATTCGGGCAATAAAAAACATCATTAAACTGTATTATGGCAGTTACAAAAATCTAAACTGGCTTGTTTTATGATTAAGGGGAATATGGCGATAATCGTTGGAGGAAATCATTTTTTTTAGGCTGCTTTTGGAACAGGTTTATGCTCGGCGGGCTTGTGTTCGGCGGGCTTGTGCTCGGCAGGCTTGTGCTCCGCAGGTTTATGTTCAACTGCCTTTTTTTAGACAGGTTTGTGTTCGGCTGGCTTCTGCTCGACTTTTGGCTTTGTCTCAACTGCCTTATGTTCAGCAGGTTTTTGTTAAACCTTAGGTTTATCAGCAGGCTTGTGTTAAACTGGTTTATGTTCAACAGGTTTGTGTTCAACGGGTTTGTGCTAAACAGGTTTATGTTAAACAGGCTTGTGTTAAACCACAGGCTTATGTTCAGCAGGTTTATGCTAAACAGGTTTATGTTCCACCTTCGGTTTGACCTCTGGCGCTTTATGTTAAACTTTGGGGGCAACTTTCGTCTCCTTCTTTTCCTCCTTTTTGACTTCCTTAGTTTCTTCTTTCTTGGGGGCTGTTGGATTAACTGCTGGGACTTCTTTTCCACTCATTTCTATAATAGGATATGTTAATTATGATTTGGAATTAAATTAAGCTACAGTTTACATGATGATTTCATGGTCAATTAGTTATAGAGGGCATTGCACTAATTTTATTGAATAAAATTTATTATTCTATGCCAGATGATCAATTAGATGGTTTTACTTTCCATGATCTCTCTTGCTTATGCGTTATGCAGCCTGATTTAGCTATTGTCTTTGCGCTTTTAGGAATTCTTTACGTCAAAACGCTGTAATATCGAAGATAACTGTTGAATGTATTATAAGATCTAATTGCTTATAAGATCTCAGGGTCGTAGGGCTGTGAGCTGTAAATGGCGAAGATGTCAATGCCGCCTAAAGGAGTAGCCTCGAAGAAGATCCTCTTATCTTTCAGGTAGTCGTTCAAGCACCGAAGGTCGACCGTCGTGTCCATGTCGAGATAAAGACCTCCATAATAGTATAAGGTAATGAATCTGCAGACATCAGACTTTAAGTTCACAGTTTCATAGACTTATCTGTTGAACTTTTCTATTAGCTCTTCTTCCATCTTGGCAAGCAGCATATCGCAGTCTCGGATCAGTCTAAATTGGTATTTCATTTTTTTCAGCCTTTAAATATTCTTCGGAGGCAGATCTCCCAGCCAAATGTAGAATGGCTTTAAGTTCAAGGGCTTCAACTCTTAGACTTGGGTCTCTGAGGAGTTTAGGCCGTTTAAGCTCTATTTTTAGATTTGTAGCTCTAATGATTTTGAGGCCTATATTTCTGTCCCCAATGTTCTCGAGGCTTGATTTGTTGCATCTGAAACTGCGGATTCGGAGTCAATGGGCTTTACGATCATAATGACAGCGAAGTTAATGAGCCCGAGCACTAAAAGGATCACAATCAACTTTCGACAACTTCCTAAGAGACGTTGCTGGCTACCTTTCGAGAAATGAACTAGTTTTATCTCCGGATTCACTTGGTCTATCCTCTATTCACCCTCAATGAATTCCATTTATCGTATCCTGATATTATCCGTATAATTATATGGGTTAAATCGTTCGTATTGTCCGTTAGGGATCAACAGGTCCCCTCAAGAAGAGTGGATTTATCTTTAAGCGAGTGGAGGAGAGTGAACAATAGAAATTAAGTTATTTTTATCTTTGCTTTAAACTTGACATTTTTTGATTTGTCCTTTTAGCATCTAAGTTGGGTTATAATCGGTGTAAATATAAAATCTGACAAATCAAATGAAAGCTCATCAGCCCAAAAGCGAAACATGGAACTGATTGCTTTTAAAATGTGAGTCTACCCGCCTTTTAATCTAAAATTCAACTCTTGCTAATATTCTGTTGTTATCCGCTTTATCAAAGCTGAATGCTCATCATGTAAAAAGAGAAAAATACGTCTTCTTCTGTCTTGCGACATGACGATTAGACCATAGTATTACTAGGGAGATTGAATAAAATTTATTATTTGAAAGTAGACGATCATTTTGGTGGGAGTTTCTTTGGCAGTAAAGGCCTCCACGCCCCTTCTTGAACATGCTTAATGCAGCCTGATCTGGCTATTGTCTTGGCACTTTTCGAGATTCGAAGAGTCATCGCGCAATTGGACTTACCTTGACTGTTATAGGTATTCTCAGATTTGATGGCCTATAAA
>Ga0302191_10002687_pt1 | contig 11043 bp, 7 predicted proteins | sample II_Bog_E3_1_FD_198775 | JGI IMG/M metagenome (GOLD analysis project Ga0302191, IMG submission 198775) | Peat permafrost microbial communities from Stordalen Mire near Abisko, Sweden - II_Bog_E3_1 | ecosystem: Environmental > Terrestrial > Soil > Wetlands > Peat | place: Sweden: Abisko, Stordalen...
CTTTGGCGTCTGGATTACTGCTTTTTGTCCATTTGGTTGGCTTATTTTGAGTGATTTCGAAGCAATCTTCATTTATCTTTATCACTATATAATTTGATGATAGTTCAACGTGTTTATCAGTTTTTGTAGGTCCATTCTCTCAAAATTAATGAATAACACTTTAAGCATAAAAAACTGTATTTAATGATCTGAGTATTTACTGATAATTGAAAAGAATTAATAATATTTTCTGCGCATCTCTGAGAATATTGTTTTCAGCTCAATGATTATTGTTTATTAGTTAAACATTTTTTCATAATTTAACGATTTGAGAATACTTTGATCAAGAAGCTGATTGAGATAAATATTGCATTAAAGAAAAAATAATATAAACTTTTGTCAGCACGCCCTATGATAGAAATTCTGAGTCAAACTAAACATAAAATGATCCAATGTCTACCTTTAAGTTTATTTATTTCTTAAAATGCATACGTATTTTCAGAAGAAGAATAATAATATGTAGTAAAAAGTAAAATTTGCAAGACTTACCATTTTAATCAATAAAAGGGCATATTTATCCGTACGCATGCAGAACTCATTGGTTTAAGCCAAATCATATTTTTTAAATATAAACAGTCTTCAGAATCAATTATATCTAATCCCTCCAGAAATACGACCCTAAGCTCTTGAATTTTATAATCATTTAATGGCTCGTACTAAACAAACTGCAAGGAAATCAACAGCTCAAAAAGTACCCAGAAAACAGCTTGTCGCACAAAAAATAGCCAGAAAAACTGCACCCATCGCTTCAGGTGTAAAGAAGCCTCACCGTTACAAACCCGGAACTGTTGCTCTGCGTTAAATTCGCAAGTATCAGAAAAGTGTACCGTTTCTATTATTCAGACTGACCTACTGATCCGAAAACTGCCCTTCCAAAGGCTGGTGCGGGAAATCGCTATAGAGTTCAAGCAGGAATTACGTTTCCAGAGTCAGGCTGTTCTCGCCCTTCAGGAGGCTGCTGAAGCATATCTTGTGTCCTTGTTCGAAGACACAAACCTCTGCGCAATCCATGCGAAGAGAGTGACGATAATGTCCAAGGATCTACAGTTGGCCAAGCGAATTAGAGGAGATCGCTTCTGATTTGGAACCTTTATTTATAACATATTTTTGAGTCAGTATATTGAAAGTGAGATTATATATAAGAGATATATTTACAATTCCTATTGATGAATAAATGTGGCCGCCTCTTATTTTTTGATATTTTTAGACAAAATAGATACGCCTCTTGATAGTGCAAAGAGTAGTGGTTAAAGTATAATTTAAATATGAATAAGAGATTTAAATAATCAGGCCAATAAGCAATCTCTCTTTTATTGGTTCTTCTCTTGCTATGTTTGACGCCAGCCCTCTCCCAAACAACTCTGTCCGTTTCTTTGAGTAACACAAATATCAACGCAAACACCACGTACTTTTACACCATTGTGTTTTCTAACTCTTCGAGCCGAATCAACTTAACGCTTTTTTTCCCACCTCAAGTAATACTTTCAAATGCTACAACCGTATCAGCAAACACAACTGCACTCAATACTTCCCAATACACAGTATCTTCAGCAAATAATTCAATTTTAATTAACAAAGCAATGAGTGGAAGTATTGCCCTCACAATCAACTACGTCAAAAATCCACCATCAGCCATTCAAACTACCAGCTTCTCTATCAGTAGCAATATTTCTATTGACAGTGTTAGCATTAGTGCTGGCAGCTATATTCAATACAGTTCAGGAAGTCTTCAGTCATGCACTTACTCCTTTACAGGGACAACAGAACAAAGCAACTCAATTTTAAATATGGCTGCAGTTTTGGGCAATCCTATTCCAATCGGGAGCAACACAGTAGCTATATATTACCCAAAACAATGGTAAAGCTCAGACATAAAGTCTCTAACTTCCAACTCAGTTGCAATCACTTGCACCTATACCACAGATAGCAAAATTTATTTATCTGGCAACTGTACCTTTGATTCAAGCGCCATCTATTTTGTTTTTTCGGTTAGTTCCACAATACCAGCAAACACCACTTTGACTGTACAAGTGAATGGAATAAACTGCCCGCCAACTGTCAACACTACCACCAGTAGCAGCTTTAAAGTAATTACCATGGATAGCAGTTCAAATTATATTGATACAAAATCAAGCTGTACAATTAATCCTACAACAATTTCAACCATCAATGGTAATTTCACCAACTCAGCTGTTTCTATAAATACTTTGTACTCCTTGCCAGCCATTAATTTTACTTCCGCAGTGCCAGTAACTTTTCAAGTGGGTGACACTCTTCAAATGAACTATTAACCCACTCTTGTTTGCACGGGAAACAACCTGACTATATATCGAAACCAATATATTCCTTGGACATTTGCAAGCTCTTCTACTGGAGTAAGATCCTACAGTGGGGGCTTTGTTACAGACAATATAAACTATTCATCAAATATACAGCTCTACTTAGACTGCAATATCAATGCTCCACCCTCAGCTCAGCCTACGACTTTTGTTTTCACTTTTTTTAGAGGAGGTTCTCCTTATCTTAATTTGAGTGCAACTCTAACAGCATTAGCTGCAACTATTAAAGCTTTAAACTTCAAAGTTGCACCAACAACGATGTCAGCTGTGATAAGTTCGAGCTATACATTTTCATTGCTGTTGAGTCAAAACATCAGCAGTCAAGGAATGGTCTATCTGTATTTGCCTGTTGGTCTTGACTTATCGGGTTTTCAAAATCGTTCTAGTTGTAGTGGTACAAAAAATGCTATCAGTCTCAGTATTGCAAACTGCAATTTCTCTGCAACTTCTTCATCAATTATTATTTATGTTTATCTGAGTGAAACAGTTGCTATCTCTTCGGGAACGAATCTTTCCCTATTGATAACGAATATAAATAATCCAAGAACTGTATTTACCCCCTATACATTTGGAGTGGCAACCTACTATAACCTCAATCTGGCTCTAAGTATGGTGGAATACAATTTGGCGGCTGCTTCGATATCATACACCACTTATTCAAGCTTTAATCTCAATATAAGTCCATCCTCCTTTTATGTTTATAATTCAGCCAGCTCAACTGTCAGTTACAAGAACCAAGTCTTTATTCCTGCAGGGGTAGTTTTTACTTACATTTTTCCAAGTGCAATTTCAGGTCTCACTTTTAATCCTGTTCTGGTCTATGCAAATAGTTCCCTACAGTCAGTAAATCAAAGTTCTGCTTCACAGGCAACTCAAACTTTAACATTTCAATACAATTCGGATATTCCAATAGGAACAAACATTTCAATCTCCTTTATTCTTAAGACTCCTGCCAATATGGGCACGTATAACTACATAAATCTTACTATCTCTAATGCAGATAATATCTATGAGCAATGTGTAGGTTATCTTCAACTGTCAGTGACACTAGCTTCTCCCATAAATTTTTCAATTGAAATGACTGGCATTTCAAGTAATCAGTCGACTGGGGCACTTGATATATACCAGTTTACCATGATTACTTTTATTCCACATCCTTCAAACTTCAATTTGTTAATAAGTTTTCCAAGCGATACATCCTATTCAAATGGCTACAACTGTAATGGACCCTGTAATGCTACGACCAATATGGTGAATGGATCAACCATTAGTGTCGCAATGCTAAACCCAAATGCATCGACCACTTTTATTTTTAAACTAGGATATTTTACAAATCCAAGGAACATAGGTCAGGGAATGACATGGAATATGAGCACATATAGTGGTGAATCACAAATTGGTTCTGGCAGTGCTGCAGTGAATATTCAGTTAGCTAGTCAACTAAGTGGTAGTTTATCTTTAAACTACAACTATTATCGAGGCAACACAAACATTGTGGTTTTTTATGTCACCTTATTTAATAAGCTAAAAAATGGCGATTACTTCCTCATACAGTTTGGATCGGATACATATACTGTTCGGCCGAGCACATCAATCAGTTGCACCACTCTTTCTAGTTGTTCTGTCACCAATCAATCCACAGCTAACGTCCTTGTAGTACTCGGATATCCAACAATAAACCAAATTAGCATGCAGCAACTCACAATAGTCATCGACGGATTGATTTCATCTGCCTCGACTCAATATAATTAACACAAATACTTTAATATTTCTACTTACACTGCAAATGGATACCTCATTGATCAAGGATATGTTACATACAATATTTCTTGTGGTGAGTATCCAAGCAATAATTGTCGAGAGTGTCTCAGCAACGGAAGTTGTCTCGATTGTTATTATAATTTCAATACCAATTTATACAATGGCCTCTGCACTAACAACTGCTCGACTGCTTCACAGTATCAGTATTTTACAGGAAATAATAGTTGTGCCGCTTGTGAGAATAATTGTGCTACTTGCACTAGCAATATTAGTTGCATAACCTGTATCAAAATTGCAAACCTACAGTACTACCTATATCCAGACAGTCAAACCTGTTTAACTTTCTGTAATATCACCAACTTTCGCTATATTTCCAAGATAGGATTAATCACCTACTGTATGCTGTGTTATGACCAAAATTATTGCATCTCTTGTGTGAGTGATGGCCCCTTTAATTGTACTAAATGTGTAGATGGAGTAATTATTCAAAACGGACAGTGTGTGACTTCATGTACTATCGTCAATAGCTACATTTCCAGCAATAACATGTGTCTTACTTGTGATATTTCCTGTAAGGAGTGTACTTCTGGTACTTCTTCCGATTGTGTGGCCTGTGCATATCCTTATATGAATGTCACTAATGTATGCGTCAGTTCGTGCCCACCGGGAAGTGTTGCAAATTATACTACCCAAACATGTGGATGTTCTAACAAATGCAAAACATGTCAAAACCAGTCGACTTACTGCCTAACCTGCTCCAATACTTCTCTAGTATCTTATCAAGGCGGATGTATTGGATCCTGTCCATTTTATTCCTTTCTATCTGGAGGAATCTGTTTGAGTTGCAGTGAGAATTGTTTAAATTGTACTGCAACCACGTGTATACAGTGTGATTCATTAACCTACTCTTTCAACAATAGTTGCTACTCGGACTGTAGTACTGTTAGTCCACAGTATGATCACGATAATATCACTATGAAATGTGTGCTCTGCCCCAATGGCTGCACTCGCTGTAGTGGATCAATATGCACAAACTGTCTATCTGGATATAGTCTATTGAATTCGAGTTGTATCAGTCAATGTATTGTCCAAGGTAATTGCATTCCAGCGGTACCTGACAAAGTTCTACCTTTACCTGGCTCAATTGCCACAACTGTATGGATTTTATTAGTGATCGTAATTAAACTATTATTGAAAAGACTGTACATTCCCTATTCTGCAATGATTGGATTGTGCATTGTTGAATGCATACTGGTGATATCATGCATATCAGTGGTTGATCACTCAGCCTTATCGTCTCGTCTTCTCATGGGTGTTGACTATTCCTACAGGATAATTGTTAAAAACTTGCTTATTGCAAGCTTGGCATTAAACTATGTTTCCAATATCCTTTATCTCATACTCTTTATCAAATATATTAGTCCATTAATCGTAAAACCTAGACAAATAGATTACATTACGCATATTGGTACTTTATTTATTGGTACTGTCACCAATTATCGCTTCGGACTTATCGCCTTTAGTAGAATGTTTCCAAAACCATAAATTCAAGTTGATAATAGTAGTAGACTTACTCCCATAAATTACCTGGCAGCAGGATCAGTGCTGCTAGATATGCTTCCTTTGTCAGCTGCCGGACTATTGGTTTATAAAGAGTACCCCAGTACCAATTTATTTATGCTTGGAATAGACCTCATGATAGTGATAGTATTGATTGTGGTAATAACAGTGTGGATGGTGGCAGTCCCTAAATCAGAGGATTACTATGCATCAGATGTTAAAAAATTTAATATGGAGGATAACTTCCGCACTGAGGAAGATATCAATAACTAAAAGAATCAGTCATATAATAAGCTATTTTCTGTGGGAAACATCCCTAATAACATGTAGAAGATTATTGATATTTCCAACAATGATGACATAGCTGCACATTCAGTCAACAACAACACTCTTATTTTGATGACTGCCAATGAAGGGGTGCAATCCTAGGAGGAAAATCCTCCTCTGCCTACCATTATAAAATCCAATAACCCTAAACTATAAAATATATCAGTTAGTGATATAGTAAAAGAGCAAATGGCGGAATAAGATGTCGATTAAATTATCCACTTCGAGAATACGACTATTTCGAATAAGATTATCAAAAAAAATAGCGATGACGTATTTCGTGAGCCTATTGAATAAAAAAAAACTAAAAAGATTTAACGTATCTCTAATCCACCAGGGGTAATACAAGAAGATCAGCTTGAACCCAGAAGCAAAGAAGAAACTAAGAATTTTAGTAAGGAGCATGTCAAAAAAAATACATTTGTTTCTTCAAAAAAAAAGCATCATCATGAATCGGAAATTCTTCGATCTAAAGAAACAAAGGCAAAAAAAATTGAGTCAAATCTATCGGAAGAGGAAAATAAAAATGATGATATTGAACCAGTGTTCATAAAAAGTAATCATCACGAATTTTCTTCGAGGAGAGAAAGCAATGATACACCTGTCAATATTCTGCGAGGCAAACACAAATCACATAAAAATGGTTAACAGCAGAGCGAACCTAAGTTGATGATGCGCAAAAAGACTGAAATTAAGGTTCTTGAAGCAGATGCTTTTTAAGACTCTAAATCGGATAATTTAAACCTATAGGCTTTAATAGCAACGAAAATAAGGTAAAGTCAAGGCTTGGATCATGGTTTAAAAGTTTAGAAGTTGTAGAGAAATACAATAGAAGATATTTCTCCGAGTTGGTTCAACATCCAGAATCAAAGGTTTGATATCTCTGAAATCGAAGAAATACCTTGATTAATTCCATCTTTCTTTTTCTTAATTACGATTGTAATACTTTCAATGAATATTCATTGATTCCACAGTTATCTAACAATCTTAATGAAATTTAAACTAAATAAACTAAATAATGAAGCTGATATATATTTAATTATCAATTCATTCTGGTCTTGAATCGAGTCAGATTCTTTTCAAACATATTCTTTCTCCTTTCTCCGCGGATCTCAATGATGGGTCTATTCTTCTTCACCACTGCAGATTTATTAATTTTAGGTGTATTATCCCTTTTTTACTAATCAGAACTACTATTTTGTGCTTGTTTTAATTTATAAAAAGCATACTATCTCGGATGGAAATGATTTCTGTATCTCATTGAATCTTGATTTTATTAAGAGTGTCGGCTTTGCTTATTTTTTGTATTTAGAATGCTGTTTTAAGAGGAATCAGGTTTTGGTATATCTTCTTCTTCGATCTTAATAGTTTAATATGGTTATCGCTCCATACCCACTAAATCTTCTTCGTTTAGATTAGTCGAAATATACCTGTAATCAGACTGCAGCATCCTTAAAGCTTCCTGATCTCCATTGTAAGCTTGAGGTGGGCTATCCTGAAGAGCAGCCTGCAAATTGAACTCACTTGAATTATTTAAATTGAAGTGAACTGATGAGGAAGACAGTGACATCATTTCTGGTTCTGTGAGTGAAAAATGTTATTCCCTAGAAATAAAATCTCTGGCATTGATGATTTCGCATAATTATTGCTTGAACTGTTATTATTGTATAAATTATGATTGTTTTTAATGTTTGTCCTCAATTACTAACGATGACAGTTATTTTAAATTTTAGCTTCCCATTAGTTTTAGTAGGCTTTATGTTTATCCCTTTGCGTAATTTAAAACTTAGCCTGGAGATTGAGGAGGATTTTCTTGTGCGATGGAACTAGACGGCAAGTTATCTTCTTTATCAATTTAAATTTAGTTTTATAGAAAAGGGTTAATGAGTTAAGGTTGCTTGAAGGTAAAATTATTGTTATTTTAATTGACAGAGGGTTCTATTTCCTGTTCAATAGATTCATCATTTTTTCTCATTTATTTCTAAATTATCATTGATGATTATTAAATCAAATTATCATTATAATTTTGGATGACTTATTAATTCTCCTGCAAATATTTTTATAATTATTATTTTTAACTTTCAAAACAGCTATCAGTTGGTTTATGATGATCCATTATCTATTATTCATACTAATCTATTGCATTGCTAATTTACTATAGATTGTTTTATTAAAATTAAGGTTTGTCGATTATTACAGAGTGAGTTTATTCAATAATTGGAGCTTATTCAGGACTTATATCATTTATTTATAGTTTTGCGGCATCAGATTTTGTTTAATTGATCTCTATAATTGGCTAATTAAGTGAGACCCTTTATGCTTGTTGTTTGTCTTATTAATGCCATACTTCACTGATTTATTGTTTCTTTGATTGCTCGGAGTTCAAGGCCATTGAATTAATTTATTATTTTTTTATTATTTTTTATTTAGGATTTATTTCAATCATTTATTTCTTTGCTTTTTTAGGCTTAAAAGGTACTGAATTGATTTTCTGCTTTTCTTATTTCACATGTGCCTCAACAATTTATTTTTTTATTTTTTTAAGATTGGGGGTGATTGAATTTACTTCTTTTTTTTATTTTTATTATTTTATTTGTTTATAACTCATTTACTTTTTTGGTGTTTAGGAATTCAAAGCAATTTAATGTACCTAAACTGTTGGTTTTTCATGTTGTGAATGCTCCTTGACTTATTTTTTTGTTTTTTCACCAATGGAAGGAATCTATTTATTTTATACTTTTGCTTTTTCGAATTTGGGGTGAGCATAACTAATTTATTTCTTTGTTTTTTAATGTCTAGGGCTTATGGGATTGATCTTACCATTTTTGTCTGTTTTAATTTAGCCAATAATATTTTTTTGGTTTAATTGATTTTTTGTATTAGTAGTTTAATTGTCTTTTTAATTTTTTTGTTCATCGAGTTTTATGTTTGGTTTTTTTGTGGCATTAGCATTTTTATAAATTTGTTTAAAGTTCACTCGTTTTTTGTCTTACTTTTATTATTTTGTTGCAGTTTTGTTATGGTGTTGCTAGGCCTATTTGGCTAGTTTATTACTTTCTTTGATTTCTTAATTTATGTTTCCATTTAAAATTATAGGCGATTATTATAAAATTTAACTTGCGTTATAGTTTACTACTTTTCGATCGTATTTTATTAATTAATTCATATTTTGATCTCTATTAAAATTGAGAGGCAATTACGATTATAATATTTGATTTGCTTTATATTTGATTGATTTTTGATCTTATTGTATTTATTCATTCCTATTTTGATCGTCATTAACGTCTATAGGCCATTATTATAACATTTAATTTTATTGATATTTTATTGATTTTTCATCTTATTTTATTGATTCATTCATTTTTTCATCATTATAATTTAGAGGTGATTGTTTTGAGATTTAATTTGCCTGATATTTTACTAATTGTTCATCTTATCGTATTAATTAATTCCGATTTTGACCACTATTAAAGTCAATAGATGATTACTATGATCTATGGTTTGCCTAATTTATGTTGATATTATCCTGGTCTAATTTTATAGGTGGCGAAATTATAATGTTTACAATTTCCATGGTTTAGATAGGTGGACTGTTAAGTTTGGTCTCTTGTTGTTTTATAGCTTAATAATCTGTTAGAAATTAATTTATATGATCCTGATCTGCCTCAATAATGTCGTTGATAATTTGCTATTCTCTTTCAACAATGCTGTTCGTAATGGGCTATTCTAGATTATTGTCTAACAAATTTTATTCATCTGCCAATTAAGGCAAATTTCTATTTTATGGATGAACATTCTAAATGTGGTCATATTCTATATTTTCTTCCTGGAGATTACCAAACTATTGATTAAACTACAATTAAATCTCGTTGTATAATTGTTGCAATTGAATGGATTAATGCATCTATGATTATTTCTTACTTTTATCCTCTTCATTATTTTACTTTTAATGCACAGATTGCACAGACGATGACTTATTGCTTTAATAATTATTATTTATTTGCTATTAATGCACCGATGACTATTTGTTACTTTGATATTAGTGCATTTATTAATCCTAACTGTGAGTCTGAGCTTCTATTTGCTATTCATTATCAACTTCATTCTATAGATTTCGTAAGGATTGCTTCATTTCTTCAATTAACAGATCAATTTTATGTTCAGCCTCTTCTTAATTCTTTTCATTCTATTTTTATGGAAATTATTTCAAGTCTTCAATCAGCAATTCCTTCATTGCTTCCATCTCTGCCTTATCAAAAGCATTTAACGAATTAATTATACTACTGTCCTCAACTGCTTACTTTTATTTTAATAGGGTTTACTATTTTTATGAGTGGGAGACTTAAACTTTATTTTAGACATGCGCATTATCAAAAGGATCTCTTGGGGAAATAAAATTGCTCTAGAGATATTAAATTGGCGCTGTTTCTTCAATTTTTTGAATTTCATGGAAATATTCAAATTCATTTACATTCATCTAATTCTTCTCAGAGTTTTCGGGAGTGACCTCTCCTGAAGGCTTACTTTATATGATAACTTATTGATTTTTTGAATTATCGTCAATTCTATTCAGATTTTAATTTTACTCCCGATAGTGTTCTTAAAGTTTTTGATGCTCATTCATGTCAACCTCATGATTATTTTTGAAAGGAGGAAAATAGCAGCTGTGATCCACTGGCGGAGTTGATTTGACAGACCACTGATTTCTCCATACATTTTATACGTTTCCATTTTGCTCCTTGTTGAGAGAATATTTTCTTTCTTCGCTGAACAATTGTATCTTCTTTATCTTGCTGTTGGACAGATTTCTCAATCGATAGGGGACATAATTAAGTTAAACATCAAAATCTGTTCCTTATTACATTATTTATATTACAATAAATTTAGGTCGCTGATCAAAAAGCTAATGAAAAATTGAAACGGAAAATCATTATTAATCATTAGATTGGTAATTTGAAGACAAGGAAATTGCATAGAATGATGTTTACTATTTAATATTAATTTCATCCCGAATGAT
>Ga0302191_10002692_pt1 | contig 11030 bp, 12 predicted proteins | sample II_Bog_E3_1_FD_198775 | JGI IMG/M metagenome (GOLD analysis project Ga0302191, IMG submission 198775) | Peat permafrost microbial communities from Stordalen Mire near Abisko, Sweden - II_Bog_E3_1 | ecosystem: Environmental > Terrestrial > Soil > Wetlands > Peat | place: Sweden: Abisko...
AGAGTAGCGCTAGTTCCACGCTCCCATTCAAAAGCTACACTATGAAGAATACCAGATACCTCCCTACACGCAGGAGCATATGCGGGCTCTCATCCTCGAGTACCTGGCTCACGAACTCTTCGAACTGCCAATTCACCACATTCTCATTTTTAACCGCATCCGCTCCTTCTATCAAAATTTTCAGAATGCCGACATCTACATGAAGGATCTAGACCTTCCAGAAGTACTGGAAGATCTTGAAAAGATGTACTCCAAAATACATATAGCCAGTGCCTCACGACTTCCACCCGTGCTCTCGGAACCAAATTAGTCACCATTGTCGAAAGAGTACACACTCGTAGAACCTACGAGGAGGCAGAAAGAGTGCGCTTGCTGAGACCCACAGTGGCTCCACCCGACCCCATCACCTTTCAACAACAAAAGAAATAGCTTACTCCCAAAGAGAAGGAGGCTAAATCAGTAATTGAAAAACTTCTCAACGCTCCTTCTCTTTTTGGCGAGAAGATGGACATCGAAGCCGAGGTAAAAGTCTCCTAATTTAGCTGCAGAACATCGGAAGCTATGAAGAGAAGATTTAGGCCGCATAATTCAAGAGTAAGCGCAATTTGGAATACTGTGATCACTGCACTCGTGACAAATGCCAGAAGGCCAAAGGACACAGTCTCTGCAATCGTAAACACTTTAGAGCCATTATCAACCAGAATACGGATGAAAGCTTTGGAAATTGTCCGCATCTCAATGCTTGCCATAATCCCGATTGCAAACTGATCCATTACGTGGAGGAGGACCAGCAACAGGAAAGTGCACAGTAAAGGCAGCTCTACCGTGAACGAATGACTGAAGCAGAATGGATCAACTGCGATTTGCGCTATTTTGACTTTAAGATTCTCGGTAAATTTGATGTGATAATGGCTGATCCGCCTTGGGATATCCATATGTCGCTACCCTATGGTACTCTTAAAGATAAGGAACTGTTAAATTTGCGAGTTGATATCCTTCAGGATCAGGGCCTTATATTCCTTTGGGTGACTGGCAGAGCTATGGAGTTAGGCAGAGAATGCTTGATTAAATGGGGCTACAAGAGAGTAGACGAGCTTGTTTGGATTAAGACGAATCAGATTAATAGGTTAATTATTACGGGCAAAACGGGGCATTGGCTCAACCATACCAAAGAACACTGCTTGGTGGGCATCAAAGGAGATCCTAACATTAATAAACGACTCGACTGCGATGTTATTGTCAGCAAAGTAAGGGAGACAAGTCGTAAACCCGACGAGATATATGGCATGATCGAGAGAATGCACCCAGGTGGAAAGAAGATTGAGCTGTTCGGTCGCCCTGACAACTGTATGCCTGGTTGGCTAACCCTAGGAAACCAGCTAACAGACGTGCGTTTAAAGGACAGCGAAGTCATAGGACGATACAAGAAAGCGTACCAGAGTCACGACCTCAGCGAAGAGAGGATGGAGCGGAACTTACAGGAGATGGTAAACCAAGATAATCTAAATAAGATTTACAATAACCATATCCAGAAAAATACTGGAATTGTCTGAGATCATTCACCTGTTTAAGTTATTCAATTATCAGGGGAGGAGAGGAGGACCAGGCAGCACCTCCACTATGCCCATTTGGATATTAGCCTATTTTTACACTGTTTGATTCGCAGGCTGTCTAACCGCAAACTTATAATGAATCTTAGTTATATTCAATAAAATACAATAGGCAAGCCGCTGCCGCTGCACTAGGAACACCATCACAGCGGTAGACAAGCCTTAGTCAAGCCCAGAAGCGCATTCATCGACCGGTTTCGACAGCAGTCACTGCCCCCAAACGTTTCTAAGACAATCTCAGCCCGCGCAGATCCTTTTCCTCAAGCTTAACCGAGGCAAGTCAGTCTATCTTTGGCTAAATTTGACCGCATGCAGTTATAAGACTTCTTGAAGGTGGTGATCGTGGGTGAGCAAAAGGTTTCAGAGGACAAGTCAAAGTAGATTATCTGCAGCCTAAACGGAACGTGGTTTAAGAACACCAATAGTGATCGTCCTGCCTGTAAATTCTATAACAGTATTGGCATCAGGAAGCATCGAAATGCAGCTACAGCCAAAAAGTTAGAGTTCAATCCCATCTCTGATACTTCCCTCATGACAAAGGACTACTCGCCCCCAAATGGTTTTCCAGTTAGGAAATACAGTCCTCGAAAGACAGCCCATTCTCGTGGATTATTACTTCAGACAAATAATAACTTTACCAGTGAAGGCGAGCTCAAGGGTAACGTCCTTAAAAAGATGATAAAAGTGAAACCATCAAAGAGATCCTACTCTAGTTTTCTGAATCGAGATGTGGTATTGAAGTAGGCGTAATTGGGAGAGGCCCTAGTGAAGGGTAAGCGTATGATTATCCATGATTGATTTTAATAACTAATATGTTGTATTCAAAACACAAATCTATTAAATTTACTGAATCTATGCAATATTATTTAAATTTAATTCCACAAAGATATGAAGCTAGCATTTTTATTGATTCTTCTCTCTTTGAGTACCTTCGTCATCAGTCAAGATGGTGAAGACACTGTTCCAACCTCTACTGTCCGAACACGATTCGAATCAGTGTTGCAGTAATTTAGGGAGGAGCTTGACAATCCATCATTAAAGACATTCGGCACTCAAAAATAGCAAAATAAATTTAGAAAATTAGTGGAATAAGCTACTGTGTGGCTTGAAAAGCACGGGGAAACTGCCTAAGAAGATGAATTTCGTACTCGTTTCATCGACATCCAAAGTACACACACTCCCATCGTCAACAGATCTTTCGAATATAAAGACAGAGATGATACCTATCGTCAAGCAAATGAAATCTTGTAGGAGGTATATAACAGGACTGTGGAGTTGTAATAGTCGCAACCTTGGGTAGCTGACAAGACCGATGCTTATCTGATCAAATTAAACGCGACAAAGCAATGGATAAAAGCGAACTATTTGAGGCAGAAGGAGAAAAAGCTGAACGAGAACATCCTTTTCTATGTAAATAGTGTGATATACAGAACTATCAAATGTTGAGTAAGGCAGAAGAGATCAAAGAGATATATGAGACCATCAAAAGTATACCAAATCCACAATCCGAGGTTGAGACCGAAATCAATGGGGAGAGCAGTGAAAGTGTACTTTAGCATCAATAGGTGCAGACGGAAGAATCACCAAAATAGCAGCAAGAAACCAGTAATGATCTGTGATCACTTAAAATGACCCTTTAATTAGTAAATTCGCTTTTAAATTGTTTAGAGCAGATTAAATGATCATTTCAATTTTGCTTATAACTGATTGCACAATTCAGGATTGTGTTTGGCTGTCCTCTCTTTCTCCACTACCCAAACCATCACCCTTTTAGCCAATTGGCCATGTTTCTGCAACGCAAAGTCAGCCACTCTTAGCAGTTCCTTTGTCAGTTCTGCACTTGCAAAATCAAAGCTTATAGATTTGAAGAGGAGAAGTCCTTATTTTTTGGCCAAACTTTATTAGTTAATCTGTTGCAAAACAAAAGTCAGTTTCTCAACGTTTAAGTTATCGATATTGATGGTAAGCAAACGCCGCAATTGGTTGATCTTTGCCTCTTTCTTATTATTTACTCCCAAACCCACGGCGATTGTTTCGTATGCTAATCGATCATAGTGATGCACATGGAAGAGAAGTAACCCCAAAGGATAGTTGACTTCGAATTAAGGGCTAGTCTGAACTTTCTTATCTAAAAGCGCCTTGATTTTATTCAGTAAAGTATTTTTTAATTTCAGAGGAAATGGTAGCAATTAACTATAAGCGAGCAAACACAAATCCAGCTGTCTCTACAACGAGTAAATTGCTCTTCCCTCCTCAAAAAAGCTGTGAATAATCCAGCAAACCCCCTCAGTGTTAATTTAGGACTGTTCGCTGTATCTTTCTGGGATTTATATCTTCTTAGGAGGGTTGTTGTATTTGAGGTCTCTTAATCTTTTTAGGAAAATGCCAGTCACTTACTAAACAGTATAGTGTTGTAGAACATACCTCCCAGCTCCTCTCATTATCTCGTAAAGGCGATCCGCATTAAGATGTCCTTCGCGCTAAGATTCATAGAGAGCGCCCAAGATCTGACTGAAAGCTGAAAGTAAACTGCGCTTGACTGATTGAGTCGTCAAAGCTCCAAGCTTACTAAAAACAGAAAGATAGGACCTGGTGACCCACTGCTCACAGTTATTGACCAATACCAAGTCGCTTTAAGGTCGATCCCCTTCTCCTGACTTCGGTTCATTTTTGATGGCTAAGTAATTTTGAATGACGTTGGCTGAAATGGATACAAAACTAGCCAAAAACCAGTTATAATCTTCAGGGTTGGTGAGTCTATCGGAGATGATCTCGGCAGCAACTTCCAGAATAGTCAAAGCCTTCCAGTACTCTTTATAGGTTTTGGCTAAATCGCACATCAGATAGGCGCCTCTCGCAGATACATCTTCCCCCGCGCTGCAAAGAGAAATCAACAGATCAAAGCACACGTTTCCCTCTCTGATTCCTCCAAGAAAATCCCGAGCCGTCTGCCAGTTAAAGAGACTAAGGACAATGCGCAGAGCCTGTTTCCAATGTTTAAGCAGAATGGGTTTAAGATGTTCGTAGTTGTGAGTGAGTTGCAGCCTAACCTCGGGTATGTTGTTCTTGATATTGTTGTGGATGACTTCCTTGAGTACTTGTTTTTGATCGCTAAGCGGCAGATTCGGATTGTCTATGAGTTTGGCGAACATAAAGATATTAATACAGTTCTAGACTGCACCAGAATTAATACATCGGCTAATATCATCAATAAATATCAATCATTGGTCGAGTCTATTTTTCAATACGATCTATCCACAGTCGTCCTCAACATGACAGCGCTAATTGACCTTAATTTGATTTAGCAATAACAAATAATTTTATAGTATCATCGATTAAATTTATTAAACCCGCAGGTTTAATCTATATACTTTTCTTTCCATGTCTGAGAATCGACGGCTTCACTTCAACCACAGGCGAACCAGCGCTCGTGCTCCTTTCCCCGACTTTCCTAATACCTGCATCTTCTCTTTTAATGGATAATGCCACATCCTGACTGACAAAGCCAACACCCTCAACAAAATATCAGTCCCCATCAAAGAGTACTCCAATAAATTCTTTCGCGAATCCTGCAGTCGACTGGCTTAAGTGCCTATTAAGAAAGTATAGACGCAGAAACGGTTCAACGTCATCCTTAAGAAGAAACAATTACTCACCAAGAATATTCCGAAAATAAACTCCCATCCCTTCATGGATCAGTCAATGGAGCTAAACAGAACGGGACCGGAATAGATTCTTAAAGTCAGCCGAGTTAGGCAAGCAACTATGAAAAAAAGAGTTAAAACGTAGGCCGCTGCAAGGGGCATGAGAGAGAAGGTGTAGGTAAATGAAAATCTTCTGACTCAGATGTAAAGCTAGTTACTCCTCTCCTCCACGCTTCTTAGCAACCTGCTAAACCCCTAAACAACCAATCTCCGTGAAACTATTAATATGCGAATCAAGCGAGACTAGGCCAGCCTAACTCCAAACAAAAACAAGAGTCGGTCTGTTTCGATCCCCTGTGAGTAGAAATAGAAGATCTCTCAATCACGGGGGCTGGAGATATACTCTAAGATATTCGTGCGCAACAAATCACAAATGATATAAAAATAGAAGGAGGAGCACATCCCTCATAAAAAAACTTTGGGAAACACGTGGCAGGGTACCTTTAACCACTTCTAAGCAAGAAGAATATTTCCAGTCACAAAGAACAAGAAAGGAATGCAAATTGACCGCAAACTGCTGCAAACAGCCTCAACAAGTAAAACATATCGCAGCAATCGTACTAAACCCTATAAAACGCTGTAGCCTGAGGAGGAGAACTTCTAGCTACGTGGATGGGAGACAAGCGCATGATGCCTTTTAATTTGTGTTTTATCCATCAATAAGATGGGAATGATTATAATAATTAATTTAAAGCATAGATGAATCTGTATCATATGAGATTGCCAGTGGCAAAAATGTTGTTGGGGTCTATAGTCTGCTTCAATCCCTTCAGGATATCAACGCCAATGTTTCCCACGCTTCGAGTCATGAATTTCTTCCGCAGTTTGCCCACTCCATGATGGTGAGAGATGCATCCGCCGTATTTCATCATCTCCTATCTGGTTGCGTCCTCGATCTGAGAATACACAGCCACTGGATCAGCCAACCCTTGATAGATAAAACCGAAGTAGATATATACACATGCACCAGTATCGTACACCTGTGACACTCGAGCTGAAATGAATGGCTCCTTCTTTATGCCATGCCTCTTACATTCGGAAGCAATTCGCTTACTGACTGCCACGCACATTTTGGAGACGTCCTTCCATGGTAGTGAGGTCTCGAAGGATTCAGCGATAAAACCATGTCTAAACCCGAAATCTCTCAGATATCCAATCATAAAAGTTAGGAAATAGCCTCTCTCGCCATTCTCTGCTCCAGCCTTGAATCCTTTATGTTTCTTAGCAAGGGCATAAACCACTTTCTGTTGGTTGGCCACCTCAGCCTCTGTTCCTTCAAACAAAAGCGTGCACAAAGTCATTTTGTTGGGGTCGAAGCCCATAACTTCAGTGATGAAGTACTTCTTCGCTGCATTCACAATTTCGTGCAATTTATTTTTATCCTCAGTCTTGAGTGACATTCCGAATACAAACTGCTTGTTGTCGACAAGCCTAATACTTGCAGGCCAAACTCGTGACTGCGAAACTGAATTACGATATGGATACCCTCGTACATAAACTTAATGCCGATATCAAAGTCATGAAAAAGGATGGATTCGTAGACCTTCTTCTATGGGATGGGTCTCACTTTTATGATGCATTCCGTAATAATTCCGAAATTGCCTTCGTGTCCCAAGATGAACTCGTGAATATCTGGACCTGAACTGACTCGAGGCGAATTTTGCACCTTCTGGAAGGTGCCGATTGGCGTAGCAATCTTAATACTGACGATAATGTCATCAATATTGCCGTACTTGTTTTTCTTCATACCAGAGGCACGAGTGCTGACCCATCCTCCCAAAGAGCTGAACTCAACAGAGTCAGGTTCATGCCCACACATGAATCCATGCTTCGAAAGCTCTTTTTCCATGTCTTTGCCGATAATGCCAGCTTATATACAAGCCATCATGTTGCTTTTATCCACCCATTTGATCTTATTCATTCGAGTCATGTCCACTGATACAATGCTGCGTTTCTCCTCAGGGTTGCACATCAAGGACTCAGTAACGTTGGTGCCTCCACCGAAAGGAATCAACACAGCGGAGTGTTTACGAGCAGATTCGATGAGGTATTCTGCTTGTTCATGAGATGTAATGTAAACCACGTAGTCTACACATCGTGGCAGTTTGGAGGTTCTCAGCAGGAAGAGCTATTGCAGAGAGTGACCATGAGAATGAAAGATACGTGTCATTTTGTTCGTGTTGATCTCGTCGACTTTTCCCTTTAAGGCTTCAACAAATGCGGGGTTTTAGACCACTGGATCTATAGGGATATCACGCTGTGCCTCTGTGACATTGTTAATATCAATACCCACGACATTTTAGGCCCACTCTTTAAATTTAGGCATCTTTTGTCCTGAGAATTGATATCTGCTGCCGGTGATTTGCACGGACCCATCTTAATCGAGATGAAACTCTGTGTCTTTAAAGCCCCAACCATTGTGTTTAAACCACTGCTCTTTGTTTTTAATAGATTCACCCATCTTCGAATCCTCCTTCTGCAGACTCAATGCAAGATTCGCCAACCTCTACATTCGATTAACAATTATCAATTTTAACAGGTCGATTTGGACTTAAATTAAGTTTAAATTGAAGGAGGGCTAATAAGGATAGCGATCGCGAATACCAGAAGGGACCATCTCTTTGCAAGTTATCAGAGTCTACAAAGGGAAAAATACTCCGGAAAGCTATCTAAAACAATTGGAAAGATAACATTTCAACATTAAATAAAATAAAATAATAGTACATTATAGCACATGCAGCAGAAATTGTATTAATCACTTAGTGTGCCTAATCTGCTCGTTGATTTTGATGACCAGACTACTCTTCACCAGCTTAGCAAAACTAAGCAGGTTAACATTGAATTGCATCATCGATTTGTCGCCCGCCTGCTACCAGAATTAAACAAATTCAGATGCTACTATTTAGAATAGCAGCTGAAATTTGTACTGAATTGTGATTGTCTATTCGTCGAGAAGCACCCAATATTAAGGGGCGATTAGCATCTCCTTGACTAGTTATACAGACAGCATAGTTAGGAAGAGACATGCAGACGCAAAAAAATAGTCAGTGCCTGGTGTGTCTGCTACTTTGAAGGCCTACTTTCCACTTTGTTTGCCCACCCACTACACAAGGTTCATTAATCCCAAAAATCCAGCTCCTCTAAAATCAGTTGCCGGATCTTCTGCTTGAAAACCTAACTCTATCCATTCGGTTGATTTCCTATTTTTTAGGGTTCTGCCCGGTCTAAGATGTTGCCAAATTGAGAGCAGGCTTTGCTAATGCACCTCTGATTCACTGTTATATTTGATGGCTCGTATTGCTTCAATCTGATTGATGGCGTACTTCCACCAGTGCAGTTATCGCAGCGTAACTTTGACTCTAAATTTGGCATCATCTTGGGAGATATGTTTAATTGCGCAAAGTTCTTCAGCGTAATCCTACTGGAAGGGGCAGTCCCACTTGCAGTGAGCACTGCGGTAGTTGACCAATACCTTGGAGAGCGCTATTGATTTTTCTGAGTTAGTAAGATTTACATAGTGACCGTATGTCGTGCTACCTCGAGACCCTTTCAATTTCTGTTTGCCCCGTGAGGAGATGCACCACAAATTTAATAAAAGGCCGACAGAAGAGATACAGGGGCGAATCCTGATGGTCCATCTAATAATTTTATAATTGAACCTCAAAGCTGAGTTAGTTATAGATGTGTATGGCCCAATTATAACGGTAATACTCAAAGTAAAAATAATCATTAGGCCATATGGTCATTTTATCTTCAATTTTTACTACAACTCAGCTGCGATGTTGGGCTTCAAACCCTTGAGGTTTTTATACCACTCGATTGTTCCCTGAGGAAATTCTTTGTAAACTGCCTATAAAATCTTGACTGCTGCTACTCTCACCTCCCCGAAGTTATGATACAGAGACCCCTCAATCAGAAAGGTCAGTATCTCCATAAAATCGATCTTACGCTTCTAGAACTTGAAATTCTACATCAGCTTGCCAATGATCTTCATAATCCATATCCTACCTCGATGCGTGAGAGAATTAGCCGCGGATTCTGTTTGTCGACTGGGATAAATTTAAGGTTTAGCTCCTCCCGACAAATCTTCAAACACTCACTAATAGCGATGCCCAAATCAGCGGCTGGGTGTTTAAAGACAGTAATCAAATGTTTTAGAGTAAACTCCTTCGCCCTCGCGTTCATCTCCGATACTGTCTTAAGCAATAATGTTACTTTTCTCCACCAAAATGCTCATAAATTTTTGGATGGATTTGTTTATTAACACAGGAGGAACGTCCTAACCACAAATTGGAGGCTGCAAGGCCACAGCCATCAGCTTTAGAGAAGTATAGTAAATCTGCAACACCTTGTCTTCAGCGTTTATGCGCGAGAATTACATTAGGGCAAGGAATAAGTTTTTTGTACGACCATCCCTGTAACGGTCAGGCAGCTTGTCCTGAGCGAAGTTGACCACTGCTTACACTGCAGCCGCCCTCTGTCGCCAATTTTAGGAGTGCGCTGAGATCCATATTCTTGCACCGAGGATGTCCAAATATTGCATTTGCTCGTATTTTCGTAAGAGCTCAGGATCAGCCACGTAATCCCCGCCGATTTCATTGAGCAGAGGGCGGATGTATTTTTACATATCGGCATCTCCTTGATTGTAGACGTAGGGGTTTTTGAACTTGTACTCCTCGTCGAGCTCAGTTTGCGGTGGCTTTTTGGTCTTTTCGACTTTGGGTTTGGGCTGTCTGTTCTCCTCCTCGATATTATCTAGCTCATGTTGTTTCTTCCACCATTCGCTCTCCTCATTGTCAAGGTTATCAAACTCGTTATTGAGTTATCTTTCCCGCTGAAGGGCTTCTTCTTATCTCCGCCTCCTCTCTTCCTCTAGCTTCTCCTTGTCTTTCTCTAGCAGATTCTTCAACAGTTCATCATGACGATTGTCATAGTCATTGAGCGCGATCATTTGTTAGAACCGCCTTGTTTCGTATTTCTCGTCGTAGAAATCACGGCGCTGCCTCAGTCTGGCAATTTCGTCACTGGCGTCTTTGATCTGATCGAATTGCTGCTTAGCATTCATGTATTTCTTGCTGGTTTAGAGCTACTTTATCTGCTTACCAAATTTCAAAACTGTTTTGAAATCCTTAATAATAGCAGCCAGCTTTTCCTTCTCCCCATTGATGGTGCATTAGTTCTGAATCTTACTCATATCGTAGAGAGTGACCATAGTTTCTTCATCAACGTCCCACTGCTCCTGCTTGTTAAAGCCATATTGCATAAGTATTTCATCTATCTTCTCTTGTTTTTGCGAATGGAACAGACTGTCTTCGACATACTTGAAGTAGGGGTGTCCGTATATCCTCAACAGGTCAATAGAGGCTGGCTTACCTTGCTCTTTATCTAGCACCACCATCTTGATGTATCTGCACTTACCCGATACTTCTATCCGCACTGCATCATTGAAGTCGTATATCTTGGCGAGAGAGATATACTGCTGGTTGTCCTCAGAGATAAGAACTTCAAGCAAACGTATAAACTTGCTCTTTTTGGGGTGCAAGTAAAGTTCTGTTACAAATGTGAGGGTTTCCAGCTTGAAGAGAATGTCAATGGGTGTAATTGCGAATTATGTGGATTACCAGCTGATGATGCTGCGCGTTGGCTTGTGGAATATTTGAGTTATGCTTTCCGAAAAGTTGGAGGATGAGATCAGCTCGTAAAGTACCTCAGTCAT
>Ga0302191_10002696_pt1 | contig 11022 bp, 7 predicted proteins | sample II_Bog_E3_1_FD_198775 | JGI IMG/M metagenome (GOLD analysis project Ga0302191, IMG submission 198775) | Peat permafrost microbial communities from Stordalen Mire near Abisko, Sweden - II_Bog_E3_1 | ecosystem: Environmental > Terrestrial > Soil > Wetlands > Peat | place: Sweden: Abisko, Stordalen...
AAGGAATTAATTTTCCTGAAATTAGATAAAGTTCAAAGTAGTGAAGTTTCTAAAACTACCAAAAATGTATTAGAAAATTCTTGATTTACAAAATCTGTTTAAAAATACAATATACTGATAACTAGCCAAGCAATAAATTTATGATTGTCAGAAAATAGAAATAAAGAGAGAATACAATAAAAAGATTAAAAAGATAATAAAAACCAAAATAAGGGATATGTAAGATAATATCATGATTAAAAAATAATTCGTTTTTGAAGATTATACGAAATCATTAAAAGACAAATTTCAAAGCAATATTTAATAAAAAAGATTGAGAAAATAGGAAAATCATTTATCCGGAAGTATAAATTAACTTTAAACGATCACCCATATAAATAAAAAAATATCAGAACAATCATTGATCATATATAACAGATTTTATTATGAGTAAATTGACTAGTATATCAATATTTATAATTGACTAAATGGACAAAAAATAAGCAAAAGAATGCACGAAGAAAAGTCACTAGAGCTAGAGTGATGCCACGGAGAGTTTGCTCCTTGATGAACAAGTCTAAAACGACACTATGGCAGAAGTGGAAAAGAACCCTGAGCCTTAAGAATACTAAAAGCAAGTTGACTAGGAAGCTGTCGCTGAGAGTTTGCTCCTTGATGAACAAGTCTCAGACAACACTATGGCAGAAGTGGAAAAGAACCCTGAGCCTTAAGAATACTAGAAGCAAGTTGACTAGGAAGCTGTCGCTGAGAGTTTGCTCCTTGATGAACAAGTCTAAGACAACACTATGGCAGAAGTGGAAAAGAACCCTGAGCCTTAAGAATACTAGAAGCAAGTTGACTAGGAAGCTGTCGCTGAGAGTTTGCATCTTGATGAACAAGTCTAAAACGACACTATGGCAGAAGTGGAAAAGAACCCTGAGCCTTAAGAATACTAGAAGCAAGTTCACTGGGAGAAAATGTCATGCGATGAAGGTGTCATCACCTCTATTGATAAACCTTCAGAGCCGTAGATCCAGTAGCTTACTATGTCGCCTTTTTTGAAGAAATAAAAAATCAGTCATTCATTTAATAATGATTAAAAAGGTCCGAAGAAAGTGTACGAGGAAGCTGTCGCTGAGAGTTTGCTCCTTGATGAACAAATCTAAAACGACACTATGGCAGAAGTGGAAAAGAACCCTGAGCCTTAAGAATACTAGAAGCAAGTTGACTAGGAAGCTGTCGCTGAGAGTTTGCTCCTTGATGAACAAGTCTAAGACAACACAATGGCAGAAGTGGAAAAGAACCCTGAGCCTTAAGAATACTAGAAGCAAGTTGACAAGGAAGCTGTCGCTGAGAGTTTGCTCCTTGATGAACAAGTTTAAAACGACACTATGGCAGAAGTGGAAAAGAACCCTGAGCCTTAAGAATACTAGAAGCAAGTTGACTAGGAAGCTGTCGCTGAGAGTTTGCTCCTTGATGAACAAGTCTAAGACAACACTCTGGCAGAAGTGGAAAAGAACCCTGAGCCTTAAGAATACTAGAAGCAAGTTGACTAGGAAGCTGTCGCTGAGAGTTTGCATCTTGATGAACAAGTCTAAGACAACACTATGGCAGAAGTGGAAAAGAACCCTGAGCCTTAAGAATACTAGAAGCAAGTTGACTAGGAAGCTGTCGCTGAGAGTTTGCTCCTTGATGAACAAGTCTAAGACAACACTATTGAAGAAATCGAAAAACAAAACTGATAGATTCTATAACCTCCAATAACTCCTTCCTTTTTTTCTTTTAGTTACTTATAAAATGGAATATAGTTATTAATAGGAGATCTATCTTTGCTAGATTGTAAAATATCAGGAAATCATAAATCATAAAATTTTAAGTCTTTCTGCGAAGTTGCTGATCTTTTGCATAAAATCTGACTTCTGTTGATTCAAAGATTCCATTTGGTTGTTTATTTTTTCGTAGTCCTACTCGCGTCTCATGTTAATCGAGCGTGAGAAAGATTTTGCATCGCCTTGGTGATCTCCTGCTTACTCGACTTAACCTCTGCTGTTTAGCTCTAAGATTCCTGCTAATTTCTGGGCGCTTTCACTCACTTTCTTTTTGTGAGTGCCGATTTTTTAGTTCATAAACTTTGTGTAGGGCTATTCCTTTACCTTGCTCATTAGCCCTGGAATTTTGTGAGGATCATCACTCTGCATATTTTAAATATCTATTTTGCTATTGGACTGATGATGTGGAATGGGTTCTTTTCTCCGACCTCTAGACTTATACTCTTGCTCTTCGTTAATCTGTTGTATAATTTCCCCAGTATTGATTTCAACTTCTTTAAGGATATTGGTCTTGTAGGCTTCGGCTTGAATTTATATGGCCTTATTGATCATTTCACTTAATTCACGATTTCGTTCATCCATTTATCGGTTTCTTTGGAGTAAGGCTTAGTATCTGGGAGTATATGATTTGTTCTAATCTTCAAGCTCAAATATTTTGCCTTACAGTTCAGCTATTTTAGTCGTATACTGCTCCTAATTTTCCGCAAATTATCTATTAGCTCGAGTGAGTTCTTCATTAACTTTATTACTTTCTTCAAGAGACCAGTTAGATTATTCAAGTTACTTACGGCAAAGCTAAGTCTCCTTCCTCAAATTAGTGCATGCATCTTCTACCCTTTTAACTTCCATTTGAGCAGCCTCAATTTACTTCTTTTTCTCAACGATTTTTTCTTAATAAATATCCTTTTCATTATTTAACTAATCGATATGATGTTCCATATCTTCCTTTTCGGATTTAAGTTTTGAGTGCTCTCTCCTAAGATTGTTGAACTCATCAGTGACGATCTAATGTTGCTGTATTTATTTTTCGAGTTGTTCATCCTTAAATGTCAATTTTCTTTGAGTTTTATCTAAATTTTCCTTGAGATTGTCAATCTAAACATATTTCCTCTCCACATCTTTCTTAATCTCGTTATAGTCTTTATTCTTTTGCTGCAGTTTTTTCTACCAGTCCTTGATTTACCTGTTCAAGGCACTTATCTCATTTTCGTTCTTCTCCTATAATTTCTAAACCTACTTCTGCTTCTTTTATAAATCACCTCTCAACTATTTAATAATTTCTTCCTTCTATTGAAGAATCTATTCAATTTATTTTTTATATTGATTTTTTGTGTTTTATACTCGTTCCAGCTGCAGTGACATCACCTCAATTTATTTTTTTAAAGTCTTGTTCTTTTCAATCTCGAAGGCCAGTTCCTTATTCTTCTATTTTCCTTTTTAGAGCTATTGCTTTAACGTTTCAATTTCACTGCAAACACGATCACGATGATTTGTGAGCTCATTGATAGTATCTTAGCATTTATTATGATATTCCTTCTCATAATTGAGTTATACTTCAAGCTCATTAATTTTTTCATTGCGTAAACCCACAACTCCATCTAAGTCTATTATTTTGTCCTTGTAAATTTTGGTTTAATCTCCTTGCTTATCCTTGAGTTCGTCAATCATTTTAAACAGTTCTTTCTTCTATGACAGTAAATTTGTAATCTCCATCTTTCCTGCTTCTATCTAATTAATATAACCACTATTGCCTCTCTGATGTGAGTCAATGATGGTCTTTAGTTCATTAACTCGTATTTAATTCAAATCCTGAACTTCCTTAAGTTTAAGAACATTAGTCATAGCTTCATTTAACTAGACTTGATATTGTTTTTAAATGATTTTGACATCATTTTATTTCATGGTTAATGCTTCTTCCAAAGACCGACGATCTAAGTGTGCCCTTTAATTTAATTCCATCAATCTATTCTTATCCTGATCGAGCATTTCAATAGTCTTATAAAGATCGTTTTCAATTTGTTGATGGTGTGATGTTAACTATAAAACATTATTTTCCTTTTCACTGATGAGCAGATTCAGTTATTTGATAGATTGAGTCAATTCCATTTACTTTTGCTTGTAATAGTTTATCTATTTCTCTTTGTTTGCCAAATCATCATTCAGGCTTTATAAATCTCTAAGTGTATTTTTGAATTCTTCTTTCAAAGTTTTAGTCTCTTCATTAAATTGTTTTTTATTGAATATTATTTCCTTGTCAGCCTCATCCAACTTTTTCAGCGAAGACTTTAGCTATTCTTTCAGTGCTTTATTGTCTTTTTTTATTTCTGTTATTTCACCATCTATTTATCTTTTCATCACAAGCTATTCCGAAGCGGAATCTAACTTTTTAAGCGTCATTTTTAGTTCTTCTTTAGTGCCTTTCAGCTATTTTTGTAGATAACTGAGATCTTCATTTAGCTATGTTATCTTTTGCTTGAGAGAATTTTAAATATTTTATTTCTTTATCTTCTGATCCTTTAACTCTAAAGTGGAAACGGCTAATTATTCTTCGAGGTCATTGTATCTCTTGATTGTGCTTTTGAGTTCGTCTTTAGTCGTCTTAAAGTCCTTGGCCAGTTCGCTCTTTTCTGATAATAGCTGTTATATTTCCGATAGTTGATCGGCGTTAGATTGCTTCTTCCTGAGATCTTTAACTTCAAGTGATTTCACTGCTAGTTCCTCCTCAGTTTTTTATAACTGCTTTATAGTGGCTCTAAATTATTCTTTTACTGTCTTTAACTAATTAGCCAGTATTTCATTCGACCTATTTTGAGTAAGGGATTCTTATTTTCGATACAGCCGATTTTATTGCTACTGGTAGGTTTGATTTTTCATGGTCTAGTTTTCTTCCTTTAAGATTGACAGTTATTCGATAGTGGCCCTAAACTCTTCTTTTAAAGTTGTCAGTTATCTATTTAACTGACTATTCTGCTCTCTCAAAACATTTCCTTCAGGATAATTTTCTGTAAATAAAATATCCTTTTGGATGTCAAATTTTTGAGGTGATATTCCTCTCATGGCAGAAATGTTTCTATTATTTTATTATTCTAATAACAATTTTTTTACAGTAATTCTCAGTTACTATTTAGTTTGAGATAGTTCATTACGTAGATGCTAATTTTAAATCTTGAGTGAGGAATCTGAACTAGTACCGTAGGCGTTGGATGGACTAAACTGATGATTAATTAATTTATTTTGAGACATTTTAATCTCCTAATAAGCACTGTTCAAGTCTCTTCGTAAGGATTCATTTTATATTCTCAGGAGATCGTTTTATTATTTATATATTCTTCCCAATTACTGCGTTTGGGCATACAAAGATCGGTTTTTTAATTCCAAATTATCTTCCATTATCTTATATCTCGTTAGCAGGCTTTAGTAATCTGCTGAAAGAGAAACAAAAAGTTATTCATAGTTTCTATTTCTGCTGCGGCTACGTCTTATTTATTGAGCAGCTATACCAGCTCGTATCTAATTTTCTTATCTGCTTCTACTGCGACTGCGGACGTGAGGATCAACTTAGTATTAGGCTTTGGGAGGAGAACGATATTGCTAGCTTCTTTTGGTTCTACGAGCTATTTCTCTGAACTCTCCATCCGTTGCTTTAAAATTGGATAATCCAGGCTCATAGTTGAGAGGTCTTCTCAATTATCTCTGGAGATCTTCATGATTTGGTGTTCTTGAATTATTGATGATACCATAATAGGGGCTTCTTCTGCTTGAATAATCTTCTCTTTATCCAGAATGATAGTCATATCTCGATCTATAGGCTTTATCTTCCTTTAAAGCCTTTTTGTCTCCTTCTTTACTGATAGCTAGGAAGAAATTAACTCCACAAGCAAAACTATCAAACTTAATATTAGCGAGTTCTTCAATTTAAAGAGGGTCTTTTGCGCTTTCATAATTTCCACGACCTAATTAGCCGTAAGTATTATTTCCCCATGTATAAACTCGATGCTGATAGGCATTAGACACAGCTGCTCCAAAAAATCCTCTGATATAGATTTGGTTGATGGGAGTTGGCATCAAGATCTTTTTGGGTTTTAGCAATTCTCCAAAACTGCCAGATCCCCAAATATAAAGGTTTCCATCTGCATCTACAGCTCCACTATGATATCCCGCAGCCACACTAACTATATTTTAAAGTTATTTAATGTAAGTAGGGTGGCACTAATGCACCTTATGACCAATGCCTAACTGCCCGTATTTATTGTTACCCATTCCATATACTTGACCCTTGACAGTCAGCAGCAAAGTATAGAAGACTCCACATTCAATCTGTTTGACCTTGTGGTTAAAATTTATTAAGATAGGAGTTGCTACTTTTTATGGACGGTTGACTCCTAATTCTCCATATTCATTTGATCCACAGGTAAATATGTTGCCTTCACTGTCAATGAATCCACTGTGCATCGCTCCACATGAAAAATTGCTGATCTTTCCTTTTATTAAAATTTTAGTGGGAACTGATTTTGATTTGAATTAACCTGTACCTAAAGATCCGTAGTCGCCGAGCCCCCAAGCATATAGCTCGTTGTTTTATAATTGAACACATACATGTGAAAATCCACATTTTACCTTCAAAGCTTTAGCTGATAATTTGACCTTGCAGGGATTGAGGAAACTATATTTGAGGTCAGCTTTGCCGCCAATACCCAAACGGCCATCGAGATTAACTCCATAAGACCAAAGAGTTCCATCGGTTGTTATGAAACAAACATGTTTTTCCGAAGCAGAGATGTCAAGTACATCTTGGCTGAGGAGTTCTTGCTGAGGTTTATTGTAAGATTTGTGAATAGCTGGCGAGAGCAGATTATTTTGATTGCTACCCCAGAAATAGACAATGCTTTCAGTCATTCTTTAACGATTAAATTAATATAATACAACTCTCAATATTGATATGGAAATTAGTTTGGTTTATAGCTTTTCAATAAATTCCAGATAAATATGGATTTATAAATAAATAAAGCATTATTTAAGACAAAAAGAAATGTTATCAATATCTTTAGCAACTATCTTTTAATCATTTATTGTTCTATTTCGATTTGGGATCTTACGCAGAATAAACTGAGAAGTCTAAGTCTAAGATAGTTACTCTTTAAAGCAATTTTCAAGTGTGACTTCATTTTTTTTAAATGATATTTCTCCTCACTTTTCAAACTCCTTCTACCGTGAGATTTTTAAGTGAGACAATGAGATCATTTATATTTGCCTCATGATTTTTCATTGGAAGTAATTGAGTGATATTTGAGATTTAAATAAAGCATGAAGTGCAAGATTATTTTTATTTAACAAATATTTTTTAGTTTCCTTCACAGAGGAGCTGATACTACTGATTTGCTATGGAATTAAATAAAACTTACAATTCGATGTGACTCTACAATGGATCCATCTCTTTTGTTTTTTTAATTTATATAATACTGAAAGAGTCACAATCTGCTGGAATGCTGAGATCAATAAATTGTATGTGATGTGCTATGAGGTTAGATTTCCAAAATTAACAATTCAAACAGTATTGTATTAACATCCACTCAAAATGTTGATAATTTTAGTTTATTATGAAGATCACAATGATGAATGTAGTCACTATAGCAGAAATACCTCATATAGAACATTGATCCAGTACTCTACGAAGAGTTCTTCTAATATATCCAAGAAAGCGTGAACCATATCGAACTTGAGAAATGGGTTTTTTAGGAGTTCCTAGTCACCGTACATCATTTTCAATTTAGGTTGTTTAAAACTTTAAGGAAAATCATATTAGCTTAAGCAGTGCATACTAAAATTCATTCTATCAATACCAGCCGCAACAGAGGGAAGAGCAAAAATCAGTTAAAAGTAAAAGGAAAGTAAAAGAGACAAAGATGAAGCTAGCCCTTTTCCACAAACAGATGCCATAACCTGACGTTTATCTTAAACATGTATAAGATAAAAAATACCTTTCCAACCTTTAATTTATTTAACTTAGTTTTTGATCCTAACGCAGCAATTACCACCAATATTAGCAATACTAATTCCAGACCAACCGCTGTGCATCAGCTTTCGATGCCTAAAGCCCTTTAAAACTATTAATCACTTATTTTGATAAGATCTAATTTTGGAACTTGAAACTAAACGATAATAATGGGAATTCAACTAAGCTTCAATCAGTTAAATCAACTGCAGATTTCGTTATATCTGATTATTGACCTCAGTCCTCAAGACTACAAAGCAGCTAATCGTTCTGTAGTTGCTTTTAGAGCTCTTGAAGCAGCTAAAGTTTCACAAATCTTCATGGGGATGCATTTTACTGATCTCTTCGTTTAGTTTAGTATCAGCAAGAAAGAGCCAAGGTAGACATATTCCCTGTATATACAGAGAACCACCAGTGGCACTGTTATCTTTTGTAGCAAGGGACGATGTATGATATCGAAATAAGTCGGCTTTTTATAGTTGTATAGATTCTCACTCTCCTTTTCTCCTTAAAGCCCATCAGGTAGATGGCACGTTGTTTTATTCAGCTATTTCATTGAGAACCCATTTGGCTTGGCTGGCTAAATATTCCTAAATTTGAAAAAAAATATATTTTGTATAGAGGGAGAATGGCTATGGTCTCCATAAGAACATAGTAGAATCCAACTAAGGGGGTGCTAAAAAATATACATAGTATCAGATCCATGCGAGTACTGCACTGTCTTTTCCATTGATTATAGCAGCGAGGATAAATGCTCGATTGTAAAGATTACTATCGATTATGCTCGAAAACGATCTATTTTTTCAAAACTGTAAAATTATTTCATTTTAAGTTTAACAATACAAATTAGAGGTGATGATTTTAATTTTATAATATACTAGATTTACTATATTTAGAAGCCACCATACATGAACAATAGCCAACAATTCCTCAAATCAGAAGAGGAAGAAAACAAAAACGAAGTCAAGGAATGCCTCGAGGATGACACATATTTGGAGAAAAAAAAGGAGAACAAATACTATAGACCTCCTAATCAGAAAAGGAATATATATAAAAAAAAAGTCAAAGAATAGTTGAATGAGGCTTGCATTATTGAAAAAAAGAAATAACAAGAAATTTAATAGATACATTCCTAAAAAGAAGAAAAGCCAGCCAAGGAATAGTTCAATCGGGCTCTTATTATTGGAAAAGCCCTTGTTATTGAAAAATAGGAACAAATTCAATAGAAGCTTTCTTCAAAAAAAGAAAACCCAGCCGAGGGATAGCTCAATAATGCTGTTATTTTTGGAGACGAACAACAATAAGAAATTAGATAGATATTCTAGCAACGAGAAGAAAACCCAGCCGAAGGATAGCTCAATAATGCTGTTTTTTTTGGAGACGAACAACAATAAGAAATTAGATAGATATTCTAGCGACGAGAAGAAAACCCAGCCGAGGAATAGCTCAATAATGCTGTTTTTTTTGGAGACTAACAACAATAAGAAATTTGATAAATATGCTAATCAGAAAAATGATAACATTACAACTATTAATCAATCAGCTCTTTTAATTTTTTTTTAGTTCAACTATTCATTTATCATCTCCAAATATTTATCGGTATTATATGGATTTGCGGTTCAGATATTTTTTTTTTTTAACCCTATCGAAGTTTATTCCTTCTTCTTTTATGTCATAAAGGGTCTTTTGACTTCCATTCATATGATATACGATAACTTACATCGCGGCCGCTTTCGAAAGTGAAAAATTTATGCTAATCCTTTTAAAATTTGGTTTCTCAGTTGATATGTACAATGGGAGTAATTTATTTATAATTGCGAATGCCAATACTTTTTTGTCCATATTTGAAGGAAGTAGCTCGACTGCTGATATAATCCAACAATGATCAAAGTATAGTAAATTTACTATTTATTGTTGGAGATAGTTTGATGCTTATAATTATCATTTATTTATCTATAATAAAATTTTAAAAATATCTAATCGATAAGAGTAAACATTTCATAAAGTAACAAAGATATTTAACGTGCCTAAGTTTGGCAGATACAATCATAAGATATATGTCCTTGCATTTGTAATAGCCAAATTACCTTTTTTCTTATAAACAAAGGCTATGATTTATCAAATGTTAAATATCATCTGCCTTCATTTCGTAACTGTGCGAGCTGGTTCATTAATGTATTTTGAAAATTATCTAAATTAGCCGTTATATAATTCTCAATTTATTCCATCCTTACATATAGTAAATACAATTTGTGATTTTACTCATCAACTGGTGACCCATCCTTGTAGGATAATTTTAGTTTCGATTATTAGTTAAATATTATTTGCATCTACTTACCTTTTAAAATGTTCTAAATTACCGATGATAGTATTGAAACCTAATCGTTAAACTCTTGTGAATTGTCATCCATGTGAGATTATAAAAGATTTATTTCTTTAATTTGTGTGTGTAATTGGAGTAAATGTTCCTTCATCCTTTTCCAATTGTCTGTATATCTTCGAAGAAGTGTCTTTTATTTTTTAGTGCTCCAAATAAAGAATAAAAGTACCTCGCGTTGTCTTTCAACTGATAGAATTTGGATTTATTTTATTATCTTTTATTTTGCTATCATTTGTTTTTGTATTTCCTCGAATTTAAATAACAATATAACATTAAGTTTTTGCAAAGACAACACCCACCATGCAATATATCTTTGAATTTCAAATAAAAGCCATTCTTTCCATTCAAAAAGTTAAAAGACTATCGGGGGATGGGTATAAAACTTCACTGCCAAATATACTCCTTTCATCAGAGAAGTGCACAACTATTGCCAAAACTAGACCATATCTTCACTCTACTGCAATCTTTATTTATGGATCATCACCGCGCCATAGAAAAGTCTGTCTTTGATAACTTTGAGCATATGATGTAAAGATGGTAAGCCATGATAAAAAATCCTTTTCTATTTTTTCCTTTCGCCAAATGAAATATTGACATATTGATCTTACATTGATATAAAGACTTCTTTAAAAAGTAATTGCGTTTAAAAAGATAAGTTTGCACTTTACATACATAAGCACATATCTTTAATTTGGTTCATTAATTTCGAGCATTCTACGCGAAGTATTACAAATGAAGACATAGTTTTTGCGTCTATTCTCTACTGTGAATCTAGCTTGATTTAAGGTAACTTGTCATTGCTATTAATGTATATCAAAAATTATTAATTTGATGTGAAACCA
>Ga0302191_10002700_pt1 | contig 11019 bp, 7 predicted proteins | sample II_Bog_E3_1_FD_198775 | JGI IMG/M metagenome (GOLD analysis project Ga0302191, IMG submission 198775) | Peat permafrost microbial communities from Stordalen Mire near Abisko, Sweden - II_Bog_E3_1 | ecosystem: Environmental > Terrestrial > Soil > Wetlands > Peat | place: Sweden: Abisko, Stordalen...
AAAAGACCCTGATATGGAAAATGTATTGAGGTGGAAAATAGTACGGATCAGCTATTTTTCCGTTCCCGCAATTTTCGTATTGCTGTATTGCACGGTAGTATTCGAGTTGGATACGCGTATATTTTTCGGAATATTAATAAGTTATTCCGTGCTGATCCGGGTATTAACTTTTGTCTACTACCGTCACCACAAACGGGACAGGGTTACTCTAACTTCCCTTTTCAGAAGAATAAAAGTGGAGGAGCATCCGGCAAAACCAAAAAGAATCACGAGGAAGTAAAGCTTTATTTACCTGGTTCTGCATTCGCGCTTTCAACTACGATTGAGCCGCAGCGCGAAAAATATTTGTAGGTATAGGGGTCGTGCAGTTTGGTAATCGTTACGCCTTTAGTGGAGCTGGCATGCACATAATAGCCATTTTGCAGGTAAACGCCCACATGGCTGAATTTTTTTCCGTCATAATCAAAAAACAATAAATCGCCTTCAACCAGGTCTTCCTCATATTTGCGTTTGATCACGTTGATCTGCTGGCTGGTCGATCGGGGAATATTGACATTATAAACTTGTTGTTCCAGCAGCTGTGCCAAACCCGAACAATCGATACCGTCCTTGTCCTGCCCGCCAAATTGGTACGGCGTTCCCATCCAGTCGTCAACAAACTCATAAAGGCGGCCGTTTTGAATATCGCTTTCCTGCACCCCCAAAATGGCTGCATATTTTTGGGCCACACTTAGCTGCGGCTTCACCAGTTCGCCGGCTTCACCACGCATGGCAGCCCTGCGCGTGTGGCACGAGGACAATACTACTATCAAGCTAATCGCACAATACAGGTATCGTAAGCTTTTCATCAGCATAAAAATACGGGGAAGCAAGGCATTGGGTTACAGGTTGTTTTTAACATGTTAACAACGGGATTAGCGCGAAGAAATTGTTCGGGCAAAATCGCCAGGCATAATGGAAGTATTGGCGTACCTAAAAGAAAAAAATCATCACACCGTTAAGCGCACACACCACAATTTAGTTTGACGTATAGTGAACATCAAAACGGCCTTCTGTCACCTGCGTTGACTCGTTGCTATTAACCGAGTTTAGCGCTGTAAAAGAAAAAGTCCCTGACAATATCTTATTTACGGTGTCTACCTTTGTAAAAGAGATCAAATCCGGGGAGCCCGGGCCAGTTTGATAATCGACGCCAACCTGGTCATTATTGTAATCTGCGTACCAGCGGTCAAGCGCATTTGCAGGAGCGCCTATTTCCAGGCTAGTGTTGTCTTTTAGCATAAGAATGCCGGGCGTGTATATGCTTATTGTTTGCTTACCTGTTGATGTGCTATCTGTCGCAACTAAAGTAAAGTCAAAATAATTGTTTGCCGGCAACTGTGTAGTTTGTACATAAGTGCAATATAACTTATTACTAACCAATACATTGCCGTTTACGAGGCATCCGAATGTATTTGCACCGGTTTGCGTAATGGCCGGGAGTTTTGCCAGTTGACTATTTCCCGGGTTATTTTCTTTTTTGCAAGACAGGAGCCCCAGTAGACTTACCAGTACAATGCCAAGGTTTTTTCTTTGTTTTTTCATTCAAAAATTAAATATAAATAAAAAAATCAACCCTTTATCACCCTTTGTATCTCATCCAGCTTCATCAGGGCCTCAACCGGGGTTAAGGTGTTAACGTCAAGATTGTTCAACGTATCACGTATTTTAACTAAAACCGGGTCGTCGATAGAGAACATTTGCATTTGTACTGCCTGTTTCTGCACTTTGCGGATACTTTCCTTGATGTGCTCCCCTCCTGTCCGCTCGGCTTCCAGTTTTTTTAATATCTCATTGGCGCGCGACAATACTTTTTGCGGCATACCGGCCAGCTTGGCTACATGTATACCAAAACTATGCTCACTTCCGCCCGGCACCAGTTTGCGCAGGAAAATGATCTGGTGCCCTACTTCTTTTACCGATACGTTATAGTTTTTTATTCGGTTAAAGCTATTGCTTAACTCGTTTAATTCGTGGTAATGGGTGGCAAAAAGCGTTTTGGCCCTTGCCAGCGGCTGGTTGTGCAAAAACTCGGCGATGGACCAGGCGATCGAAATGCCATCATAGGTAGAAGTACCGCGGCCGATCTCATCCAGCAAAATAAGGCTTCTATCGGAAAGGTTATTGAGAATGCTGGCCGTCTCGTTCATTTCCACCATAAAGGTAGACTCACCCGAGGAAAGATTGTCCGAAGCCCCTACCCTGGTAAATATCTTATCAACCAGCCCTATCGAGGCTGTTTTTGCCGGCACAAAACAGCCCATCTGCGCCATCAGCACGATAAGGCCGGTTTGCCTTAGCAAGGCGGATTTGCCCGCCATATTCGGCCCGGTAATGATGATGATCTGCTGGGTTTCCGAGTCCAGGTAAACATCATTGGTAATGTATTCCTCGCCCAGGGGCAATGTTTTTTCGATCACAGGGTGACGGCCGCCTCTGATGTCGATCTCCCTGCTGTCGTTTACCTTGGGCTTTACGTAATAGTTTTTGATGGCGATGGTTGCAAAGTTGAGCAGCACATCCAGCCTGGCCACCAATTGCGCATTCAGCTGTATGGGTTTAATGTATTCGGCGAGCGAATACGATAAATCATTGAAAAGCTGTGTTTCCAACGCGAGGATTTTTTCTTCGGCGCCCAATATCTGCTCTTCGTACTCTTTTAGCTCCGGGGTGATGTAACGTTCGGCGTTCACCAGCGTTTGCTTGCGTATCCATTCCGAAGGTACCTTGTCCCGGTGACTGTGTGTAACCTCCAAATAATAGCCAAACACATTGTTAAAAGAAACTTTGAGCGACGGAATACCCGTCATTTCCGCCTCCCGTTTTTGTATCTCGAGCAAATAACCTTTTCCGCCGAAGGCGATTTTGCGCAGCCGGTCGAGGTCGTCGTTCACGCCTTCGTTGATCACCCCGCCTTTTACCAGTATAACCGGGGGTTCGGCGCTTAATTCACTTTCAATTTTTTCGCAAATGAGTGCGCATGGGTTCAGCTGCTCCGCGATGGCCTGTAAAGGCTGGTTTACCGAACTTTCGCCAATCTTTTTGATGATGCCAATGGCGTTCAACGCTTTTTTGAGCTGGCATACCTCGCGGGGATTTGCCTTTTGCAGGCCCACTTTCGAGATCAGCCGCTCCAGGTCGCCGATAAGGCGGATATTATGTTTCAGTTCTTCCCTTAGTTCTTCATGTTCGATCAAAAATTCGACTACGTTCAGGCGGTCGTTAATGGGCTTTATTTCCTTCAGCGGCATCACGATCCACCGCCGGAGCAGGCGGGCGCCCATGGGCGAACAGGTTTGATCCAAAACTTCAACCAGCGTGTGTGCGTTTTCATTTGCCGAACCAACTAACTCCAGGTTGCGCACACTGTAGCGGTCGAGCCAAAGATATCGGTCTTCTTCTATCCTGCTGATCGCCGAAATATGCTGCAGGTTGCGGTGCTCTGTTTCATTAAGGTAATGCAAGGCAACACCTGCCGCCACGATGCCAAGGTTCAGCCTGTCGATACCAAAACCTTTTAGCGATTTTACATCAAAATGCTTTAGCAGCACCTCATTGGCATAATCGCCGCTATAGGGCCATTCGTCGAGTGTATAGGTATAAAACCGGTCGCCAAAAAGCTCGGTAAAATCATGACGGCGGCTTTTTGGGTATATCACCTCGCTTGGCGAAAAGCTTTGCAACAATTTATCGATATAACTGCCTGTTCCCTGCGCCGTAAGGAACTCGCCGGTGCTGATATCGATGAGCGCAATGCCGATACTGTTCTTCTCGAAATAAAGCGAGGCCAGGTAATTATTGCTTTTTTGATGGAGGATATTATCATTGGTTGCCACGCCGGGTGTTACCAGTTCGGTAACGCCACGCTTTACGATGGTTTTGGTGGCTTTTGGGTCTTCCAACTGATCGCAAATTGCTACCCGCTGCCCTGCGCGCACAAGTTTCGGCAGATAAGTGTCCAGCGAATGATGCGGGAAACCCGCCAGCTCAATGTGCGTTGCGGCCCCATTGGCCCGGCGGGTCAGCACAATACCTAAAATCCCGGCGGTTTTAATGGCATCCTCGCCAAAGGTCTCATAAAAATCACCCACACGAAAAAGCAGTAAAGCACCCGGGTACTTTGCTTTTACCTGGTTGTACTGCTGCATTAAGGGCGTTTCTTTGCTCATGTTTAGTTGTAAGGGTTGTAAAGGTTGTAAAAGTTGTAAAGGTTGAAAAGGCTTCCCTCTTACAACCATTACAACCTTTACAACCTCTTCAACTTAAAGGCAACGCGTAAAGTTAATCGCTTAAGGCGTCCCCAATCATTTTGTGGAAAAATGACCGGGTTATTCACAATTCGAAGGTAAAGCCTAAATAGACATGAAAAACTCAAAAAGTACTGACAAGATTTTGGCAGTGACAAAATATTGTCAGTACTTAAGTAATTAATTATCAAACGTGTAGCGTTTTGTAGTCCCGCACGTGCGGGATAGCACGTGTAGCGCAACGCCACAAAATTTAAGCTATAGGTTTCTTTTTCGTCAGCAGTACGCCAGCATGTTTGCTAAATATGCACCTGTAAATACAATAATGCGGCAAGCGCGGCGCCAAGTATCGGGCCGACGATGGGCACTATGGCATAACCCCAGTCGCTGGTGCCTTTGTTTTTTATCGGGAGCAGAAAATGGACGATGCGTGGGCCGAGGTCACGCGCGGGGTTAATCGCGTAGCCTGTAGTGCCTCCCAGGGAAAGACCGATGGCCCAAACCAGCAGTGCTACCGGCAGGGCCCCTACCGAACCCAGTCCGATGGGCGTTTTGGTGGGTGTGATCTCGGCCCCCGCGATATAAAAAACGGTAAACACCAGCACAAACGAGCCAACAAGTTCACTGACGATATTCGAGGTGTAATTGCGGATGGCCGGACCGGTAGCGAAAACGGCCAAAATAACGTCCGGCTTATTACTGCGCTTAAAATGATCAAAATACATTAGCCAAACCAGGAACCCGCCAAGCGAAGCGCCGATCATTTGGGCGACGATATAGGAAAGTACTTTATTCCAGGCAAATTTACCGGCGATGGCCAGCCCAATGGTAACGGCCGGATTTAAATGCGCACCGCTATAGGGTGCAGCAACCACTACGCCCACATACACGCCAAGCGCCCAGGCAGTAGTAATTACTATCCAGCCGCTGTTATGGCCTTTTGTATCCGTTAACAAAACGTTTGCAACAACGCCGTTGCCTAAAAGGATCAATAACATGGTGCCGATTAGTTCGGCCGTAAATGGACTCATATCAATTGTGTTTAAGATCAATAATTGTGTTAGTCTGTAAAGTCAAAAGTCTTGGGCCTAAAGTCTTAAGTCAAAATCATTTTTATTGATAGAAATCTCTTTCGCAAATAAAGGACTTTAGACTTAAATTAAAAGCTTCTCGCTGCGCTAACCGCTCTCTTCCAACCGTTCATCGCCCCTTTTACATCGGCTATATCGGCATTTGGCAAAAATTCCCTTTCCGACTGCCACTGTCCCTGTATTTCTTCAGCATTTTTCCAGTAACCTACTGCCAGCCCCGCTAAATAGGCGGCGCCGAGGGCGGTGGTTTCCACAATTTGCGGCCTGATCACTTTACATCCCAGCAAATCGGCCTGGAATTGCATCAGCAGGTTGTTGGCCGTAGCGCCACCGTCGACCCGTAGCTCTTTAATGGGCAGGCCGGCGTCGGCTTCCATTGCTTTCAGCACATCAACCGTTTGGTAAGCTATACTTTCAATTGCGGCCCTCGCAATATGTGCCGAAGTTGTTCCGCGCGTTAAGCCCACTATCGTGCCGCGCGCTTCCGGGTCCCAATAGGGTGCACCTAATCCGGCAAATGCCGGCACAAAGTAAACCCCGTCGGTAGTATCAACGTCCATGGCAAGCTGTTCTACCTCGGCAGACGAACGGATAATCCCCAGCCCGTCGCGCAGCCATTGTACCACTGCGCCGCCTATAAATATGCTGCCCTCAAAGGCATAATCGATTTTTCCATCGATCTTCCAGGCAATGGTGGTCAGCAGGTTATTTTTTGATTCGATGAACTTGCCGCCAATGTTCATCAGCATAAAACAGCCGGTGCCATAGGTGTTTTTAACCATGCCTGTATCGGTACACATTTGGCCGAATAGCGCCGCCTGCTGGTCGCCCGCAATACCGGCAATAGGTATCCGGGCTGCAAAAATAGACCCGGCGGTTTCGCCGTAAACCTCGCTCGACTCTTTTACTTCGGGCAACATGCTGCGCGGAATATCAAAAATTTGGAGTAATTCATCATCCCATTCCAGCGTTTTAATATTATACAGCATGGTGCGACTGGCATTGGTTACATCTGTTACATGCACTCTTCCACCGGTAAACTTCCATACCAGCCAGCTGTCAACCGTGCCAAAAGCCAGCATGCCTGCTGCGGCCAGTTTCTTTGCGCCCTGCACATGATGGAGTATCCAGTTGATCTTTGAAGCCGAAAAATAGGCATCGATGATCAGCCCGGTTTTTGAGCGTATAACGTCGGTAAGCCCTTCATTTTTCAGGTGATCGCAAAAGGCCGCAGTGCGCCTGTCCTGCCAAACGATAGCATTATAAACCGGCTCCCCGGTCTCCCGGTTCCAAACGATGGTGGTTTCGCGCTGGTTAGTAATGCCTATTGCCGCAATATCTTGGGCGCTGATGTTCATTTTAGCAATCGACTCCGCAGCAACCCCCGCTTGCGACGACCATATTTCATTCGGATCGTGCTCCACCCAGCCGGGCTGCGGGAATATTTGGGTAAACTCTTTTTGCGCTACCGACCTGATCTGGCCCTTACGGTCAAAAACGATTGCGCGGGAACTGGTGGTACCCTGGTCGAGGGCTAAGATATACTTTTCGTTCATTTTTGGTTCATAGTTCATAGTTCATGGCAGGAGAATGCAGCTACTATGAACTATCACCCATGAACCATGAACTAAAGTATAATTGGCGGGATTAAGTTACGCTTTAACAGCGAATTGTCAACCATGAAATTAATCATCAGCTAGCGTGTAGCCGCTGGCTACTTCGGCAAAGGCTTCAACCTGCCGAATTGCCCATGTGTCGTCCCTGTTCATTTCCGCCGCCATCAGTTGCGCAACTGCCGGCGCCATTTCCATCGCAACGATAGCGTCCAAAAAAAGTACCCTTACCCGCCGTGCCAGTATATCTTCCACCGTCCTGGCCATTTCATGTCTCACCGCCCATATCACTTCGGCCTGGATATAATCAAATGCCGGATGCAGTTTTTCCGCCCATTGCGGGTTTTCTTTAATCAAATCCAACAAGGCCTCTCGGTCGCTTCCATAAACGTATAGATGTTCATTTCGGTCAGGTTCCTGCCTACTACCGTGTATCGGCAGGTTATCGGTTACGCAATTGCGGGGGATAAGGTTGGCTGTTTCAATAACCTTATCAACCGTATCCTGTGCCATGCGGCGATAGGTGGTCCATTTGCCGCCGGTTATGGTGATAAGCCCCGATTTAGAAACGATTATTTTATGCCTGCGGGAAATTTCTTTAGTCCCTGTAGATCCTTCCTGCGGTGCCGCCAGCGGGCGTAAACCGGCAAATATGCTTCGTATATCCTTCCGTTCGGGCGGCCGGGTTAAATACTGGCTTACATTGCGCATTACAAAGCCTATCTCCCCTTCCAGCGCCCTGGGTTCAAGGCTATGTTCATCTATGGGTGTATCGGTGGTGCCGATTAGCAATTTGCCGTGCCAGGGCAGCGCAAAAAGCACCCTGCCATCATCCGTTTTGGGGATCATCATTGCATCTTCGCCCGGCATAAACGCCCTGTCGACCACGATGTGGATTCCCTGGCTTGGCCTTACCAACGGCTTTTTATGGGGTTCGTCTTTTTGAAGCAGGTCATCAACAAAAATTCCCGTGGCGTTTATAAGGGCTTTGCATTTAATTTGATACACAGTGCCCGCTTCCATATCCTGCGCAATAACACCGCTTATTTTTCCATTTTCTTTAACCAGGTCCCTTACCTTGAAATAGTTTAAAACCGTTGCACCTTTTTCAAGGCAGGTTTGCATCAAATTTATAGCAAGACGAGAGTCGTCAAATTGCCCGTCGTGATAAACCACGCCGCCGTAAAGCCCCTCTTCCCGTATGCCCGGCAACCTACGTATGGTTTCCTGTTTTGAAATATGTTTTGACCGCCCGAAACTAAGCTTCCCCGCCAGCAAATCGTAAAATGTAAGGCCGATGGTGTAAAATGCACCCGTCCACCATTTATAATTAGGGATAATGAACGATTCGTTTTTTACCAAATGTGCGGCATTCTTTAAAAGCAATCCGCGTTCATACAACGCTTCTCTAACTAAGCCAATATCTCCCTGGGCCAAATAGCGTACGCCGCCGTGCACCAGTTTGGTGCTCCGGCTGGAAGTGCCTTTGGCAAAGTCGGATTGTTCCAGGAGTAAGGTTTTATATCCGCGTGAGGCTGCATCAAGGGCGGTGCCCAGGCCGGTTGCACCGCCGCCAACGATGATGAGGTCCCAATCAATTGATGGGTCCGAAATATTGCCTATTAATTGTTCCCGGTTGGGCTTCACCTACTCCACCCCCCTCACATTCATCTTTACCGTATAAAGCGCGGTTGATGCAGTAATAAACAATACATCCTTGTTTTTGCCGCCGAAGCAGAGGTTTGCTGTCCAGGGCTCGCTAATGGCGATATGGCCGATCAGCCGGCCCTGCGGATCGTAAATGGTGACACCTTTACCGCATAGGTAAACGTTGCCTTCTTCGTCAAGTGTCATCCCATCGGAGCCCTGCGCGACAAATAGCTTACGGTTGCTCAGGCTGCCATCCCTGTTGATATCATAGATATAGGTTTTATTATCGCCAATATCGGCCACGTACAAATTCTTCCCGTCCGGCGTGCCCACGATCCCGTTGGGCTGCTTATAATCCGCGTCGACAATAATTGGCTGGCTTGCACCCTTTGGCAGGTAATAAACCTTTTGGCCGTCAAGGTCTGGTTTAGTGCGTGTCCAGTAGGGGCGCTGGTAGTAAGGGTCGGTCATATAAATGCCGCCTTTATTATCGATCCAGATATCGTTCGGACCGTTCATCAGGCGTCCCTGATAATCTTTTACCAAAACCGTTATCTTTTTATTTGGACTGATGGACCATAATTGGTCGTGTTCGTCCGCACAGGTTACCAGGTTGCCTTTATGGTCGAAATACATGCCATTTGACCTCCCCGCACTGTCCAGGAACACCGTCAATTTGCCATCGGTGCTGTATTCCCATATTTTGTTGTTGGGCTGATCGGTGAAAAAGACGTTGCCTTTTTTGTCCACCGATGCGCCCTCGGTAAAGCTGAATTGTTTGGAGATCAGTTGCGGTTTGTTGGTGGTATCATAGGGGGCGGTTTGGGCAAAGGCGTTGAAAGACGCTATTATCAACAGCAATAAACCCGATATTTTAAGGATATTTTTCATGATAATTTTTTTATTCCTCTGTTGAGACGCAATATTTTGCGTCTTGGATCTAATGCAAAAAGTACTGTTAAAACGCAGGCATACGTTCCGGAGACGCAAAATATTGCGTCTCTACAATTTCGGCTCTTTATATAACCCAAAGTCACTCAAGGCGATACAAACCGGCGATTTGGTTATTCGCAACCGAACTTTTCTGGCCGTTATCGCTGAAGGCAGCCGCATCATCCTATTACCGCCAATACTTGTAGCCCCTCCTATTTGTTCCCATTTATCGTTTTCCCATGCGTCAACAGCCACCTCTTCTATACGCTGGCCCAGCTTTATGTTTTCGCGAAGGCGGATCACGTTAAACATTTTTGGATGATGCAGGTCAATGACCAGGCTGGGCGTAGTTACTCCGTCGTCAGTCGCCCAATAGCTGTAACGGTCGTTGTCCAGCAGCTTTTGCGGACCGAACTTCGCGATATTTCCTCCCCGTACGTTGCTGGCTTTTAGGGTTGCGCCTTTAGCCAGGTTTACCGCGAAAGTTTGTGTCAATATAGCACCAAAAGTCTTAAGCGACTGCACATCATTTTCAAATATTAACCCGCGTTTGTCCGGAGATAAACCCAAATCCAGGCACGCCCCCCGCCCAACGCTCAAATAGTACAGGTTTAACAGACTATCCGGCGATTTTACCTTCCCATCCTGGTCGGCGTGGTAAAACCAGCCGGGGCGCAGCGGTACATCGCATTCGGCAGGCATCCAATATTGGCCGTCGCGCTGTCCTTCGGTGCCTTCAAAATCTTTGGTATAGCCGTTGCCCGGCTGTTTGCCGGCATCCGGTGAATGGGGCGTGTAGGTTGCCCAGCAGGTCGCCCCGGCATGGCCTTCTTCGTTTCCTACCCAGCGTACATCCGGGCCAACGTCGCCAAACAAAACAGCCCCCGGCGCCAGTTTGCGGGGGATGGCCCAGGTAGTATCCCAGCCGTAATAGGTGGAGCGGTCTATCCTCCGCACCTCCCTCGCGCCGCCGTAATAACCGTCGCCGCCATTGGCGCCGTCAAACCAGCTGATGAATAACGGCCCATAATGGGTGTACAGTTCTTCCAGTTGTTTGCGGTAAACATCGGTTACATATTGAGTTTTACCGTACAGGGCGCTGTTCCTGTCCCATGGCGAACAATAGACACCCATCTTCATGCCCAGCCTGTTGCAAACATCGCGGTACTCCTGCACAATATCGCCTTTGCCGTTTTTATAGGGGCTTTTACTGATGTTATGTTCGGTCGTCTTCGTCGGCCACATACAAAAACCGTCGTGGTGCTTGGCGACGACCACGATCCCTTTAAACCCGCCGGCTTTCGCCGCGCCAACGATCTGCATCGCGCTAAACTGGGTCGGGTTGACGATCTGCGAGTCCTCATCGCCATAACCCCATTCCTTGTTGGTATAAGTGTCGGGGCCGAAATGGATAATGCAGTACATTTCCGTTTCCTGCCACTTTAA
>Ga0302191_10002721_pt1 | contig 10966 bp, 16 predicted proteins | sample II_Bog_E3_1_FD_198775 | JGI IMG/M metagenome (GOLD analysis project Ga0302191, IMG submission 198775) | Peat permafrost microbial communities from Stordalen Mire near Abisko, Sweden - II_Bog_E3_1 | ecosystem: Environmental > Terrestrial > Soil > Wetlands > Peat | place: Sweden: Abisko...
CACAATTTACTCCAGGTTTAAAATTTGGAATTAAAACGGCTTAAGAAGCTGGTAGATGCGGTCGGCCTTCCATCGCTTGCGGGGGTTTGGGTGTAGCATCTACTTTACGAAGGATGAAAATTATTTGGAGTATCTACTCTCAAAAATGTCCAAGTACTATCTCACCCGCACCTCGCTAAATCGATATTCTTTTGGGTGTCCGTAGATATAGGAACAGTCTCTGAGCGTACCAGCCTCGAGGACAGTTACTCCAATACTAAAAACCTCGGATTGGTTGCGATGCAAGTTGCTGCGGATGGAGTCTTTGCTCTTATGGCGTTCTTCGCACTCTTCAGGGGCTGTATAGATTAGTAAATACACAGAAACAAGCGTTAATTATCTTTCTCCCAGGAGTTGATATTGTTAGCCTGTCCCGGCCAAGAGAATTGCGATATGATCTTCGCATACCCCTCCTCGTTGACCATGATATTTTCAGGTCTGACATCGCCAATGATCCGATTCATTCCTTCCAGAATGGCTTCAATCTTGACGAGATTGTAAAACAGGTAGAGTAGTTCCTGCTAATTAAAGGGCCTCTTGATTTCCCTTCTGTTTTTGATCTATAACCCGAGAGAGTAGAGATAATCCTCATATCTGAGCTACAGTAAAGATAGACATACACTAGCCATGCCACCAGTGCCACAATAGGTCGTTTGCTTAAAGCAGTACTCTATGGGCAAAAATAGTATCTAGTCAGCTGCCTCGTCCTTTTTGATGTATCTCAACTCCTTGACCCAATCCTCATACACCTTCTGGTTTTCGATCACAAGTTCATACCCAATAAACTGGTTCTTGTTCGCCTCCTGAAGGCGTTTGATACTACCCAGTCGCGGGTGGACATAGGTGTCAACATCATCACTCGAAACATTGGAATTACCCATTGCTCTGTTATTAATTAATATAATTTAAGTTACAAAGGAAGGAAAAGACATTCACTTGAGAACATGAGAGAACAGGTTTGATAAATATCAATTGAATGATTCGACCACACTCGTTTCCATAGGACATATCGTTATATTAGACATTTTGCTTTGAGACAAATTTTTTTGATTGGGAGAAGAGGAGTCCGTTTTCAGGAAGAAGACTGTGGACGACTGCGACTTCTTTCGTGGGCTCTCCAGTTTGGGTGGGTGTATTTTGGTTATTTTGGTTATTACACTCATTAAAAAATGTAAGATCCATTTATATACTGCAAAACAGGCTAGCAGCACCATCAGGATCACTGAACAGAGAATGGCGATAGATTGAAGCAGCAATTCCCCTGTAAGGTTGAATATTTTTGGATCAGATAGGAGGTAGCACCCTAAAGAAGCCAGGCCCAAACAAACCAATATAATCACACTTAGTAAGAAGAAGGTGAGCATATAAGATGAGGCTCTCTACTTGAAATTAGGCCAGTCCCTAACTTGGGTTGATCTCGAGCACTCAAACTCGATTTTGTGTCTGCACATTTCGCACTAAAACAATCCTTTTTTTTTAATTCGATTCAGAGGTTCAGGGGAGTTCCTCTCAATCCACTTGGCCATGCAGTCAAAATGCACGTATTTAACCGAGCCCGAGCAGAGACAGGGTGATATCATGACTCCAGGTATTTCTTCTAAGTCTTCCTGCAGGCAGATTCTGCACTAGTTGGCGATGACCACTGACCCTCTCCTAAGGTTTTTGGGCAATTCCTCCTCGAATATGAACAATTCATTTACAAATTTGTCCTAAGGCTTTTATAGCATGCGATAAAATTAGCAAATAATGTAGATCTTATTATTACCATTCAATCTTATGGCTAAAGTTATGGGAATCAAGTGATAATTTGGTATTGTAAGGATTGCACAGTTTCATCATACACACTATTTATTATATGACCAACATCGACTCGCAGGAACTGGTGTTGTTTTTTAGGGATGAAATCAATAAACTAAGACACAACCCCAAAAGTATTGTCGCCAGGCTGCAGGATAGGGAAACCAGATTTACGGAGGAGAATATATACGTTCGGCCAGATATTAGCAGCATCAGCTATCGCACGGAAGAAGGAGTTTCAAGTATAGCGTAGGCTATCGTGTTCCTATAAAGCATCGATCACTCCATCCATCCCCTCGAGTTATCTCTGTAACTCTGTGAAGCAGCCTATTTTGTGGGAATCTAAATGAGTTCAAAGCATAGATAAAGCACGCCCTCGAGATTTGAAGCAAAAATCCTAACCGAGCTCGAGAAGCTTGGCTGCAAAGTGCAGCTGATGGACGTCATAATCGAGTACGGTTTCCGAAAAGACAAGTAGATTTTGCCCACAATAATAATTGACGATGGTGACCGCAGTCGAAGCCGTAGAAATGCTTTAATAAGCACCGATAACAATTACATTGGAATCAGTGTGCACCAGCACGAGGAGTTTGACTATATACTACTAATTCTCTTGGCCGAGAAGATAGAACACTAGGTGGAGGAGCCTCCCCAATGCAAATGCGAAGTAATGTGATTGGCTGTATGATTTGAGTCTATAAACGGTTTAAATTTAAATTGATGATAAACAGAACACTGAATAGCGAATCATATCGACCTAACAAGAACAAGTAAAATTGGACGAGCAACTTCTCGACCTATGATAGTGACAGTGTGGGGGAGATACTCGCAAGAAATTAACAGGCAATTATGGACATCCGACAGGAAATGAAGGAAAAGGTCAGCAAGCATTAGTTTTTAACTGCTCTCAGCAGCAAGATTTCGCTTTCTGATGTCAGTAACTTGTCCATCGACATTGGGCATAGCTATGACATGAATCATAGTCGTGATCAATCAATGCAGAACGAAATACAGAGGAATAGGAACGATGTTAGTTGTGAAATAGAACAGCTGCGACAAGAGGTTAAACTTATAAATGCACGACCGAACTATGAAGAATATACTGATAAAAAATAATGCTCTATTCTCAAGTTAATGAGGGAGGGAGAGCAGTGTCTGCTAGATAAACTTTAAAAGAAGGCTGAGCGAACCGAGCTTGACAAAATTATGCATCTCAGCAGTCTTCTGGCCATCGAGTTTTAGCTGATCAAAAAGCGGTTCAGCAACTTTGAAGTCGACTACAACCTCATATGGAAGGAGATATCCAATTTGTACTCTTATCAGGAGAACATTAAAACTGCACTGGACACAGAACGGGTCAATGTTGGCTCTGTTGAGCGTTAGATCAAAGAAATTAGCGATAAGGAGAAGCAGCTGCAGATGCTGTTGAGAACAAGTCAAAAGATTAGTGGTATGAGCAGTCTTTTCAAGTCTTTAGGGGTATCCCCGAAGAAAGAGGACGGCAAAGAGGTGGAAGAGGAGAAGATTGACCTCGGGCTGAGAGCACTTCAGTAAAAGATCGAAAATATGAAGATGAGTGAGTTGAATAATCAGTTCAGCATTAACTCCTTTTCAGAAAGATTAAAATAGGTATAAGATAAACACGAAAATTGGTTGGATTCAATGAAATAGCTCGAACAACTGAAGTAAGAGCTGATTCAAGCCAAATAATAAGTAGGTTGTCTATACAATAAGACTGAGTATTTTAAGGATACAATGACGAAATCCATTAAGGAAAAGATGGACGTAGAACTACGTCAACTCAACGCAAATATTAAAGCATAAATAGTGTAGGCTTGTGAGGAAATTAGCCAAAGGGTCATGAACATATTTGGGGAATGCGCGAGAGAGAGCGATCTTGAGTTAGTCCGATCAGCAGTCGACCGATTCGATCGATTGCTTGATGAAAAGATAAGCGGAGTACTGAAGATGAATAAGAAAAATAACGAGCACTTCAGCTCCAAATTGGAGCTGCAGTAGGACAAAATCAGACTAGTCCAAAAGGATTTAGGGTATCGAGTTAAAATGGAGGATTATCAAAAGGAAATGCAAACCTTAATCACCTCGGAAAACACTCTGACCTTGCTCAAGAAGATGGAGACCAATTTAAAGCAAGAGGTCAACAAATTTGTGACTGAACAGCAGTCAATCAACGAAGTTATCTGTGCAGAGACGGTTATTGCCCGGTGGATATGGATTTCTGGTGAGTTGAAAGGAGGAAACCTAATTAACTGGGACAAGGAGATCATCAACACTCTTCCTGAAAACTTTAAGTATTCCAACAAGGAGTATTGCTTCAAGATAGCCAGCAGCGGCATATATCGCATTGAAATGGGGTATTATTCCAAGAAGAAGCCGACTGTGCAGATCATTGTTAATGGGCAAACCGTGGTGTCTGCAATCAATAGCAATGCTTATGTCCTGCATCACTCAAGCGGAAAATTGAAAGACGTAAGCAATGCGGAGATTACAGGCTTGACTTATTATGATTTCTTGATGCTTCCAGAAAATAGCAGGTTGGCAATTGCCTATCAGGGAGACCAAGGTCATGGCTTTTTAGGTATTCAACGGCTGTGACATGAGTGATACTTGAATAATAATGTTGTGTTTTTAATACAGCCATACAACCATATTCATCCCCTCATCGTTATTATTATTATAACCAATGGAATAAAAACTGCAGCAGGACGCCAAAACCATCACCAAGACTAATTATCGGTAAAGAAGTATGGTAATTGTGAATATATTCAGAATTCCATTCGCAAACTGCGGGAAAAGAAAGTTAGCCAAATCTAAAACAAACTCAATCGAGAACAAAGGCCTCGAGAGAGTAGAGAAACCTTTCGAAGAAGAATCTTGGCTGAGGCATAGAAACACAAAGCCTAAAAAGCCAACTTGAAACAAGATTTAGATCAAAACATAATAATAAGCAACAACTCCGAATCTTTACCCAAGTAGTTGCACTTTTATTTAGAATATTGTCGTAGAAATAGCGCACCAGTGAAGAAATGGGGTGCCAATCAACCAAAAAGAGAGTACACGAGCAACGATACCTCACCTTTCTGCACACTTTGGGCAATACTAATCGAGAGAAGAAGGAGCTGGAGGAGTAATAAAAGAAGCGCAAATGTGAACAGATAAATAAGCTGAAGGATTAATTGGGTTTTAGCCATATTTAAAGCAAGATTGGCATTATTAAAATTGTGAAAGAGAGATCGTAAAGTGCAGTCAAGACGGTGGTTCGCAGTCACTCAGCCTAAAAAATAGCCTCGCTGCACGAAATCCCGGAGAAGGAGGGTGCGAGCACCATTAAAAATTTCAACAAAAAGAATGAGGAATACATTGACAGGATCAAAAGGAAAAGGATCGAGGAAATATCGTTGAGAGAAGAGTCAAAGAAGAAGAATTAGATGCTCAGAGTCAAGCTGAAGGACTATGTGTTGGTAACTGTTAAAAAGAATGTGCTTGATGGGTTATACGATGATGAGTTCGATCGGAAAGGCAGAAAAATTATGAAATACAGCGAGCCTAAAGGCAATGACAACGACTCGGAGTAGAGTAATGAGAATGATCAAAACTCTCCGAGAAAGAGAAGGAGGAAGATGAAGAATTACCCCTATGTGAGCGACCTCTCGTAGTGGAAGAAAAAGAACAGACTGTAGAATGGCGAAAGGGTATTTATCATCACTGGAGGATACGTGGAGCTGAAAAAAAGTCTGCTGGAGAGAGGATGGGTTGAAAATCCGGATGCCAACAGTCCTTGCTTTGATTTAAAGTTTGCTCTGCAGGGAAGGGAGATAGAATATAAGAATATTAAAGATTTCCAACTGGTCAACCACTACGAAAAGAATATAGCCATCACCACCAAATTAGGGTTGACCAAAACATTACGAAATTCAGTTTGGATCAACGACCTATCGGAGGACAGCTTCTACCCCTCCTGCTTTGATCTTAACGATGAGGACGACTACGCCGCGTTCTAAACTCACTTCAAAGTGTGTAAGGCGCTGTCAATTCTAAAGATATACGCTGATTCAGCAAAGATGCGTTCACAAGCCAATATAAAATAGGAAAAAACACTACTATAGGACTTGAAGATGCGAACTGAGGTGGCTGTCTGCGTCTGTACCAAGAATATTGAGGATATCAATGAAATTATCGACAAGAAAAGAGTCACTAAGGTAGTCACTGATAAATAATGGGAAATTTTGGCGTCAGATTAAATGGATGAAGAGGGTTTGGCCAAGAAGAAGCACCAAGATTGGATCAAGTCAATCGATAGCAAATTCAACGGAAAAGAGAAATAACAACCAAGCAAAGAGACAACAACTGCTGGTATTTAAGCCAGCGACGAAGTCATTCAAATTCCTATCAATGAGCCAACCGATGATCCGTTGCTTCAAAGAGTAAACTAACTGCTGGAAAACTACAAAAAGCGTTTTGCGCAATTCGAATTGACTGGTCATAACAACATCTGGATTTTAAAGCCGGCTGGCCTGTCTCGAGGTCGAGGCATCACCTGCTACAACAATTTCGTATAAATTGAAGATCACATCAAATGCAAATAGTCCCTGTGGATAGCACAAAAATACATTGAGAACCCTCTTGTTGTCAAGAAAAGGAAGTTTGACATACGGCAGTGGGTACTAGTGACTTCCTTCAATCCCCTCACCATTTGGATCTATGACGAATGCTACATCAGATTTTCGGCTATTGATTATGATGCGAAGCAAGTGAGTAACAAATTCATTCATCTGACAAACAACTCCATCGGCGCCTACTACAAAGATTTCGATAAGTCCAGCATCAAAGGCAACATGTTCTTCCAGGAGGAGTTTCGTTGCTACTTGAAGGAGAAAGAATCAGTGGACGTGTTTGAATAGGTAAGAGTAGCAATATTTAGAAAATACGACCGCAGATGAAGGACATAGTGAAGCAATCGCTACTATGCGCTTTGGACTCAATCGAAAACAGAAAAAATACATTCTAGCTGTTCGGGTACGATTTCATGGTGGATGATAATTATAAGGTTTGGTTAATTGAGGTTAACTCTTCACCGTCCATGGACTACTCCACTGTATCAGTTTTATGATAAAGCATGTGACTACGAAACTCGTCAAAGAAGTCTTGCCCGATCTCGCGAAAGTGATAGTCGATTACGCTAGTGCCCCGAAGAAATAACGTAAGTCAGTGGACACTGGTAAATTTAAGAGACTGTACAAGGGTGTGGAAGTGTAGTAGAAAGTGAATAGTGCAGGTCTTAACCTTTCTCTGTAGGGTGTTGCCTTAAAGAAGGCTAAAATCACCACCATCCCCGTTCGTAATTTCAGTATAGATTGCAAATGATTATTTTTTCTTCCTCATGCCATCATCTTAATTCATTTAGATAAATTTGATAATCTTATCGCCGAAACCTCTAGTGAGAGACCCCTCTGATTTACCCGCAAACTCAAATTCAATTGGGTGACTAAAAATAGCGCCATCTGTCGATTAGTCCTACCGTTCTGCAATAATAATTGAATTGATATAAATGGCATTCCGATCGAAAGAGGATAACATCGTGCTCATGCTAAACAACATCCAACCGGGCCTTAACTTCATCGTTCCCCTCTTCTGGTACGTCGTTGGCTGAATCAGGTGGAATGAACTCTGCCTTAAAAACATCAAGACGCATCACATTAACGAACTAGTCATGCCGGAAAACTCTCCTCTTGACAGCCTCATTGAACTGGAAATAATGTAGCCCCTTAGCTAAAGTAGAAAGTCTCCCCTAACCTCCTATACTGACGAGTTCGACCGTCTGATGGATAAGTGCCAAAGAAGTAGCGCATTTATCACCCAACAGCTCAAGAAATGCAGGGAATAGGAGAAGTTGAGATAGAAAGGGAAACGATCACGGCCCACCTACGATTGGTGGAAGAACTAGATAACCGAATCTCAAGGAAACTATCATAAGATAATGTACTCTCCCAGCGTAAACTTGGAAACTGCTCACAATCTGGGCATGGAGGAGGAAGATTTCGAGTGGAGAGTGGTGAGCCCTTCGCTGTATAAATTAATCCACAAGCACGAGACCTTCACAAAGGGGTAGCCTTATGATACTTCTCTAGTCGCATTGCCAATCTTTCTCGGAGAGGGCAGTTACCCTCGCACTGCGTCTTACAGGTTGAGTCAACGCTGTTTCGCTAGCATCTATTTTTATAATTTCAATCGATTGAACTACTGCTTCTTGGGCTATGTCGAGGAGAACACCAAGTACAGTGATCTGCTAAAGTGGCTATACGAAGGACTCGAGATGATTAGCGACAAGTGCAATGGCTTTTATAAGGAGTTTAAACGCAATAAAATATATAGCATGGCGAATTAGGTCTACTATGAGTTTTATAATGAGGAGGACTACCCCCAAGAACTAGGATGGAAACACTTTAGCATCATGGCGCAAGGAACTGTCGGCCAAAGTAGCAATGAATCGAGACATATCGTAGAGTACAGCTATTACTGTGATTGGAACTCTGATGGCCAGCACAATTAGACTCAAATGGTCGAAGAGACTTAGGAAGGGGGGCTGAGTGGGCGAAAGCCAACTAAGAAGATAAAATAGAACGAGTAACTCCAGCAAACATAAAAGAAACATGGATTTTACGCTGTTCCCCAACCTATATGTCGTTCGCCTCAACGCTACATCATGTACGATGGGCATTATATGCCTGAACCGATCGAGATTAGAGTGAGAATTATTGATGGAAATTATGTGACTGAGCCGATCGAGATTGAAGGGAATGATGGAGATCATATGCCTGAGCCGATCCAGATGAAAGTGATTGTCTTAAATCCAGCAGATGTACCTTCCTCCACTTAAGGTTAGACGCCCGAATAGATGCTCCTGGAAAAGCCTTTTAAGGAACATCCCAGATAATAACAGTCGAGAATTCCATTTCCCATTTGGAGTTGCGAATCAGCTGCCTCGTTCAGGAAAGTCAGCGAACTACGTCTGAATTCTTTCATACCTACTCTCAAACCGTTTAGAGGCCATGCTGATCGGATAATTTTGAGGGATGGAAACAATAAGAAGGTATATTTTTAGACGAAATGCAACAGGCTCAAAAAAATAGGGGAAGAGCTCGTGGAGGAGGAGGCAAGAGACCAGCCCATTGACGACAACAGTCCAATTTCTCTAGATATCTGCAACTATCTTGAGGAATTAGCTGTGGGTGTGCTGAGAAAGTCGCAGCCAGCTCTGGAGATATAAAAAGCCTAAGTAAAGGAGTAGTAAGTGCAGGGTGGCAAGAATGAGCTCGATTTCGACAGCCAGACCTGCAAGAACTAAGACATCGACTCATAGGCAAGTCGATAATACTGATTATCATCTTTTTTAAGCAGAGTTATATAACCTATCTGTCTCCAAAGTTGCAAGCCATCTTATTAACTGACCTTTGATTGACTCTAACCGTATCTTTGTTGTTATGCCCAAGTCGCTTGCCATATTTATAGGAATAAATGCTTACAATTGATAAATAAGTGATTGTTTAATTAAGCTAATCTAATTTTGCAGTTAAACCCATGGACAAGTTGGAGTGCCAGCAACTATTCATCAACCAATACCTCAACCTCACACTTCAAAAATACCTGAACAACAAGGGAACAAGGGAAATCGTCAGGATGCCACTGGAAATTTATCGGTACTGCAAGAGCATCTTCAAGAGAGAGGGGGAAATTGCCCACCTGCTTTTGGAATTGTACCGAAGAGATTTTTACATTAAGAAGATGAGCAACCTTCAGAAGGAGTTGGAGAGCAGACCGGATAACATATATTTCCAGATTTTGGCTGGAGCCAGCAGCGTAGATTTTGTTTAATTTAGATCATCCAATGTTAAGCGCAGATTGTTGTAAGGTTTATGATGCTGGGATTATCCATCCGCATGGCAAAGCCTCCGCTGTCCGCCTACGGTTATCGCATTAAATAGCTGTTTAGAAGTTTGCAGATAGAGATAGAGATCAGTTGCAGTGAGTCCTCTTTCTCAGAGAGAATCTTGAACTAGCTGAAGCAATTGAGTGTGGACTTCAACTATCTTTAGTTTTATGAGTCATTGCTTCACCTTTTCGAAAGTATGTCCAATTTGAAAATAACCAGCTGGTTGTAAAGCCAGCTAGCCTAAAAAAGAAGAAAATTCGAGGAGAATAAGGACGCAATCGTGCCCTTTCAGATGCAGGCAAGCAATTCCCAGGAAATGGAGTACAAACCCAAGAAAATTAATACAAGGGCCACCATTCATGTGGGTTCGACTTCTAACGAACATATTGACATGCAAAATACCTCTGTAAACCTTCCCCTAAAATAAAAACGAGAAACGCCCCTTTCCATCGTACTGGCTCTAAAGAAAAGAAAATCCATGAATAAATCGATGACTCAGAATGCTCTCAATAGAATTTCGCCTGCGAAATACCTCTTTAAATCGATTAAAAAACCTGAAAATTTCAAAGAAGGAGAGTCGGAAAAGAAAAGCCAGGAGGTTCCGGCAATTATGAAGGAAAATGAACAGATGGCAATCCTGCAAATAACACCAAAAATCCAAAGGGAGAAGCCAACCGTTGCCCATTTCGTTGCAAAGTAGTAATAGAATTCGAATAGCAATAGTCGTATGATCTGCCCTGCTACTCCTCCCCGTTTGATGACTCGTCCTCTGCAATGATGCCTAATCCACTTTGCTTTTACATATCTCATGAATCATAATTTAATTAATCAAATGATATCAATGTTTCAACTATGATTTATAATCCTATTCGGTCATTCATTATTAATCAGAGAATCAGCTAATCAGCCAGTCACTAGCGTTGCATAATATATTATTCATGACAATATGTTTTGCTGCTGAGAATTATCTATCATTTCTGTTATTAATAATCATCTATTTCATTATTTATTATAATAGACATGTCACTCACCCTACAAACCACCCACGGCAATATCAAAATAGAACTATTCTGCGAACTCTGCCCCAAAGCATGCAAAAACTTCATGGCCCTGGCAGCTTCAGGTAGGTACGACGGCACCATTTTTCATCGTAACATCAAAGGTCTGCATCCTCTTATA
>Ga0302191_10002726_pt1 | contig 10955 bp, 9 predicted proteins | sample II_Bog_E3_1_FD_198775 | JGI IMG/M metagenome (GOLD analysis project Ga0302191, IMG submission 198775) | Peat permafrost microbial communities from Stordalen Mire near Abisko, Sweden - II_Bog_E3_1 | ecosystem: Environmental > Terrestrial > Soil > Wetlands > Peat | place: Sweden: Abisko, Stordalen...
CGTCTCCTTGGAAATATTTAAAGTAATTATTCCGTTCCCCCAAATCGTTATCCTTGGCTGGAACAATATTTTTATTGTTCATATTATAATCCTTTTAATCCTTCATTCTCTTAATTTATTAATCTTTTGAATTGATCTTTGTTTGTAATTCAAAATTTTCCTTTTATTTTTTTGTTAGTTCTCCTTCTATTTCTTTATTTTTTAAAATAATAAATGTCATTTATTTTTATTTATCAGCATTTAAAGCTGCATACTTTTTATTAAGTTAGGACAATTATTTTTATAACCTATTGATCCTTTCTTGCTTCTGAGAGAGTTAGATTTAGAGTCTTTTAATTTATTTCTTTAATCCTTCCATCGGAAATAGTTAGCTTTAAAGTTATTTGATTTTTTTATTCGATCCATTCTGCAAATTGAAATAATCTTTGTTAAGTTTTTAATTATTAACCTTCAATACACTATTACAATGTTCCAATTCTTTTGCTTTTTTAGAACATTTTTGTTTTTCTTATTCAAGTTAATTCTTTACATTCTTTAACTATTTATTGAGATCATTTATTTGTTTTTGTTCATCCTCACAACAACAAATTGATTTTATATTGCCCATACTCCCTAATTTTATTTATACTTTTTAATTAAAATTTATTAATAGATTAAGATTTTATAATAAATGTACAACATTTTATTTATTGAACAGTGAGACCTATAAGAACTCCTCCTACCTTAGGATTATTATGTTTATAAAAAAATATATCAATTATGTTTAGTTATTTCTTGATCGCTCCTACTCAGATTGGGTGGTGGGGTAAACTTAATTTTTTTATCTTTTAGATATTTTGTTGATTTTCTTTATTTCTAAAATCAACTAAGTAATTTCTAATATAAAAATATTGATACTAAATTCAATACAAATGAATAATGAATAAATATAAAAATCACTAAAATATGGAGAATATTATTATCTCTTTTTTATTATTTTAGAATTTTACTTGATATGACAAGCTCATTTGATAGTATTATAAAAATATTGGCCTTTGATGTCAAAAAGATCTTATTTAAAAACTCAAATCCAAACTAAACTGACTTTTCAGATTATTTTTTATTTATTAGTCTCTAATTTGAAGAACAAATATATGAAGGAGAATAATTAGCATTTATTTTTACGATGAAATCAAGACTATTTTAGAAATAGAATTCAATAATTTTGCTTTCTTATCAATCATGCTATAAATAAGAGAATATTCAAGTCAATTAGAGATTTATTGTGCAAATAAATAATATTTACTATTCTTTCGTAAGATATGAATGTCTAAAATCATATCTAGACATTTTTGTTGTTCATAATGCTAACAATTTGCTCAACAGATTAAATAGATTCATGATGAACTCAGCAAAGATTAATTAGCTTATTGAATGCCTATAATTAAAATTTTAGAATTATTAACTAAGTGTCATAATTAATTTAAGATACATCATTATTGTTCCTTTGGAGAATGCATTTCATTAAATTGAAGGAAAAATATTTCTGGAAGAGAAGTACATTAATTATATTTTGAATTTTTTGTAAAATCTGTCTTGCATTAGCCATAAACTTAATATTATGTTATGATTCATAAATTATCATTATAAAATTTCTAATAAAGTTTAATAATTTCCTTGAAGCTGATTTTTTGCAAAAAATAAAATATAAAAATTTGCTCTTCAAAAAATGAATAAAATATAAAAAATGATAGTTTAGATGACTCAAACAATTTAATCACATGATCAGGCATCTTTTCAGCTATTTTTAAATTAAATGGGCATTTTTCTCATATTATTTTATTCCCATTACATCGTCAAATTTTAATATGACAACCAATAGCGAACCTTCCAAAGAAGTAATGGATGTTCTTTACGCGAATTAACCAACGTCCAGAAATTTCACACAAAATTTTTAGGTCTCTCGCCATATTATTACTCATGAGCATAAAGTTTAAGTCGAACTGACTCCGAATACAGGTTAAAGTTTAGAAATACGAAACTATTTTACCATGCAGACCGATTAAAAACTGTTTAAACTCACGGAGATACAGTTTTAAAACAGAATCATTAAGATTATAGACTCTTTCGAGGCCAAAGAAGGTCAGAAAAGTGATCCACCCTATCAGGAACATATTCTAGAAAATGCTAAATCTTGTAATCGAAATGTAATTTTACCCAAAAGAACTTTAATCTAAAGAATGAAAGAAGGCGAAGTATTCGAGAAGATTAAATCCAGAGATACCAAGAATGTAGTCAAAAATATTATCAGATTGTTTTTGGCTTGGATATAGGAGAGTATTCCTTCACATAAATAAGTTTATGAATTACTGACCGAAATGATTAGGAACGGAAGATATAACAACCATCTTATTATCAATCTTTCAAGAATTCCCTTAATTAGGAAAGCTTTTCTTTCTTTTAGCCAATCTGATGCCAGAGAGTTTATTGTTAATTCCAAAATTAATGATAAACATTCTCACTTGTAAGCTTTGGAAAAGTACTAGGAAATGTGTGCTGAACAATAGGCCAATTTTTCACCAGAAAGAGAGTAGGCAATTGAAATTATGGTGGATGGAGATGATCCGACCTAAAGAAAATTGCAATGATTCGTTTTTTATCTACTCATGAAAATAACTCTTATGCTACCCTATTTAATAAAACCTAGCAAATGCTTCCTATTATAAATGATCTGTTTTTATCTCGATTTAATACAAATGTTTTTACCATTGCAAATCATCCATGCAGAGATATTTATTAAAACAATTGATCCTGTAAAATGTATTATTTTCAAGATAAATAGCATATTTTTGTTGTTGGAATAATGCCACATCATAAAATATCAATAATATCAATATTGCAATGCTGTGCGAGGCTATCATTGTTCTCGTCGTACTCGTCGTTATCGTCACTGCGCTTTGGTTCCCCAAGTTTATCAACCAGCACCATTAGCCTATCTCTGTTACAACTCGGACTGGACAAAAATATACTCTTGAGCAATACAGATAGTATAAGCAAGGAACCATAGCCCCTGATATTTCATTAGTTGTTCCAAGCTATAACGAGGAATCCAGATTAGGTATAATGCTCGCTGATGTTGCTAAATATTTTAGCGAAAGGTAATTTACAAATGAAATCATTATTGCCAACGATGGCTCGAAGGATAGAACTACTGAGGTAGCTTTAGCAGAAGCAGATAGGCTCAATTTAAACTTAGTTGTAATGGAATATCCTAAAAATAGAGGAAAGGGAGGAGCAGTAAAAGCTGGCATGGCTTTAGTGGAAGGCACATATGTTCTAATGGTCGATGCAGATGGTGCTACAACTTTTTCTGAGCTTGACAAAGTTTGGTAAAGACTCAGATAAATGTAACGAATCAATAGCAATCCTTTAGCGATGGTAGTAGGATCACGCAGGCATCTGGAAGAAGATGGTAAAGTTTAACGTAAATTTCATAGGAAAATAATCTCAGCCGTATTCAAGATGATAATTACTGTTGTCTTGGGTATAAAAACAAGAGACACTCAATGTGGCTTTAAATTATTTACGAAAGTATCAGCTGCCATGCTATTCAAAGCTCTTCATATCTAAAGATTTGCCTTCGATGTTGAGTTATTTTTCTTATGCAATCGGCTTTCGATAAAAACAGCAGAAGTAGGAGTTGAGTGGAGAGATGTAGATGGTTCGAAGCTAACTGTAATGGATGCATCTTTTAACATGCTCCGAGACGTCCTGATGATTCGTCTTCTGTATATGACAGGAATATGGAAGAAAACTGATATCATCGAAACTCAGTGATAGAATATACTTCTTAATGAATAGTTTTGCTATTAAATAGACATAGATGTAATCATATACCCTCAGACTTAAATTGCATCAATTTATGCTAACAGAGTCTTGTATTAGTTTTTCATCGTGTTGAAAAGAATCTCAATTTTGCTTCTCAGTCCTTTTTTTCGCTCTAATATTTAGTTATGAATGGCAATTGTTGTACTGACTGGTAACGCTCCACTGATTGTCCTCTGTATCTTACTTAAATTTTCCAGATATATTTCTAAGATATTCATTTCTTCAGTCAATCCTAAATAGTTCTTCACATACCTTGAGTTTTGGTGAATACTTCATAAAGATAAAGCTGTTTTAAATTTTATTATTTTTCTTCAACATTTGCACTGAATTGCATGATATTCTGAGCAATTATTTCAATCGATTTATTCTTGATCATATCTTACAATTTTTTAGATAACTTCTTTACTCTCTATATGATGGAAACACCTTTGTCAATTTTTTGACGTTGGATTTCATTTGATTACAAACGAGTCTCTATTCTTTACAGGCGCTCTTAGAGTTTGAGGACTTACTATGGAATGTAAATGTTTAGGGAATAGTCCTCAGATAAAGAGGGTGACTATGTGAACACTTAGGATAATTTTAAGTAAGTTTGTTGTTTACTTTGCTACTCCTTTTCTCTTTTCAAAGATTAAACTCTTTTTTTAATTGCCTCAATTCGTTATTTGATATCCCCTTTAGCTTACAATTCTGCTGTTTATGGCTCTTCTTCTTTAATATATTTATTTGCCCCTTAATTTTCGGCCTCACAAACATAGTAATCTCCCTCTTGTTTTATCATGGTAAGTTTAAAAGCTATAAACTATAAGGGATAAATAATTTAATACAATCCAAACTAAATCGTTATTAATCAAAAGTACTCATATTAATAGTTGAAACTGTATTTTCATATAACAAAGTAGTAGAATTACACGTATAAAACAATTAATTCAGTAATCACAACAATAAATCGCCTTTACATATTCAAACCATCATGAACTCTTTATTAATTACAATAATTTTTACTCATAAACATCAATGACATAGAAATTTATCAAATTTACCTCGAGCTATTTATCATCCAATTAGTCCATATCCAAAGTTCATTCCTCCTTGGGCACAGATGCCGGATCTGAAGATCTGCCCAAAAAATAAATAGGATTATGCAACTGCTCATCTTCTATCAGCATTGAAGATCGTCTTTAATACTCACGTTAAAAATAGCTATTCGCCCAACTACTGTTTTGGAGGGGAACAAGCAAATAAAGAGCCATCTTTGATTAGATGGAAAGGTACTATCTTTCTATTTTGTAATCCTGCCAACTAAAACCCATTAATTTCCCAAATTTATCAACCAGCGATAAAGACCTTAAAGGGCAGATATACGATCATTTTATTGGAGCTTGGCTCTAACACATGGGTTATGGAAGTCATAAAAATCGAAAAATGTTCTTTTCACGAATCAAAACCCTCCTAGGCCCCGCTGCAATTTACAAATACGCTAAGATATATAATAATTTTGATGAGCTCATGCTTTCCAAACAGGAAAAACTAGATTTGCTGATGTAGACTTGCCGTAATGGCTGGGAATATTTTATTTCCCAAATAGTTAAAAGATAACAGTAAAATGAACTAAGCCAAGCAAACTTGACAGAAGAGTGCGGACGACATCTTTTTCCAATAAAATCTTACCGAGTGAGTGACACCTCAATTTTTTCGAAATGATAATAATTCACTTTTCTAATCCACTTGTTTCAATGATCAGTAAACTTCTATTAAAGTGAATCAATTGACTTGATTGAGGTTAATATTTGTCATCCACTGGTAATTATTGATTTATAGTGGTATTATTTTATAAAATAAAAAACTCCCCAACCGAGAATTGAACTCGGATCGTCCGATAGACAGTCGGATATCTTAACCATTTAGACCATCAGGGATTTCTGATAGTCCTGTATCTGCTTTGCATTTGTAAAAGGCATCATCTATTTTTCTATTAAAGGCTTGAGCGTTGATCAGGATTTTTTTATTATTATATATATAGTATATTAAGGACATAATGATCTTCTTGAATTATTCCAAACAATCTTTTTAAAAAAATTAAGGCCAAAGACTTTCAATTAAGTCATCTATAACTATGACCAATATGATTATATAGATGTTATTGAATTACTATCACTTAGAGGATAGAAGCTTCGATTTGGTCAACAATAAGTTTGATCCCTGTCCGCCCTTGCTTCTGAATTGTCCTCTGAAAGCCATTTTTTATTTGTCATGGTTGGAACGTAACTATTTTTCAATATTAGCATATTTCTGGTTCAATCTCAACTACTCTTTCACTCTGTCCTTATTTTGCTCATCAAGCCCAGTCTTGATCTTCTTTTGCAGGGCAGCTAACTACGTGTTTTGTTTCGCCCTCAACGTATTGGCTGCAGTATCAATTTTAAGATTTCTCGCGTTAATCCAAGCATCTTTTTAGGACTTTTATAATTCCGCCAACCTCTGTTGAACCTTATGCGCCTCTGTATATCTGAATAGTGAAATGTTAACATTTTTTGTCGAGCCATGTGCTCTTCCATTTTTTTAAGATTGAGGTATTCTGAAGATTCCTTGACTCGATATGGTAGTTGTTTTTCCATCTAATCCCTCAGGTGATTTTCTTCTGCTTGATGACGTGCTTGCATATCATGAATCATCTTATCGCCCTCTTGATTGTACTCATCCAACTTCTTTTCCCAAAAAGAATTGAAATTGTGAAGTTCATCTTCATGAGCCTTGTTTAAATCATCCTCTTCTTGATTATGGCGTTGCTCCATTTCGTAAATTCTGCGAGTCTCTAGATCCTTTTTAAGTCGTTCTGATGTTAGTCTGCAAGTTTAGGCTTCAACATAGTTAGCATTTTTTTGGTGTTCCTGCATCTGAGCGAGAGTATGGTTGAGCAAGGACTCTAACTCGTCTGCGGTGCGGTTCTGTTTGATGTCGCTCATTTTCTGTAACTTTGACAAGATATAAATTAATTTTATTGTTGATGAATTCCCATTGCAGATATAAAAAGATGGCAGTTTATTTATAACTGTCCTATGCTCCGTAAAAATTAATATAAAAGGGTCCATCATGATGGATATATAGTAATAATAATTTCTAAATGAGCAAATAATAATCGAAGAAAGTTATTAAATATAAAGATTTACCCGCACACCTACAACGCAAGTACAAAAACTCAATCATATTCGAGAAAGAGAATCACCAGCAGGGTTAGAAATTTGAATTTAACCTCAAGAAATTGAAATAGCGCAAGGCTGAGAAATAAAAAACTATGGAAGAAAAACTATAATAATTTAAGATCAACTCCACTGAAGAGAAATACCTTCTCAAAGTGTTTCAAAACCTGTCTGCACCACACAATGGAAAATTCTTTACTTAGAATTAGATCAAGTAGGTGCTGAAGAAGATGGAAGTCAAGATGACCAAAGCAGAAATTGAAAGGATGATCTGGTAATTTGATGAAGATCTTAACAAGAAAATCACATAGAAAGAGTTCGTGAATATGTATAAGAAATGCACTATCGATAAGAATGCGGCTTAGAGTAAGAATCTCTTCCATCTTACTCAGTTTCTCATGTATTGTAAGCCGGAGTGCTATAAAATTACTGTTGAAGACACCCTTGAGCTTTTGTTTGTGAGGTCTAAAATTTAGGTTTAAAAACATACTCAAAAGCCAGAAGAAAAAGAAATCATTAAAAAACTCTAACATTAAATCGATGTCATTTTTGAAGGAGAGGAGAAAACTATCGACGGATTGGAGAAGGAAATAACCTTTGATTAATATTTGTAAAGAATCAACAAGCGTGCTATCTAAAAGCGTCGAAGATAAATCTAAAAAGCTAAAAGTGTTCTAAAATACGGATCTACTTCGTACGATTCCGACGATAACTGATACTTCTTACTTATAATTTGTATTACTATTTTTTTATCATTCCGAATTCAATAAAAACATATTCTTCTTTTCTTTTCGTATATTTTTTGGTGAGTTGGACTATCATTCATCATACACGTTGCATAGCTTATGGAGAATATATGCAATGGAAACGACAAATCTCATTCTGGCATTTATAGTAAGAGCTCCAGCTATTAATGCTAATGCTCTGTCGCAAAATGCTACTTCTAAATCATCCCCCTTTATTAATAGCCTCCATTTGGTTCATATTTTAAATTATGGGTTTAAAAGAAAATACAATCAATCATTTTAGCCATCTCTATGGCTTGTAGTACGACGGATCAATCACTTTTAGACTAAAACTCATCAAGAAACCATAGAAAAGGGGGTAAGTTAAGTATCTAAATATCACAATCCAAACCTCAGATAGTAAAGAGCAACATAGAAATTATTACTCCAGATAGTCGCATCGCTATATGTACTACCTAAATTCACAGTTTATCGAAGTCTAATCCCTCTCTCGAGCGTAGTAAGCCCTACATAATATATCAGTTACCGATAAATGCAAGTACTACAATAAAGGTCCATTTAAACTCCTTGATAAGAATAGAGAGCAGCCCATACCTAAGAGGGAAGGTCTGCCAAAGAAGAATCAAAACCATAATGAAAATGAAGAAGGTTACGATGAACTGAATAGGCTGAATGTTTGCAAAGGTACTATAAAGTAGTAGTTGACGTTAAACGTCGATTGAAAGGACAACGAGAAAGAAGACTAAACGAAAGAGTTTATTACCAGATCGAATAAGATAAGTACCATCATGCAAGCTAATTTAATTGTCAAATTCTGTGTCGTTGGGTTTGTTTACATTCAAACTATTTATTAATCAAATTCAAGAATAACAAATCACGATAATCCAATTGGTTAAAACATGGATGTAATTATTTTTCTTCTAATAAATAATAATCTTAACCATTTTCTCGTATATTTCCTCCTCTCTCCAGAGTTCTAAAAAGAAAATGATTTGATTGCCATTGTATTCTAATTCTGATATGATTACTATACTCATTCGTATTTCTGATGTGATCAAATATAATATAAATTTTAAGAAAAAGAGAGTATGCTTTCAAATTTTTTCTATTCCTTGATCGGCTATAAGAGATTTGATGATCCTGATGAATATATACTTATCTGCTATCGCTCTAATATCGTTAAAAAATTACCAACTACCTATTATACCTCGGATTCAGGGTGGGGATGCATGCTTCGAGTTGGACAAATGGCCATCGCTAACCTATTTCTCAAGCAATAATAAATTAAGAGTCAATCTATTTTAAAACTCTTTTGGGATAACTCAAATGGACCCTTCTCAATTCAGACTTTGACTGCAATTAGCTAGAACATATATCCTTTAAAAAAACCATACGATTGGTATTCCCCCTGCGAAATTGGATTTATTCTCAAATCTGCAGTAGAATCATTTAGCGAATCCTATAAAGTTTGCATCTGTAACGATAACAGTATTTTTTTAAGTGATATTCCACGAGATTGCCCTAGAGTAATAATTTTTGTAATGTGCCGTATAGGATTAGATGAACCATAAACTCCCTATTTAGAAACAGTCATGAAATTGACAAAAACTTAATATTTCTTTGCCATTTTAGGAGGTACCCCCAAATACGCACATCTGTTTTTAAAATAGAAGGAAGGATATTTGGGATATCTAGATCCACATTCCACACTCAAAGCAGCAGAGGATGAAGAGTCACTTCTCAAAAGAGAAAAATAATACGTGGGTAAACTTTAATGGGTGAAAAAATAAAAAATAAGCAGTTCTATGGCTTTAATGTTCGTATGCGCACGCAACGAAATCGGTGACTTTTGGAGATAACTAACAGAGTTAAAATCAGAAAGGGGTTCTGATTTTTTTCTCTACATGTAGGAAGAAAGACCAATTTATGATGATGACGATGGTATTGAAATTGTGAACTTAGAATGATTTAATCAACAATTTTAAAGACCAATTCGCCCTATAATAATAAAAGAAACAATATTTGTTAGTAGACACAAAATAGGTTTAAATCACCGCGGAAGTCATAGATTTTCGTTCATCTTTGATTTTTCAAGGTTGGTGAGGACATCTCTAAAATAAACATCGGTTGTTTCCCTCATTATCTCATTCATATTTCTAATCATCAAATCTTTCAGCTCTTCAATGTGGTGGATGTCTCTTTTCCAGAGTCGATGCTTCAAGTTCATAAAGATACTGTCGAGAGGACTTAGTTGATATGAAATGGGAGGTAAAAAGTAGCGATTAGCATTAAAGCGAGCTAGAGTTGCTGCTATTGTCTTCTCACCGTTTTCTGGATCGCGGTGAATTTTATTCATGTCCGTGATAACAAAAGGGCGATCCATTGGCTCTATATTTGGGTTATATCGATCCGAAATACGTAGTTTTTAAAATGATTTAACGATTGCTCTGCAAAACTCTTATCTTGTAATGAATCCTATCTTTACTTCAAAATATAACACCCCCTCCACACTAACTCCAGCAATTATAGAAATATAGTCAGACTCAATTTAACTGTACCTTCCCTAGTTAGCTTTAATGCCAGCTCTTCGCTTCATAAAATTGGATAAACTGCATGCCAGTTCATCAATATACACTACAGTTGTCGTAGATAGCACTATTGGCATCATGAGCACAGCATATATCCTACGAATCTCTTTATATTTCGGTTTATTTTTTTCTAAAGGATTATTAGTGATATTTTTGTAAGAATACCCCATCTCTCCCAAATGACGAGAAATTATCGACCGAGAAAACTTTTTAGAATGTTTCTTGTGAATATAGGAAGACAACTCGACGGCTGTATAAAATGGACGTTCCGATAGGGCTTATTCTATTATCTTTTCGATTTGCAATGACTTTTTATATTTTCGTTTCTTCTGCAGCGAAGCGATTAGAGCTCCTCCTTTGACTACCTTGGAAGATCTGAATTAGCGATATTTGTGGAGGATTGTTGAATATCCCAGGCAGAGTTGTTTACCAATTTACTTAAGATTCAGTTTGGGATTTTTTCCTTATTCTTTTTGTTTGCTGTATTCTGCGAATATCTCATTAATGGCTTTTAATTTTTATCGAGTAATGGTGGTTCGGATCTTCCTATTGAT
>Ga0302191_10002732_pt1 | contig 10945 bp, 6 predicted proteins | sample II_Bog_E3_1_FD_198775 | JGI IMG/M metagenome (GOLD analysis project Ga0302191, IMG submission 198775) | Peat permafrost microbial communities from Stordalen Mire near Abisko, Sweden - II_Bog_E3_1 | ecosystem: Environmental > Terrestrial > Soil > Wetlands > Peat | place: Sweden: Abisko, Stordalen...
CACGATATGGCATGCGCAAAAATAACCGCAGACCGGATAATGATAATGGACGGCGGGGTATTTATAGCCGAAGGCACTTATGAAGAACTGGAAAAATCAGAGATTGAATTGGTACGGTCATTTTTTAAATAAAATTGTATGAAAACAACAACTTCCCAGAAAGCAAAAATCGGGATATTCACATTGGTGGGATTAACAGTGCTGGTGATAGGCATATTTGTTATCGGGGACAAGAAAAATATGTTTGGAGATACATTTTCCATCTATGGAACTTTTAAAAACGTAGGTGGGCTACAGGAAGGCAATAATGTGCGCTTTGCAGGCATTAATGTAGGTACGGTTGAGAGTATCAGTATAGTGAATGATACGACGGTACGTGTGACCATGCGGATGGAATCAAAGGTACACGAGTTTTTAAAAACTGATGCGGTCGCATCCATAGGATCAGACGGGTTGATGGGTGATAAACTGATAACTATTGCCCCCGGAATAAATGGAGATGAAATTAAAAGAAACGGGCAGATAATGACCGTGAACCCTGTGGACTTTGATAAGATCATTACCAAGATAACCCACGTGGCAGATAATGCAGAGATCATAACCGCTTCACTTGCCGGCATTGCCAGCCAGATAGGTGCGGGCAGGGGCAGTTTGGGCAAACTGATCTTCACAGACTCACTTGAAAGAGGGCTTGTAGGCACGGTAAATGCAGCAAAGCAAACTATGATCTCCGCAAAAGCCGGGGTAGCCGGGTTTGATGAAAACATGACTGCGGTGAGACACAACTTTTTGCTGAAAGGCTATTTTAAAAAGAAAGCCAGGGAAAAGGCAGAAAAAGAACAACAAAAAGCAGATTCGGTAAATGGCGGCAACGGGCACCCGGATGAATCGAAAAGGCAGCGGCGGCGGGATGCCAGGGAAGAAAGGAAAGAGCAAAAGAAGGACGCTGAACAAACGGCTCCGGCCCCTAATGCAAAATAAAAGAATCTTCACTATTACAATTAAAAAAGGCAGCATTTTATGGCTGCCTTTTTTAATTTATGCCAGTATCTTTACTTATTCATTGTTGCTAAAAACTCTTCATTGCTGCGGGTGCCTTTCATTTGCTGGAGGAGGAAGTGCATGGCTTCGTCGGTATTCATATCGGCGATATGATTGCGGAGGAGCCACATTTTGTTTTGCACATCTTTGTCGAGCAGGAGGTCGTCGCGGCGGGTTGATGATGAGGTAATATCTATTGCGGGATATATGCGCTTGTTGGCGAGCTTGCGGTCGAGCTGGAGTTCCATGTTGCCGGTTCCTTTGAATTCTTCAAAGATCACTTCATCCATTTTAGAGCCGGTATCTATAAGCGCTGTTGCGAGTATGGTGAGCGACCCCCCGTTTTCTATTTTGCGGGCGGCGCCAAAGAACTGTTTGGGTTTCTGCATGGCATTGGCTTCCACACCGCCGCTCAATACTTTACCACTTGCAGGGGCCACAGTATTATGGGCGCGCGCCAGGCGGGTAATAGAGTCGAGCAGAATCACTACATCGTGGCCTACTTCCACAAGGCGCTTGGCTTTCTGCAGCGCAATGGTAGATACTTTTACGTGCTTATCGGCGGGTTCATCGAATGTGGATGCGATCACTTCTGCGCGCACACTGCGCTGCATATCGGTAACTTCTTCAGGGCGCTCATCAACCAGCACTATCATGAGGTAACATTCGGGGTGGTTTGCGGCTATGGCATTGGCCACTTCTTTGAGCAGCATGGTCTTACCGGTTTTGGGCTGGGCTACTATGAGGCCGCGCTGCCCTTTGCCTATGGGAGTAAACAGATCCATGATACGGGTGCTGTAATTGCTGCCCGTGGTGGTAAGGCTCAGTTTCTCAAATGGGAACAACGGGGTGAGGTAATCGAATGGTACGCGGTCGCGGATCTCGTCGGGCAACCTGCCGTTTATGGTCTCCACCTTCAGGAGGGCGAAGTATTTTTCACCTTCTTTTGGCGGGCGTACGTTACCTTTTACGGTATCGCCGGTTTTAAGGCCGAATAATTTTATCTGTGATGGAGATACATAAATATCATCGGGCGAACTGAGGTAGTTATAGTCGCTGCTGCGCAGGAAACCATATCCATCGGGCATCATTTCCAGTACGCCTTCGCTGGCAACTATACCTTCAAACTCGAGGTTAAATGTATTTGGTTTCTCCTCGCGGCGTGGCGGCCTGTTATATTGCTGCTGCGGCTGGTGTTGCGGTTTTTCAGTTTCCGTTTCGGCAGATTGCTGGGGAGGCTGCACTTCAGGCGACTCGACCGGCATGGTGATGCCATTATTTTCTTTAGTTTCAGGATCCGGTGCAACTTCCGGTTTTCTTTGTACAGGCGCCGGGCGGTCGTTTCTTATTTCAGGCCTGTGCGCAGGGTGGGTGTTGTTTCTTGCCTCAAACCTTTGCGCGGACGGCATATCATTTTTTATATCGGAGCGCTGATTGGTATCGCCAGACCTTACCGGCAATGCATCGGGCGTTACGTCTTCCTTTGGTTTGCGTGGGCGGCGCTTTTTGTCGCCGTTTGCATCACCTGGTTCTGAAGCTTCGGGAACATGGGCAGCCGCCTCGTTGACCGGCGGGGTTACTTCCTGCACATCTGCCGGGGGCGCTGCGGTTTCTTCTTTGGGCTTACGGCCCCGTTTCTTTTTAGGTTCTTCTTCCACAGGCTTGCCATCTATGGCTTGCTGGTCGAGGATCCGGTAAACAAGGTTTTGTTTATCAAGTGAGCCGGCGTTCTGGATTTTTAAATTGTCTGCTACATCTAATAGCTCAGGGATGAGCATATCATTTAACTGCAAAATGTCGTAAGGCATGCCTGGATTTTTTCTGAATAATTATTTTAAAAAAATAAAATGGTTAAATACTGAAAAATTTTGATCTTCTTGGTTAATACAATTGGAAATTTTCAGATAAACTGTACGAAGGCTGGAACAAATATTGTTTCCTTGGTGCAAGTTTACGACTGTTTTCGTTAATAAAGAAAAAAACGTTTACTTTTTATGAGAATTTATAAAAGACCGTGCCATAAGGACTATGGATTGGTTAATGGGCGTATAGGTAAAATCATGTAAAAGACGGGTGAGTTTTTCATTATTGTAATACGAAAATGTGATTGCATTGTTGGCTGTTTCTTTTGTTAAAAGGGGGGCGGTTCCGGTAATGCTGTTTTTTAGCTGGCTCCAGCGCCATGCAATACCTGTCATAAATGGATTGGCGTAGTAGCGTGGCGGTTTTTTGCTGAGTGCCGAGGCTATAAGGGTAAATATTTCGCGGTAGGCGATATTGCCGGCGCTGACTATGAAACGCTCCGCCTGCACATCTGCTTCCATGAGCAGCATTAGTGCTTTTACCACATCGGCAACGTCCACCCATGAAGTGACGCCTTTTGTGTAAAATGAAAATTCGCGGTTTGCTGCATGGAGCAACTGAACGGGCGGATCGCCGTCTTCACATTCGCCGAGCATAATGCCGGGGTTGACGATGACGGCATTAAGGCCTTCGCCGATGCCCCGCCATACTTCAGTTTCGGCAAGGTATTTGCTGATACCGTAGGCGGAGTTGTAGCGGCTTTCGCTCCATTCTTCGGCTTCGGTCATTTCTTTTCCGGCGATGCCTGTTCTGCCGAGGGCGGCTACGGAGCTTACGTACGCCATTTTGCGGATGCCCTGCTGCAATGCCTGGTTAACTATGTTTGCGGTGCTTTCGGGATTAATGTGCAGCATTTCTTCGCGCTTGCGGGGATCGAAGGTTACTATTGCAGCGCAGTGATACACATCGGTGATACCTTTCATGGCGTCTTCTACGTCATAAATATCGAGGAGGTCGCAGGGCATCCATTGTGTTCCGGGCAATGCGGTTAGTTCTGCTGAAGGGGCGCGGGTATGGTATAATGCCCGCACCTGCTGCCCCGCTGCCGATAAATGCCGGACGAGGCGCCTGCCGAGAAAACCACTTGCTCCTGTAACTAAGACCATAGAAAACAAATATAATAAGGGCGTTGTAATACCAGGGTTGCCGCCAGACGTTGCTGCCAGATGTTGTTGCCAGACGCAGCCAGACGTTGCAGTGCGGATGGTGCAGGGAGACGTTGCAGTGCAACGTCTCTACAGTGATTGGAATTGCCTGAGAAACCGCACATCATTTTGTGAATATAATCTAAGGTCATTGACCTGGAATTTAATTTGTGTGATGCGCTCTACGCCCATGCCAAATGCGAAACCTGTATATACCTCGGGGTCTATACCGAAATTGCGGAGCATATTGGGGTGTACCATGCCGCAGCCCAGTATCTCGACCCAGCCGGTATGCTTGCAGAGGTTGCAGCCTTTGCCACCGCATACGGTACAGGATATATCCATCTCGGCGCTGGGTTCGGTGAACGGGAAGTAGGATGGGCGGAAACGGACTTTGGTATCTGCGCCAAACATTTCGGTAACAAAGTAGTAGAGTGTTTGCTTGAGGTCGGCAAATGAAACGTCTTTGTCCACATACAATCCTTCGCACTGGTGGAAGAAGCAATGGGCGCGGGCAGAGATGGTTTCATTGCGGTAAACCCTGCCGGGGCATATAACGCGCACAGGTAAGGGTTGTGTTTCCAGAATGCGTGCCTGCACTGATGAGGTGTGTGTGCGCAACACCCAATCGGGGTTTTGGGATATATAAAATGTATCTTGCATATCGCGCGCCGGATGGTCGGCAGGCATATTCAGGGAGGTAAAGTTATGCCAGTCGTCTTCGATCTCGGGGCCTGTGGCGACACTAAAGCCGATCTTTTCAAATATGGAAACTATCTCATTTTCTACAATGCGCAGGGGATGGCGTGTGCCTATCGGGAGGGGTGTGCCGGGCAATGTGGCATCAATAGCGGCTTTTTTATTGCCAGCGCCTTGTAACAGTTCTTTATTTGACTCGTATCTTTCTTCTGCAAGTTGCTTAAACGCATTGAGTAACTGACCGGCCTCCTTGCGTTGATCAGGAGGCACATTTTTCATTTCGCCGGATAGCTGTTTTACAATCCCTTTGGCGCCAAGGAAGTGGATACGGTAATTTTCGAGTTCATCAGCGTTGTTAATGCTGAATGTCTTTATTTCCTGTTCCTGTATCTGTATTTGCTCCTGTAAGGATGGCATAATGCGGCAAAGATATTGGGTTAGATTAAAAGTAACAATTCTATTCCAGCACTTAAAAATGTTTTTATATTAGTGAATCCGCTAACATATTTTCATATAAAATATCCGACAAATCCTAACAATTTGCTGAAAAAATGCGTCTGTATTTCAGAGTAATTCCAACTGATAGTTAATACGCAATAAAGGCATTATTTATATATAAATAAAAACCAACTTTTTTTTAGAAAGACCTGTCTTTTTTAACATAAAATTATTATCTTTATTACCCCTTATATATTTTACGTAGACATAAATGAACTTTATGAAACTAATTACCCGCTGTATATTATTGTTTTCCCTGCTTTCGGTAAGCTATTTTTCTGCACATGGTCAATCGCTATCCATCAGCGCTGATGTTACGACCGGCTGCTCGCCGTTAGTGGTGCATTTTACGGGTAGCGGCCCAAGCGGTGATTCTTACCAGTGGAATTTCGGAAATGGCGCGCCGCTGTCTCCCCTGTTTCCGATGGCATCAACGAGCTATACTTCACCGGGCACTTATACCTGTACGTTAAAGGATCTGACAACCGGGGCTACGAAGACGATAACGATAACTGTGTATCCTTCGCCGACAGTGAGTTTTACAGCAAGCGCTACTACGATCTGCCCCGGAGCGTCTGTTACTTTTACCAGCACTACGGTTGGTGGTGTTCCGGGGCCTGTTACCACTTTATGGGCATTCGGAGATGGTTATACAGGCTCAGGATCGCCCATCTCGCATACCTATACTGCTTCGGGTGATTATAACGTAACCTTAACTGCGACAAATGCAGATGGCTGTGTTGCGTCCGCTACTATATCGGACTATATACATGTTTTAACGCCGCCAGTTGCAAGTTTCTCTGCAAGCACTACTCATTTCTGCCATGCCCCGGGCGTTGCTTCTTTTACTGCTACGCCTTCCGGCACGGGGCCTTTTACGTATAGCTGGAGTTTCGGTGATGGCAGCCCCGGTTCTACATCTCCCGACCCTACTCATAGTTACGGATCGCCTGGTTCTTATACGGTAACACTTATAGTTACTGATTCTCATGGTTGTGAAGATAGTGTATCCATACCTGGTTATATAGTGATAAACGACCTGGTCGCTTCGTTTACAGATCCTGATACCGCATGTGTGAATACAGAGGTTATATTCACCAATACCAGCAGCTCGTATATAAGCAGTACCTGGACCTATGGCGATGGCCATTCGGGTACCAGTGGTACAGGTTTCAATGAATATACCACTGCGGGGAGCTATACAGTTTCGCTGGTAATTTTTGACGGTTACTGTTATGACACTGTTTCGCATCCTATAATTATATTACCGGCAGCCACAGCTACGTTTACGATAACACCAACGGATCCCTGCCCTGCCCCCGCTACGGCTTCGTTTACAGCTACTGCCCCTGCGGGATCAACCATTACATGGCATTTTGGAGATGGCAGTTCCGGCTCCGGTACGCCTGTGTCCCATACTTATGGGTCAAATGGGGTTTATACTGTTCAGATGATTGTAATCAATGCCCATGGCTGTATAGATACATTTACACAGACTTATACTATTCATGATCTTATTTTCGAAATAAGCCACCTTATTGATACAACCGGTTGTGTGCCGCTTACTGTTAATTTCATCTCCTATGCTCTGACTTCTGTGCCTGGCCCTTCGATTGTTACCTACCCGTATGCCATATCTTCTTATACATGGAATTTCGGTGACGGCTCACCGACTTCCTCATCAGCTACTCCAAGCCATACCTATACGGCAGTAGGCGTTTACCATGTAACGGTAACAATTATAACGGCAAATGGCTGTACCGCAACAGCAACCACAACTGTAATAGTAGGCACGCCACCTGTGATAACGGTTACTGCTACGCCAAGGAATACATGCTATCACAACAATGACGTACTTTTCACCGCAACGATCGTATCAGGACCGGTGGGCGAATATTTCTGGCAATTTGGCGACAGTACGCATGAATACACAACCACGGACACGGTAACCCATCATTATGTATATCCCGGCATTTTCACTGTAACGGTTACTCCTTCGTATAACGGATGTGACGGACCACCAGTAGTACTTACTGATTATATAACTATTGATTCCCCAATGGCTATTATCCATGACACTGTTTTATGTACACCTGTTAATACCGTTGAGTTTGGCGACTTCTCACTTGGTGATAATACCCGAACCTGGATATTTGGCGATGGCAGTCCCAATTCTACCATTGCAGACCCTACGCATACTTACCCGGCTCCGGTGATATATACGGCCACCCTGGCGACCTATAATATAGCCAGCGGCTGCAGGGATACGGCAAATGTTACCGTAGACCTGACAAGGCCGGTAGTAACCTTCACTACCCCCGACACTGCGATATGCAGGGATAGCTATATCCTTTTTACATCAACAGTAACTGGAGGAACAGCATCTGGTTATGGATGGTCTGGTGGCGGTTCTTCTGCAAATTTTTACGCACCTACTCTTCTTGATACATTCCACACTACCGGGATATATACCATAGTATTAACTATCACAGACCAAAACGGTTGCGAGGATACCTACACCCGGAATAATTATATACTCGTAGCAAAACCTGTTGCCCACTTTACTGCATCGCCGGACAATGGCTGCTGGCAACTGACTACTACATTTACAAACACCAGTACAGATGTAGCGGGTACATTTTACACCAATTTCGTCTGGGCTTTTGGCGATGGAACAACATCAACTGTAACAACACCAACAGTTACGCATACCTTTTCCCTCGTAGGCACAATGACAACAACTTTAACGGTAACTGATAATATTGGCTGTAAAGATACCGTGTCGTTGCCTTTAGTTACTGTTTACCGGCCAACCGCGTCCTTTACCGCCAGCACAAGTTTTCCCTGCCTGTCCAGCAGCGTTAATTTTACCAATACATCCACACCGGTTGTTTCTTATTCCTGGATGTTCGGAGATGGGGTTACTTCAACGCTCGCCAGCCCTTCACATCTCTATGCGGATACCGGCCATTATACCGTAACACTTATTGTTACTGACGCACACGGGTGCAAGGACACAGCCACTTACGTGAATTTTATTTACGTAACCAAGCCACATGCATCGTTTTATATGGACGATTCCATAGCAATATGCCCCCCTTTAACTGTACATTTTACCAATACAAGTACAGGCGCCATAAGCTACAGCTGGACCTTTGGCGACGGAACCAGCTACCATCCTACAATACCTAACCCGGTGAACCTGTATATTGCTCCCGGCTACGATACGGTATTGCTCATAGCTACAAATGCATACGGCTGCAGTGATACGGCAATCGGCCATGTGAATATATTCGGGTATGCCGGTGCCCTCAGTTACACGCCGGATTCAGGATGCGCACCGCTTACGGTATTTTTCACTGCTGATGTGCAAAGTGTAGCGAGTATTATCTGGGACTTTTCAGATGGTGTTACCAGCTCAGCATCGCTTTCAGACACCATTTCCCATAATTATTTATTACCCGGAGCCTACGTTCCGAAACTGATAATAAGTAACCTTACAGGCTGCGAGAACTCAAGCACCGGAATTGACACCATAAAGGTAGATGGAGTAACGCCAGGATTTACTACTCATCCTAACCCTGTATGTATCGGGGATTCGATTAATTTTATAGATACATCTCATAGTTACTGGTCCCATATTGTGAGCTGGGACTGGACCTATGGCGGGACCTCAAGTAACCTGGCTTCGCCGACTGAAACTTATACAGCAACAGGTTCTTATCCTGTAACCCTTGCTGTTACTGATGCATGGGGATGTATGGCCACCACTTCGGGAGATGTTTCGGTATATCCGCTGCCCATTATTACAATAAGCCCCGATACAATAATTTGTGTGGGTGACGCAGCTACATTATATGGTTATGGAGGCGTATCTTACACCTGGAGCGGCCCCGGTACCATGAGTTGTACCAACTGTAACCCGACCATGGTTTCACCAATTGTTATATCACAATATACGGTTACAGGAACAGACGAACATGGCTGCATGAATACGGACACTACGAGCGTATTTCTTAAAACGCTTACTATAAGCCGCGCATGGGGCGATACGGCAATCTGTTTTGGCCAGGAGACGCCCCTCTATGATTCCGGAGGCACTAAATATACATGGCTGCCACCGGTAGGGCTCGATAACGCGTACCTTGCCGACCCCATTGCATCGCCACCCAATTCAGTTACTTATATGGCCATCGCACAACTTGGTAGTTGTACACCTGATACTAATTATGTTACTGTTATAGTACATCCGCTGCCTACTGTAAATGCAGGCCCTGACCAAAACCTGCTTGCCGGTTCTCTTGCGCAGTTAACCGCTACGGGTACCCTGATTTATACCTATCTGTGGAGCCCTTCCAATACCCTCAGTTGTGATACGTGTTACAACCCGGTTGCCAGCATGACTGTAAACACTACCTATACAATAAAAGTTTCCACAATATTCGGATGTACCAGTTCAGATTCGGTAAATATCCGCCTGTATTGTGACAACAGCCAGTTATTTATCCCCAATACTTTCACACCAAACGGCGATGGGGAGAACGATATTTTCTATCCGCGTGGACAGGGAGTAAGTATCATTAAGTCATTCCGTATTTATAACAGGTGGGGAGAATTGATGTTTGAGCGTTCGGGAATACATCTTAATGACGCGTCTAATGCATGGGATGGAACTTATAACGGAGGTACGCCGAGGCCAGATGTTTATGTGTGGGTCATAGACGCTACATGCGATACAGGTGAACCCTTATTCCTGAAGGGCGATGTAACTATAATCAGGTAAATGAACTGTGTATGAAAAAAATACGTCAAAAGTCAAAAGTCAAAAGTCAAAAGTTTTTATGCTTAATAGGGATATGTGCCATTCTGTTGCCTATCTGTGCGTTCGGGCAGGCGGATATACATTTTTCACAGTTTTATGAAACGTCCATTCTGCGTAATCCTGCGCTGACAGGTGTGTTTGGGGATGATTATAAACTTGGCGCATATTACCGTAACCAATGGAGCAGCATCAGCAACCCTTATAATACGGTGCTTATTTCGGCGGAATCACATGTGCAAGTGAACCAGACTTCTGAAGATTTTTTCAGCTTTGGCCTGCTCGGTTATACAGATAAAGCGGGCAGCATTAACCAGCAGATCACGGGGCTTTATCCGGCACTTAATTATAATAAATCAATGAACCCCGACCATAATACTTTTTTGTCAGTTGGCTTTACATGTGGTTATGTGCAGTATAGCTTTGACCCGAGCCTGGCGACTTTTAATAATCAATTTGTCAATGGTAAATTCGATCCGTCTAATCCATCATTAGAGAACCTCCCCAATCCCAAAATGACTATGTGGGACCTGGGTACAGGCATCAACTACAATACCAGCAGGGGAGAAAATAATTCCAATACTTTCATTATAGGAGTTTCGGCTTATCATGTTACGCAGCCGAAGTTTTCTTATTACCAGAAGTCTTCTGTTTCCGAAAATATACGTATGAACGGGAATGCAGCGTATAACTCCACAATTACAGACAAAGTAGCGTTCCAGATGCAGGCCAACTATGCCATAGAAGGCACTTACCGGGAAATATTAATAGGCGGCCTGGTAAGCTGGACGCAGGTAACCTTAGGTATCAAAGATATCTTCACCATGTCTGGCGGGCTATTTTACCGCTACGGCGATGCTATCATACCGGTTATTAAAGT
>Ga0302191_10002735_pt1 | contig 10941 bp, 11 predicted proteins | sample II_Bog_E3_1_FD_198775 | JGI IMG/M metagenome (GOLD analysis project Ga0302191, IMG submission 198775) | Peat permafrost microbial communities from Stordalen Mire near Abisko, Sweden - II_Bog_E3_1 | ecosystem: Environmental > Terrestrial > Soil > Wetlands > Peat | place: Sweden: Abisko...
ATGCACAGGCATATGGAAGAATATAATCCGCCGTAGCAATCTGATAAGGATTCGGTTCAACGTAATAACTATGTACAAAATACACGTAACTATTTTCCTGAATGCCTTTGAACAAGTTTCCTTTCAAATCAGTAATGGTATTCCAGCCAATCTGCGGAATTTTATCTTTAGGAGGAAACTTCTTTACCCGTGCCGGAATGATTCCCAAACAATCGGTATCATTTTCTTCAGAATGCATACAAAGCAATTGCTGACCGATACAGATACCCAATACCGGTTGTTTTAGTTCTCTAATAACTGTATCCAAACCACGTGCCTTCAGATAGGTCATCGCATTGGATGCTTCTCCTTGCCCCGGAAACAAAACTTTATCTGCCGATTTTAACTCCTCAACATTATCGGTCAACAGAGGATCTATACCCAAACGATTCAGGGCATAAATCACGGATTGAATATTACCAGCGTTATATTTTACAATTGCTACTTTCATAATTTTAAAATGCGTAAGTGCGTAATGCATTACGCCACTACAGTCTCCCTTTCTTGACGTGGTTGTGCCTTTTCGGCCAACCACTCTGCTAAGGGTTAGGCCTTCGACCTTTTGTCTGGGGGCGTAATGCATTACGCCCTTACGCTCCCTACAGCACGCCCTTCGTACTTGGTATACGCGTATTTGCAGGATCTTTACGGATAGCTGCCTTTATCGCTTTCGCCAGTCCTTTAAAGATTGCTTCTATCTTATGATGCTCGTTATCTCCTTCTACTTTGATATTCAGATTGCATTTTGCTGTATCGCAAAAAGACTTAAAGAAATGATAAAACATTTCTGTAGGCATATCTCCTATCTTTTCGCGTTTAAATTCTGCATCCCATACCAGCCAGCTTCTGCCTGAGAAATCAATGGCTACCTGGGCAAGTGTTTCATCCATCGGTAATAGAAAACCATAACGATCAATGCCTCGCTTACTGCCTAAGGCAAGTAAGAATGCTTCACCTAACGCTAAGGCTGTATCTTCAATTGTATGGTGTTCATCTATGTGCAGATCGCCCTTCACTTCTATATCCAGGTTAATACCGGAATGCTTGCACAACTGATCCAGCATATGATCAAAAAAACCGATACCGGTTTTCATCTTTCCTTTGCCTTCTCCATCCAGATCCAGGTAAATCTTAATATCTGTTTCATTGGTTTTGCGGTGTACTCGTGCTATTCGCTCCGACTTAATCAGAAATTTATAAATCTCCATCCAGTCATCCGTTGCCAATGCATAGTTTAGATCTGCCAATCCCCACTCCGATGCTTTAGTAGTAGGAGTAATATAGATAGCCTTTGCTCCTAAGTTTTTTGCGAGCTGAACATCGGTTACCCGATCACCGATCACAAAACTATTTTCAATATCATAATTCCCTTTAAGGTATTCGGTCAGCATGCCGATACCTGGTTTACGAGTTGGCAGATTATCTTTGGGAAAAGAACGATCCACATGTATACGTTTGAATACGATTCCTTCTCCTTCCAATACCTTCAGCATTTTATTCTGTGCCGGCCAAAATGTTTCTTCCGGAAACGAATTTGTTCCCAGTCCATCCTGATTCGTAACCATGATCAATTCATAATCCGACTCTACAGCGATCTTCGAAAGTGCTGTAATCACCCTTGGCAGAAATTCCAGCTTTTCCAGCGAATCAATCTGTTCGTCGGCAGGTTCTTTTATAATCGTTCCATCACGATCAATGAATAATGCTTTCTTTTTCATAATTCGGTACGTTCAGTCTGCATTAATATTTTTTCAAAACCTCAATCAATGCTTTGTTTTCTTCCGGTATACCAACCGTTATGCGTATACACCCTTCACACAATATAATCTTGGAACGGTCGCGGGTAATAATCTTATGCTCAACCAGGAAATTATACACTTTCTTTCCATCCTCGGTGCGCATCAATATAAAATTTGCATCGGATGGATATAAATGCAAACAAACCGGCAGTTTACTAAGTTCTGAGCGCAGCCATTCGCGTTCTTTTAAAATGGCTTTCACCATTGATTCTTTATGTTCAACTTTATTCAAGGCCTCCAGTGCATATTCCTGCGTAATCAGGTTGATATTATACGGTGGTTTTATTTTATTCAGAATATCAATAATCGCCTTCGATGCAAAAGCAATTCCCAGGCGCAAAGCTGCCATTCCCCAGGCCTTTGAGAAAGTCTGCAATACTACCAGGTTTGGGTAGGTATTCAGTAAAGGTACAAAGCCTTTTGATGCAGCAAAATCAATATACGCCTCATCTACTACCACCAATCCGTTAAACGATTCCAATATTGTTTTTACCTTGGTTTCATCCATAATGTTCCCCGTAGGGTTATTAGGCGAACAGATGAAAATAATCTTGGTATGGGGTTCAACAGCTTTCAATATTTTCTCCGGTTCCAGATCAAAGTCTTTGCTCAAGGGCACCTGTATAATCTGTACATTATTAATAGCGGCACTTACCTCATACATGCCATAGGTAGGAGGTAAAATCAGGATACTATCCTTAGCCGGTTCACATAAGGCACGGATCAGCAAATCAATCGGTTCATCACTGCCGTTTCCAAGGAAAATCTGATCTACAGATACCTTTTTGATGGCCGCTAAGGAATCTTTCACATCTCGTTGCAAAGGGTCCGGGTAACGATTTACTTTTTTTTCAGTTACCGAACCAAAGGGATTTTCATTGGCATCCAGAAATATTCCCTCTGCCCCTTTATACTCATCCCGTGCGGAAGAATACGGTTTTACCTGTTTTATATTCTCTCTTAATACCGAATCCAGTGAAAATGCCATTCTCTTAAAATCTAATAAGCTGTAAAACTACGAAATTTATGGTTTGGAGTCACTCTGAGGAAGAAAGGAAATCATTTATTTTACCAAAAAAGTCCTTTTTTTAGTATATTTGTTATAATTAAAAGCAACCTTAACGCAGGAGCAATGAAAATTCGCAACAACTGGCAAATTGAATGCAATCACTCGCCCGAAACGATTGATCGTATCTTATTGCCAATCCGCAAAAGAGGCTTATCTGTTATCAGTTTAAGCTACAAACAGACAGACGGTATCCATGCCGACTGCATTATTGAATTTGAAACCGAAGAAAACGATGTAGAAAGAGTCTACAAAAATATGCTTCGTATTCAGGATATCCTGTCAGTCAATAAACTCAATTAATTAAGGCAAAAAGCTAAATGCTGAAAGCCTAAAGCTAAAATAGATATTCAGTTCAGTGGGGGCGTATTGTATACGCCCTTTTTTTATTTTATCAGGGCGTATGCAATACGCCCCCACACTATGCCACAACAATTTGAGAACTCAGAAAAATATTTTATCTTGTAACAGACCGTTTATAAACCCATTAAGTTTCTGTTTATGAAAATGTTTTATCTAGTCGTAGTGTGTCTCCTTGGTTTTTCAATTGCTGGTCAGGCACAAAGTTCTACCAAAGAAAATTTTAAAAGCGCTGGTAAAAGCATTGGTAAAACCGGGGCCACATTTGGCAAAAGTGTTGGAAAAGCTGGAAAGGAAGCAGGTAAGTCTTTAAAAAAACCTGCAGGCGATATAGCTGATGATACAAAGAAGACGGTAAAAAAATTAGCGAAATAGGCTAATTGCATACTAAATCAATTCAAATTCCAGATTGATATCAGATATTCTTTATCTGCTATTTAAATCCATCTTCTATACATAAAAATAGCAATGCCGGGAAGTTCTTGAAACTTTCCGGCATTGTTGATTTTTACTGATTGAAACTATAGCTTTTTTATTTTGCTATCACAACCTGTTTTATATAGGACGCTGTTTGGGAAACCACTTTCAACACATACATACCATTTTGCAGCGAAGTTGTAGAAATACTGCTTTGGCTACCCTGAATAGTCTGCGTAAGCACCATATTCCCTTGCAGATCTATCAAGTAAGCAGTTCCGTTTATATCATCCGGGAAACGGATATTCAATACTTCTTTGGCAGGATTCGGATATACATTTATCTGTGACACTTGTGCATCCGGCTGAACAGCGGTTGTAATACAGTTTGTATTAGTGGCCACTACCGGAAGTCTGCTGCAAGGTGTACCTGTCTGTACGTGCCAGTTTAATGCTGAACCGTATTCTGTTGTTTTGGTTCCACCGTCGTAGGCACCTGTTATCGTTACCACGCCAGATGGAGTAGAGTTATACGGATAGGAATAAGCAGAGCCGGAGAACCAGCCTATATAACCGCTGGAACCACCGGTGGCTGTTAAATTTGTAACCGACATCGTCAGGTTTGTACCCCAAGCCGATTGAATAGTAAGTCCGCTAAAGGTAAAGGTATAAAGTCCTGTTGCAGCATTGGCCGGTATAGCCAAGGCATTGGAGGTAAAGGTCTGTGCGGGTGTCAATGCCCCACCGCTGGCATTCAGAATGGAAACGGTAACGTTAAAGTTATCGCCACCGGATGCCAGATAATAGAACCCTAAAGGAACCTGAATCGATAATACTGTAACATTTTCAGATAAGGTAAATGCCACCAATGAGCTGCTGTTTGCATAGGTCATCGCACCCGAAAGCATGGCTGTCGGCCCTACTGTTCCGCTTGTGGAACTCATATCCTGAACGTATAATGTAGCCGGTGAGGTAACCGGACAACTGCTTGTACCCGTGCATATCAGATTACCACCGGTAGCCGCATCATACCAGTTATAGGTATCGGAACCGGCATTACTGATTGAAAGCGTAACGGTTCCTGTACCGCAAGCATCAACCGGAGTAGGCAGACTGGATGTCACCTGTATCGTGTCTGAATTTTTACAGGAGCCAGCGGTGGCTTGTAACAAATAAAATCCTGCAGTACGTATATTATTGATGCTGGAAGCAGTCTGGCCGGAAATAGTAGTATATGGACCACTTAACGTAGTGGCACTCTTCCATTGCCAGCTGGTTCCGGTTGGAAATGCAGCCGCATTGGAAGGAGAAAGATTTGCTGTAGCAGGATTACACAGATTCACATCTGCTCCCAGATTTGGCTTAATCATCGTATTGCTGATCGTTAGCGTATCAAACATGGAACAAGTGGAGGAATCACGCTCCACAATATAGGATCCCAGCGAGGACGCTGAATAGGTTTCGGCTGTCTGCCCTGAAATAAGCGCTGAACTTGTTCCGTTCCAGGTATACCATTTATAGGATACGCCGTTTCCGGCAGCTCCGGCATTTGCATTTAAGGTAACGGGCAATGTTGTTCCGCTGCAGGTACTTAAATCAGCTCCCAGGGCAGGTTTTCTGCAGATGGTTCCAAGTGGAGAACATCCGGAAATAAAGTTTGTAAATTGAACCAATGTAGGCATCATAGGTTGATCAACCGTAAAATTAGACAAAGGCTCTACACAATCGTTGCAGTTGCTGGAATTCCAACCAGGTCCACCGCCCCAGTAGGTACCCAGCACACAATTATTCTGAAGATATTGCAGAAAATTATACAAAAGCGTGTTCCAGTTTGTAGCATCCGCATTATTCGGAACAGCATATTCACCTACCATCCCCCGAACATTATTTGTTTTCACCCAATTCACGAATGGTGTTATCAAGGTTACGCCAGACGTTACTGTCCTGCCGTTACCTGCCATGGTATTATTACTATAAGCTCCGGACTGGTTATTATCGAAATACTGGTGGGCCTCAAAGACCAGGTTTTTAGAAGGATCCGATAAGGTATATAAATTGTTATTATAGGTAGTCCATGAGTTCCCTTGGGACCAGTTATCCCCTTCAACAACGATGGTGTGTTGAGTATCCACCCCACGAATAGCGGTAATGGCTCCCTGTGCAATGTTAAACCAGTTTGCACCTCCCAGTGTATTGGGTTCGTTCATAATATCATAGCCCCAAACGGTCGTATTACCCACATAATGTGTGGCAAGCAGCGTCCAAACATAATTATACTGTGCCTGTGTTGGCCCCCCACTGGAAGTTATGACACTTCCGTTATATGGATAGCGGCAATAGTTGTGCATGTCAATCATAACAGACATATTATAGCTGGCAGCAGCGGCAATCACGCCATCCATTTCCGCCAGATAACTGGCATTCAAACTTCCGCCCAAGGTAGGTTGTACATATTCCCAAAGGAAAGGCAGACGTATCAGTTTTAAACCCTTACCACTATAATATTTCATTTCAGCAGCCGTGGGAATCTGCGGTGTACCGCCCCATTCCATTCCGGAAAGATTTACCCCAAACTCAGTAGCTTGCGCACTTGCTTTAGGTATCATGAAAATAATACTGGCAAACAATAGTAAAAAATGGATAATGAATAGATGTACTTGTTTTTTCATAGATAACGATAATGACGTGATAGAAAACAGATTTAAGAAATACGAAATCAAGACAGATTAGTTACTTGTTTAAACAGGTTTTAGTAAGAATTACTATATAAGGCCAATAAAAATCAATGGATCAGACAATTAAAAATCAACACTGGGATTATTGTTATGGTGCTTCGATCCATAAGGAGAATGTTACTACTTTTGGGCGCATTCAATTCGCTTAATTGAAGACGCATTCAATTCGCTTAATTAAGGGCGAATTCAATTCGCCCCTTCAGGTCTTCAATAACCTGAACAACGATGGGGCATACGGAATAATTTTCCAGGATACTTCTGATTCTGTATTTAAATCCGGGGTGATGCAGATGCGGATAGTCGGAACAGGAATCGGGTCTTATTGCATAAATGCGACATGCCTTTTCATTCAGAAAAGCACATGGATTACAAGCCATAATGGCAAACTCCCGGCTTTTCACATCTTCCAGGTACTGCTCCGTAAAATGTGCATCACTCATACTTAGTTGCTCAGCAATACGTTCAACATCAGACGGTGTAAAGGGTGGCCGTAACTGTTTACAGCAATTGCCACAGTCCAGGCAATTAATATCCCTATAAGCCTTATCAATAATAGGCGCAACAAGTGCATCTAATTCCGAAGAACGACACAAACGAATTGCTTCCCGAAAATACTCGTTCTCGGAAGCTTTACGTGCAGCATTTTGTTTTAATTCGGATGAAGAAAGAATCATTTTGTTTTGTGTTAAAAGCTTTGTCTCAAGGATATTGGCCGTGATTCGACCTTTTGTCCAAATACTCCTCTACCTGTCGCTGGTTTTTCTGCTCGCACAAAGATATCAATAATGAAGAAATGCTAAAGCAGTTCACCACCAACCCACTTGCCATTGGTGTTTCACTTGCCGTTGGTGTTTCTGCCCGCACAGATATATCAACCATGCACAGATGTTCACGCAGAGCCACCAACAACCCAGTAGTCTCCCTTTTATAGTTCAGTCTTTGACTGGGCCCTTACCTGGAGATAGATGGCGTGACACAAGCGGATGCGATTCATAGATACAGGGCGTATGCGATACGCCCTTACGGTTTGATATCATTGAGAATAGACATACATATTTCTCAAATCTGCGTAATCTATTAATCCTCTTAAATCTGTGATTCAGACAAAAAAAGCGTTCCGACCATTACCTGACCGGAACGCTTTAACATATAGAAACTTCTGATTATTCTTTTACAACTTTTTTAACCCATGAATCATTGGCTGATTGAGCATATAGATAATATACACCCGAAGCTAAACTCTGAATATTGATATTGGTGGAATAAGAGGATCCATTACCTTGCCCGGAAGTCTGATACACCTGTTGCCCCATAGCATTGTACAATACAATATTTACCTGACTGGCTTCCCCATCAATCTCAACTTTAAAGGTACCGTTGTTTGGATTCGGGATAATCACTACATCCTTACCAATACCTGTACTGATGGTTTTAACATCACTATAAGAGGAATTTCCATTATTATCCACTTCAACAATGCGGTAGTATATATTTCCACGCATATCAGAGCTATTATCGGTATACGAATAATTGTTCAAGGATGTATTGCCTTGTGCCTGGACTTTGGCAAGCGGATAGAAATTTGTTCCGTCTGTAGAACTTTCAACCACATAATAGTTTACATCCTCTTCTTTTGCGGTAGACCAGGTTATCAGATTTCCATTCCCTTGTTTTTCTGCATCAAAAGAAATAAAATCAACCGGTAAGGTACAATTAATCGTATTGGCGCATACTAAAAAACGACCGCAGGTGTATGGATTACCGACATTGAAAGTAAGATTGAATAAGTTTCCAGAACCTGTATAACTACTGTAGTGTTGAGCTGAAACAGCACTGAGTACTTTATTCCCCGTATTATCCCATTGAGGGGTTGCCCATAAATAAGATCCTGCTGTATAAGCCGGTGTACAAGCGAAATAAGTATACTGTCCTCCCGTAACACCAATCCAGTATTTTACAGGTGTTGTAGCCGTACCTGATAAGGTATAGTTCATCGGAATGGTAAACAGGTAAGCCCCATTATTAGCAGGCAATGTTGGTCCCGTTACCGTTGCAGTATATAAAGCCGCTCCCGGACCATCATAGCTTGCCGAAGGGGTACAAGAACCGCAATACGTTGCCGTAGGGTTATTAGCATAAACCGTAACAGTATAGCTTACCGGACCATAGGCATAGCCAAGATTCGGAATGATCACGGATGCTCCCGTAAGATTAAGACTCTGATAGGACATAATTTCCATCGGATCAGAAGAAGGTGTAGCTCCTCCCTCACCGGTACTTCCGCCTGAAGTTCCTCCTGCACATGGAGCACCTGCAATGGTTGTAGATGGTAATAATGCCCCTGCATAACTAGATGTATCAACTGCCCAGGCTGCAAAACTTGGTGTTCCGCAGGCAGCTAAATTGGCTGTAGTTGATGCTTGACTTACGGAAATGCTTCCACCCTTACCGATGATTGATCCACCTGTAGCGGAACCATACCAGGCAAGCGTTGTTTTAGCTCCCGGATTTACTGTTGCCGAAAAAGCTGCATAACTTGGCGAATTGCAATAACCAGATGTTCCTGCCGTATAGGGCGAAGCTGGTGCGGTTATTTCAACAGTGTCTTTCATTGTTGTGCAGGCACCGCAAGGACCTGCAGCATCAATACCAATCAGCAGAAATAGAATATCAAAGAATTATAACAAGTGAAAAAAAAGTAAAACAATGGTTTCAACTTTTTAGCAACATCAAAACTGTTGAACAATTAGCAATTTACTTAAATCATCAAGCTTTGTATGAAATTATGTATCGAAGTTGGTCAGGACCAATTCATGGAACTGATGTTCTTCATGGAAAGCTTTCATCTTCTTCAGAAGGTATTGCTCAAATTGTTCAAATCAGATATATTAAAGATGCCCAAAAGGTCACTCATTTTGCTGTAACACTAAGTTTAATGGTATACAATCTAATGATAAATAAACGTTTAGTTGATTATCAAAAGCAACACCAAGATTGGTACCCAATAATAAGAGATCGTTATCAGCAACTTTCAGGACCGGAATTAATAAAAATCACTTAGAATTACCTAATAGTATTCAAGTTTATACAGCCATTTTAGTTTTAAATAGAAAGTCTATTCCTACGAATAAAGGTTTGTATATAATAGTATTTCCAGGATCCTCAGGGTCGCAGACAATACAATGTTTATAATTAGGAACATTTTGGAAATTTTCGTTATTGATATGTTTGATTGATGCGATTACAGTTATGTCAATTACTTCTAAGGATGGTAGAGTAATCCAAGCATGAATTTCATTTAACGGTTTCATGATTGTATTAGGGGCGAACCATTTATCCATTTCTTCAAGAGGTGTGTAGAAAATTTTACTTTCATGGATTTCTATATATCCAAAAGTTAATAGAGCATCGCAACTTAGAATAGAGCTTATTTGGTCTTGTAATTTAACATTCCAGTCTAAACATTTACCTGCTACCTGTTCAATTGGATTACAGTATACTTTAGAATCAAAGAGTTTAAATAGCTCTTTTTTCTTATCAAAGCTTAAGTACGGCTTGCTATTTGATTCAATATAAAAGTCTGAAATATCAATAGATTTTTGCTCAGATCTTTTTATCGCTTCAATTAATTCTTTCCTATATCTAATCATTTTATGAATATTAATAGAATATAACTTTTGGTAATTAGCTTATACCTTTTCGAATATACTCTTTACTTAACTTTATGAATTCAGTTTTCAATTGATCTATCTTTTCTTCTAACTCTAATAGACTGTTATTGTATTCTCGGTAAGTTGTCTCCTTATTATCGGTTTCATCTGAAACCAAAACCAAAAAATCTTCTTGATCATCTTTATTTTTTTTCTTCTCAGCTAAATTATGTTCCTCTACACACTGACCTAAATAGATATTAGTATCTATACGAGAATCTATATATCTATCATTTAAAAATTGAAATTGATACGTTTCATAATTTAGGTCATGTACAGTTTTTATAATGAACTCATCAGTAATGAATAATTCTAACTTTGAAACGCATATTTGAATTTTATCATTTGTTTTATCATTTTCCTCTTCAAACTTATCAAGTAAAGTGAACCAATCATTTTCTTCTTCCTCTTCTATCATGATAAAACGGTCAACCATTTTTTCTAACTGACTATTCCATATATTCCAAGCAGATAAATATGCCAATAAAGCTTCTTTCTCTTCAGCAAATAATACGTTCTCTTTATTAGTTAAAACCGATAGTTGTTGTTTCAAATTTTCATTTTGAATTGTAAATGTCTGTTTAATATCTTCAACTTCATTTGTAATTTTGCCTATATCTTCATGAGTAGCTATATTTTTAAGTTTCTCTCCTATATAATTCTGCATTCCCCAATACGCCAACCCACCAATCATTGTTAATATAGGTAAGATTGCTATCCAATAATTATCCATAGTTCAAGAAACGTTTTAAAGTGATATATAACAAAAATACACTTTAAAAGTGAAAAGATTATTTGACTATATTGTACCTGTAT
>Ga0302191_10002736_pt1 | contig 10940 bp, 10 predicted proteins | sample II_Bog_E3_1_FD_198775 | JGI IMG/M metagenome (GOLD analysis project Ga0302191, IMG submission 198775) | Peat permafrost microbial communities from Stordalen Mire near Abisko, Sweden - II_Bog_E3_1 | ecosystem: Environmental > Terrestrial > Soil > Wetlands > Peat | place: Sweden: Abisko...
ATAGCTACAAGGTGCTTGAATACTACGGAGACGAAAACAAGGATGAAGACATCGAAGATAATTACAACCTGCTGATGAACTACATCAATATGTAGTTTGCTGGGCTTCGTGAATTATCCGCTCCATGGTTCGTAACAGTGATTTTACCGATTCTAATCTTTAACCCAATTAATTGTTTGCCACCTCATGATAGCTATAGATAATGTGCTGCTCAGTGATGAGATCGTTCAGGAGCAATTTGTTTGCGATCTGGATAAGTGCCTGGGCGGCTGCTGTGTAGACGGCGACTGTGGCGCGCCATTGACGCAAGATGAGGCTAAAACGATTGCCGATATCTACGAGGATATAAAACCTTACTTGTGTGCCGACTATATTCCTGAAATAGAGCGGCAAGGTACGCATACCAATGACGCAGTATATGGGCCGGTGACGCCCACTGTGAACGGCGGAATATGCGTATATGGCGTCACAGATGACTTCGGGGTGGTGAAATGTGGTATAGAAATGGCATGGAAGGCTGGCGCCACTCATTTCCGTAAGCCTATTTCCTGCCATTTATTTCCGATCCGGATCATAGACCATCCCGGCTATGAAGCGGTGAATTATGAACCACGTCCCACACTCTGTAAACCCGCATGCAAGTTGGGAAGGAAGCTGAAAGTACCGGTATACGTATTTCTTAAAGAGGCGCTGATCAGAAAATATGGCGTGGAGTTTTATGAAACGCTGGAAGCAGTAGCCGAAAAAATGACAATGGACGCAGCACAAAACAAAGCTCAATATCCAAATTGAATTGTATAAAAAGCTGGCTGCCGGTGCATTATTGCACGATCAGCAGCCAGCTATATATTTATAAAAATTACCAAAAACCTTAGGGCATCAATACTTTGTCTATAACGTGGATCACACCATTGCTCTGATAAACGTCCTTGATAGATACCATCGCAATATTGCCTTTCGAGTCTTCTACTTCCAAATGGTTCCCTTTTTGCATCACAGTCAATTCTTCGCCTTGCACGGTCTTGAGTGTGGCCTTGCCATGTCCCATTTTCACTTTCTCCATGAGTGCCTTTGAGTCCAGCTTGCCTGCGACTACGTGATAGGTGAGTATTGAGGTCAAGGTACCCTTATTTTCGGGTTTCAATAGATTGTCCACCGTACCTGCGGGTAGCTTGTTAAAGGCTTCATTGGTGGGGGCAAAAACCGTGAATGGGCCAGGCGTCTCCAACGTTGCGACGAGGCCAGCGGCTTTTACCGCAGCTACGAGCGTGGTGTGGTCTTTTGAATTCACTGCATTTTCTACAATGTTCTTGGTGGGGTACATGGCAGCGCCACCTACCATTACTGTCTTTTGGGCATAAGTCATGGATGCACTTCCAGCTACCATAGCTGCAACGAAAGCAGGGATAAAAAGTAAACGTTTCATAAATTGTTTGTTTTGAATGGTTAAAAATGTTTTACCCAATCATCTACGGTTACTTTTGTTTTTTGGTTTTCCGGTTGCGTAAAAAAGATATGGTCAACTTTTCGGGCATAAAAAATGCACCGCCCAGCGGTAATATTGATGGGCGGTGCATGTTTTTTTTTGGATGTTGCACTTATTGCGCCAGATATCCGCCGTCTACAGGGTAGTAACTTCCTGTGACAAAGGATGCTTTGTCTGAGCACAGCCATACTACCAGTTCCGCAACTTCCCCTGATTCGCCAAGGCGTCCTATCGGGTGCATTTTTGCGAGGTATTGTTTTACACCATCATCCATACCTGCTTTGGACAGCAGGGGCGTATTGATAAATCCCGGCCCTACGGCATTTATCCTGACACCCTTTGCTGAATATTCAAGTGCCGCATTTTGGGTTAAGCCTATGACCCCATGTTTTGCTGCTACATAACCTGCAGAGTTGGCGAAGCCCACTGACCCTAAAATAGATGACATGTTTACAATCGCGCCCTTGTCGCTCTTTAGCATAGCCGCTATCTCGTATTTCATGCAGTAGAACACACTACTGAGATTCACCGCAATGATCTTGTTCCATCCCTCTATGCTCATGTCGGCTATGGCATTAGCCTCGCCGCCTATCCCGGCATTATTAAATGCCATGTCCAGACTACCATAAGCTTCAAGGGTTTTTTCCACCATATTGGCACAATCTTCGGGCTTGCTTACGTCGGTTTTTACAAAGATGGCATTGCCCCCGGCAGCTTTTATCTTGTCCACAGTGTCTGCGCCGTCTTTTTCATTAATGTCTGTTACCACTACATTAGCGCCCATTGCGGCATACAGAATAGCAGTTGATTGCCCGATGCCCGAGCCGCCACCGGTAACAATTGCGGTCTTTCCTGCGAATGTTTTTTCCATGATTTTGTTTCAATTTAAGGTGAAATGAATTATAAACTTTCAAAGACAAAGTTGGGGAAAATTCAGTGTTTAAACATTGATTATTATCAGTTGGCAAGGTGATTACCGTGAATGCCCGGTGGGAAAAGTTTGTGATCATGTACATTTGAAGGCTCAAAGCCAAATTATAGATCAACTAACTTAAAGCATATACAACCATCAAAACGACAATTATGGACGTAAATTTTGAAGTGGCATTTCTTGCTGCCAGCCGCGCCAAACTGCTCCAACTAATGGAAGGGCTAACCGATGAACAGCTCTTTCGGATACCGCCCGGTTTTAACAACAATATCATCTGGCACCTGGGGCATTGTGTTACGGCGCAGCAGCGGCTGATGTATTTGCGTAGTAAATTGCCTATGCATATATCGGATCAGTATGCCGATTTTTTTAAAATAGGCACGTCCCCTGCGGGCTGGGCAATACAGCCCGACAAGAATGAGGTTCGGGAATCACTTTTAGTAACAGTTGAACGGCTGAATGAGGATATTGCAAACAACCTGTTTAGGCAATATGAGGCAATGAAGACATCTGCCGGCATAATGTTGACAAATCATGTTGAGGCATTAGCCTATGCTAATTTTCACGAGGCAGAGCATACCGGAAATATGATGTATTTGAAGCGCGTGATGGGGATTTAGTCATCATCCCAACATCAAAAAGACAGCAGGACTTTTGTCCAGTAGCGGTTTTTCCTTGACCCACTCCGCGGCGGTTTTCGTTTTGATAAACGCATTGGGAGCAGTAATGTTCACTGCTATACAAATTCTGGTCTTTTGGAGGCAGTTTTTAAGCAGGTCGGCCAGGAGCAGGTTGTTCCTGTAGGGGGTCTCAATAAATATTTGGGTCTGGTTCTCTTTGATCGAAATGGCTTCCAGGTCCTTGATCCGCTTGCTACGCACCGGGTCTTTTATCGGAAGGTATCCGGCGAAGCAAAAGCTTTGTCCGTTAAGGCCAGAGGCCATAAGCGCAAGTATCAATGAATTAGGGCCGGTGAGTGGTGTGACAGTGACTCCCATACTTTGCGCCACGCCGACTAATTCAGCCCCGGGATCTGCAATGCCGGGGCAGCCGGCCTCGCTCATAATGCCGATTTTATGACCTTCCCTGATCCAGGACTTAAACAGGCCCATATCCGGGCCGTTGTGCTTATCTATTTCTGAAAATTGAAGTTCTTCTAAAACGAGAGCGGGGTGCAAGGCCCTTAGGAACCGCCGGGCAGTGCGGGCATTTTCCGCAAAATAATGCTTCACCTCAAGGGTACATTGCGCCACCTCTTGTGACAATGTTTGTAATGCGCCATCCGCAATAGGTATGGGGATCAGGTATAGACTGCTTTTGCCGGGGTTGCTGGACATAATTTGAAGTATGGCAAAGATAAGTCATAAACAAGAGGAAATACCGATGGCAAATAAGACATTTGCATTTCTTATTTGGACGTTACTACATGATACTACCTGAATCATTTTACAATCGGGATGACGTCGTCAAAATTTCCCGGGAATTGCTGGGTAAGGTTTTGGTGACCACATTTGGTGGGGAGGTGACCTCTGGTATGATCGTGGAGACCGAAGCCTATGCGGGCGTCACAGATAAAGCTTCTCATGCCCATGGCGGCAGGCGATCTGCGCGCACGGAGATCATGTACCGGCATGGAGGAACGGCCTACGTGTATTTGTGTTATGGCATCCATCACTTATTCAACGTAGTGACGAACAAACAGGACGTTCCCCATGCCATTTTGATCCGCGGCTTGGAGCCACTGGAAGGCATTGGCACGATGCTCATGCGCCGGGGTTTTGATAAAATGAAGCCATCGCTCACGGCTGGGCCAGGTGCACTGAGCCAGGCGTTGGGTATTCATACCATGCAAAGCGGGTCATCGCTCCATGGCCCTGATATTTATATTGAAGACCGGGGTATAAAAATCAGTAAGAGCAATATTATCGCCGCTACACGTGTAGGCGTGGCCTACGCGATGGACGATGCGCTACGCCCGTACCGTTTTTATGTCAAGGGCAATCCGTATGTCAGCAAGGGGAAGGGGCTTTAAAAATCCCGTGGGTCAAAACACGGTGGCGGATTTTCCTATTCGATATCCATCCTGATCCGCCAATGTTTGGGCAGGTAATTATTTATCCTGTTTCCCAATGATTTTGCCCATCCCAGTCCCATCCCTTGATAACGGGCCATCACCCATCCTTTTTCCACATCGGCCAGGCCCATGTCTTCCCTTTTCAGGAACCTAAGCGCTTGCTCCTTTGTTAGGTCCAGACCAGGTAAGTCTGTATTGGCCGCCATGCTTAGGGCTACTTCATGCGCGGGGAGCCATTCTTTAGCTGAGGGGGCGCCTAATTTCAGGCCCGTGTTACGGATATAGATTTCTTTTTGCAGTATCTGGATGTCTGGTTCGTGTGCGGCATTTATAGCCCAGAAATCTTCGTTGCTTGTCTTTAAATAAACGTAGTTATTTTTCTTCAGCAGATAGCTGGTATTTTGTTCTGTTTTTTTGTCATTTGCTGATTTGAAGCGCGCTGGGCGAAGTGACTCTGCTTCTTCATTTTTGCGTAATGCAGCAATAAAAAATCCTTCCCCTTTTACTTTATCCGGAAAGAACCGGTACCCGGTCATACCTTTGTCAGACGAGACTTGCGTAATGCCCCATTCGGGATCAGTTGCTACCTGTATGGAACCTACACTATATTCGTCAGCAATCCAATCCAATATTTGCTCATCTTCGCGGATGGAGTAGGAGCAGGTGGCATAGATCAGGATGCCCCCTTCCTTAAGCGCTGGCCATACATCAGCCAATATACGCTGCTGGCGGCCGCCGCAAAGCTCCACATTTGCTTCACTCCACTCATCCAAGGCCCTTACATCTTTTCGAAAAAGGCCGGACCCACTGCAAGGCGCATCTACAACAATGATATCAAAGTAGCCACTCAATCTGCCGAAATCCCGTGGGTCGTTTCCGCTCACCCAGGTATTCATATATCCCCAGCGCGCCATATTCTCATCTAAGATAGAGGCCCTGGAGCGGATGACCTCATTTGAGACCAGCAAGCTGTCTTTATCGAGCATGGATGCAATCAGGGTGCTTTTCCCACCGGGTGCGGCACAAAGGTCAAGCACACGTAGGTTTGTTTTTCCTGCTAGTGTGCCTTTCAGGATATGGCATAAAAACATGGAAGACGCTTCCTGCACATAATATGCGCCGGCGTGATACGCGGGGTCGAGGGTGAAAACCGGGCGCTCGCTGAGGTACCAGCCATTTTCACACCAGGGCACCCTCATAGAGCCTGAAATTTGTCCCGTCTCCTTGGCGGGATTGAGGCGTATAGACGTTACCGGTGGCTGGCCATGCGCTTCAATGAACGCAGGTTCATCAAAGCCGGGTAAGCGGCGTAGGTCTTCCAGTATGGCGCTCGGTATACTTTTCAACGGATAATGATCAGATTGTGATGTTGAATTCGGTTATTTTATAAATCAGCGGTTTTCCTCTGGGGGTATAATGAGCCATTAAATATTCTTCGCTATTAGCCTACAGGGCCCAATTAACTAAGTTGTTTACCCATTCTTTCCTGTAGGGAGTCTGTATCTTAATGTAATTATCTGTAAAGCCTTCCATAAGGCCATTACTATCTGCCTTTTCAAATAGTACCTGCCGGGTTACCCCTGTATTTTGCTCTTCAAAATACCGCATTTTCTGAAACGACAGATTGCGGAGGGCTTGGTTTCGTTCGTGCCGCTTATGTATGGGTACTATGGGTCTTAAGTCCAGCGCATGGGTATTGCTCCGTTCAGAATAAGTAAATACGTGGAGATAACTGATGTCGATCCGGTGCAGGAAATCAAATGTTTCTTTAAATGCACCTTCGTCTTCGCCAGGGAATCCTACGATCACGTCCGCGCCAATACAGCAATGCGGCATTAGTTCCTTGATATAGTTGACCCTGTCTTCATAAAGTTCTCTTTTGTAGCGCCTGCGCATCGCGGCCAGCACGGCGTTGCTCCCGCTTTGCAACGGGATATGGAAATGGGGCATAAAGCGCTTTGACCGTGCAACAAATTCTATGATGTCATTGCTCAGAAGGTTTGGCTCTATGCTGGAGATCCGTATGCGTTCTATGCTGTCTACCGCGTCCATGGCCTGGATAAGTTCATAAAATGAACTTTCATGGCTTTTGCCACCGCTATCCCCCTTGCCGAAGTCGCCGAGGTTGATGCCGGTCAGCACTATTTCCCTGGTGCCTGCGGCGGCTAACTCATGCATGTTGCTTATAACTCCGGTTATGGTATCGCTGCGGCTATGGCCGCGGGCCAGCGGTATGGTGCAGAAGCTACAGTTATAGTCGCAGCCGTCCTGTACTTTTAAGAAAGCACGTGTACGGTCATTGATAGAAAAGGAACTGTGAAAGCCGGATGTCTGTTCAATATCGCAGGAGCATATTTTTGCCCCTCCGCCATCTGCAGGTCCCTTGGTGAGTTCCTTTAAATGTTTTGAAAGATTGAATTTTTCCGCCGCCCCCAACACCAGGTCCACACCCTTGATTGTCGCTATTTCCTGAGGTTTTAACTGCGCATAGCAACCAGTAATGACCACAAGGGCTTCCGGCGCCCGTTTTTGTATCCTGCGCACCATCATCCTGCACTCTTTGTCGGCATTTTCGGTAACCGAGCAGGTATTGATCACATACACATCAGCTTCTTCCATGAAATCTTTCTTCTCAAAACCGTCTGCCTCCAGCATACGGCCCAGTGTCGAAGTCTCGGAATAGTTGAGTTTACAACCTAAAGTGTGAAATGCGACTGATTTGTTCATCAAATTATTTAAAAAGAGTGCAATATTACGGATAATTCATTGTTTTATGGCTCCGCAGCCCGGTACGATCGCTGTGCGGTTGGCTAATACCTAATCTTCTACTGGGAAGAACAGCATGAATTTAGCGCCAATCTGTGGCTCACCGTGTGCTATGATGTACCCTTCATGGTTGGCCATGATACGCTGACAAATGGCCAGGCCAATCCCCTTGCCCTTATATTCAGACTCAACCGGGTGCAGGCGCTGGAAAATCATAAATATTTTGCTGATGTACTGATCGTCGAACCCAATGCCATTATCGGAGCAGGTGATCCTGATGAATTTCTTTTTTGCCAGGTTGGGGTTCTTGTCGGCTATTTCTAACCCGTTGGTGTATGCCCACTCAATGGATATCATGGGCTTAACGCCCTCGGGTGTAAACTTCAATGAATTGTCCAGCAAAGCAGTAAATAATATTTTGAGCTGGCTCCGATACCCCTTGATCACCGGCAGATTTTGGACGTTGATGGTAGCATTTTTTTCCTTTATCAGTTCATCCAGATCAATAAGAATATATTGTAGTAGACTGTTAACGTCGGCAGTTGTCTTTGGCTCATCAATTTTGGTGAGGCTGGTAAGGCTCACGAGGTCTGTGATCAAGACCTGCATCCGGTTTGCCGAATCATGTATGCGGCCAATCGTAGCCCGTTCCCCATCGCCAAGTTTCGTTGCACTTTGGTATAGGAACATATCGCTGAATACCTGTATTTTCCGTAATGGCTCCTGGAGGTCATGGGATGCAGCATAAGCTATTTCCTGTAGTTCCGTGTGGGACCGTTTCAGATCGATGACCTTTGCCTCCAGTTCCATCTGGAAAGTCATTTTTCCGCGCAGTTCGCGTATCATCAGCGCAAACAGCACAAGCGTGATCACGCAAAATATGAATAGCAAGTACTTAAGCGTGTCAGTGGTCAGTTCCTGGTAGAACCGCTCTCCCTCAAACCGCGTTTCCAGTAATTTTTTTTCCGTGGTAAGCAATTCGCGCATTCGGCGGGAGCATTCAAGCATCAGTCCACGGCTGTCGTAATAGTATTTGGAAAGTGCGGGCGAATGCGAGGTGTCAACGTAGGTTACATTATTCCGGGCGGCAGCTATGCGCAATGCGATACTGCTTTTTATCAGCGCAATATTTGTTGTCTGTGCGGGGTTGTCTTCAGTAAGGCTGTTTATGTCGGCAACCATTGTGTAGAGGCTGTCAATGTTATTATTGAAGTAACGGAGGTAAATGGTATCATGTGTGATCATGTAGCCGCGTTCTGCCCTGTCCACATCTTTTAATGCTATCTCAGTCTTTAATATGTATTGAATTACAGAATTTGTATGGTCTACCTGGTCTGAATAAGCGGTATATGTTGAGAAACGTTCCATGGAGAATAAGGACAACCCCACCATCAGGACGAACGATATGCAAAAAGCAACAATAAATATTACCAGCCTTCTTCTCATTGCTTTTCAAAGCTACATTTTGTAGAACAAATTCCTCAGCATTTCAAAAATAATTATCTATTTCTGGTTTTTTGTTTATTAGGTTATTTATATAACTTGTGTAATGTAATGATAAATATACTTTTTATGAAGAGTGATAATTAAATGTGTTTAAAAGTTGAGTTTGGCTTTAAGATTGATTTAGGTACGCTAATCACTAAAATAAAACATTATGCTTGCGCAACAACAATTTCAACGGCAACATCTGAAAATATTACCGCAACAAATACAGTTGTTGAACCTCTATTTCCTTAATTCTATGGAATTAGAGCAACGGATAAAAAATGAGCTTGAAGAAAACCCATTCCTGGACACCCTCGAGGAAAAGAGCAGTGAAGAGGACTCAGCGGTTTCAAAGGATACTGTTCAGGATTTCGAAGATTGGGAGGAGCATGGGTTTGATGACATCCCGGATTTTAAGTCGGAATACCAGAATTACTTCGACTATGAAGTAGCGCCGGATACACCGATAGTTAACCTTAGCACATTTAAGGAAGACCTGAAACAGCAATTGTCGCTATTGTCCCTTGACGAAAATGACAGGGCCTGCGCGGAATATTTGATTGATATTTTAAGCCCCCATGGGCTGATCGATCGCCCCATTGACGAGGTCATTGATGATATGTCGTTCCATTTTCACGAACTTATTGAAATGGAACGCGTGTCAAAAGGGTTGGCGATCATCCAGTCGCTTGATCCGGTGGGTGTGGGGGCCTGCTCTATCAGGGAGTGCCTGCTCTTACAGCTCAAGGCAATGGACTCCAGCAAGCAAGAGGTAAAATGTGCGGTACTGCTATTGGAACAGTATTACAACGACTTGATGCACCGGCAGTTTGATAAATTACAGCACACGCTGAAAATCGACGACGACGAATTACGCGAAGTGCTGAACCTGATAGGGCGACTTAAATTCTACCCCGTAACGGAAGAGTATCGCCACGATCCCAAGAATACCATCATTCCTGACTTTATCATCACGAATTATGGCGATGCCATACAGGTAAACCTCTATTCCAGCCGGGCAGACACGGTTCACATCAATCAGTCGCTTTATGACCAACTGGCAGGGCAGACAAGCAGCAAGGACAAGACGGCCAATCAGTACATCCGTAGTAAACTCAACAGTGCCCAGTGGTTTGTAAACGCGGTAAGGCAGAGAGAGGATACTATGATGCGCATCATGCGGTGCATTACCGATATCCAGTATGAATATTTCATGGAAGGTGACATAAGGTTGTTGAAGCCGATGGTGCTGCGGAACGTGGCTGAAGCGACTGGTCTTGACATATCTACCGTTTCAAGGATCACCAGTAATAAATACGCCGAGACGCACTTTGGCCTGTTGTTCCTCAAAGAATTGTTCAGCGAGGGGATCGCAGATAAAAAAGGAACGGTGATCAGCAATAAAGTAATACAGTCGGTAATAGGTGAAGCGTTAAAAGCGGAAGATAAAAAACACCCTTTCACAGACCAGCAACTCGTGGGCCTGCTTTCAGAAAAAGGTATAAATATCGCCCGGCGAACAGTAGCAAAGTACAGGGAGCAAATGCAGGTGCCAATTGCCCAGATAAGGGCGGTATGGGCGTAGGGATAAATAACATAAAGGTACTTATATACTCCCTTATTAACTGGGGAGGTTGCAGATTTAAAACCTTATATTTGACACACAATAGTAGCTATGGATAAAATACTTGTAGTAGATGATGATAATGACATGTGCTTGCTTCTTACCCGTTTTCTCACCAGGAATGGGTATCTTGTTGCAAGCGTAAATAGTGGCAAAGCAGCGGTGGAGTGGATTAAGAAAAGCAAGCCGTTGCTTGTTTTATCAGATTTTCGCCTGGATGATATGACCGGTATGGAACTCCTGTTGAAGGTCAAAGAAGCACATCCAGCTGTCCCGGTCATCATTATAACGGGTTATAGCGACGTAAAGGATGCGGTGGAAGTAATGAAACTCGGTGCTTATGATTATGTGACCAAGCCGCTCTTCCCAGACGAAATATTAATGACCATAAAGAAGGCGATACCCGGAGCCGCGGAAGGTGGTGCGAGCGCGCCAAAGGCAAGTCCCGATGGGGCGCCAGCTCCCGTTCAACGGTCTAAGTTTTCCAATGGCAGCCAATACATTACAGGCGACAGCCCTGAGTTTGCTACGATCATGAAGCAAATAGAGCTTGTTGCGCCCACTAATTTCA
>Ga0302191_10002740_pt1 | contig 10921 bp, 9 predicted proteins | sample II_Bog_E3_1_FD_198775 | JGI IMG/M metagenome (GOLD analysis project Ga0302191, IMG submission 198775) | Peat permafrost microbial communities from Stordalen Mire near Abisko, Sweden - II_Bog_E3_1 | ecosystem: Environmental > Terrestrial > Soil > Wetlands > Peat | place: Sweden: Abisko, Stordalen...
GCCAGCCAGCAATACCCCAGCTTGTCGGGCGCCAATACAGCGCGCGACTTTGTGGAATTCCCTTCGCAATTCAACGAAAACTGGGCCCTGTACCCGCAGGTATTTGCCCATTATGCTGTTAATTACAAAACAGGTGATCCAATGCCACAGGCCCTTGTGGACAAAATAAAAAAGGCCGGCACCTTTAACCAGGGCTATGCCTTAACCGAAGCGCTGGCCGCTGCTGAGCTGGACCTTCAATGGCATACGCTCGGGCCGACGGAAACGCCAACAGATGCAGACAAGTTTGAGACCGATGCACTGCACAAAACCAAACTGGATTTGCCGCAGGTACCGCCGAGGTACCGCTCCAGCTATTTTTTACATATCTGGGCAAATGGCTATGCAGCGGGATATTATGCATACGCATGGACGGAAATGCTGGACCATGATGCCTTTCAATGGTTTATGGATCACGGCGGCCTCACCCGCGCAAATGGCCAACGGTTTAGGGATATGGTGCTTTCGCGGGGAAATACAGAAGACTACGGCAAATTGTTCCGCGATTTTACGGGGCATGATCCGGAGATACAGCCGATGCTGGTATTCAGGGGGTTGACGAAATAGCAAAGAGATCGCGCATGAAAACTACAGCTTTCCTCATTCTGTCACTTCTTTTTATTCCCTTGGTTTACGGTCAAAAAACGTTGCTGAAGAAGCGAACGTCGGTAACAACAACCTACTATGATAAAGGCGATGACAAAATAAGACATTACACACGAACAGATAACTATATCGTTTACGATAAGCAGGGGCGTGAAATTGAATATGCAACCTACGGCGAGGTTTCAGAATCCTATGGCAAGACCGAAGAAGGCAATGCGGTTATTGGCGACCAATGGCATTACTCCAATATTTTCATGAGTGAATTTACAACTTACGACGATAAAGCACGGATACTACGGTTGGATACCTGGCTCTATCATGATAACCAGAAGTCGATCCTTTGGGATTACTCCGTTTTTAAATATAACGACCACGACTTACCAATCAAACAAATAACCTATACAGGAAAGGATTCTCTCAAAAAAACGGAGACCAAGGTCTACGATAAAAATCTTAACTTAATCGAAGTGATCGATAGTTCATATAATGAATACCCGGGCGTTAAACTGTCCATCCTTCGAACCCAAAACCAATTTGATGTTCAAAACAGGCTTATCTTGATAACTGAGTTTTCGGATAGGAAATTTTTATTACGCAAGAAATATTTATACACAGATAATAATGTTGTCGAATTGCGCTACGATAAGGACAGCGATAGCAGCCTTTGGTGTGAAACTGAAACCACTTATGCAGGATCAAAACAATCAGTCAATTCGGACAAGCCATTAGAAGAATGCTGGCAAACCGCAGAAACGGGCTATTGGACTGAGACTGACAAGATATATTTTCGCAACGCTGAAGGTTTGCTTTTAAAAATTGAAACCTATTCAAAGGGCGCGCTAACAGGCGTAACAAAGTTCAGTTATAAATACTATTGAACCCCAGCCTGCACCGCGCTAAATGGCAGTTAAATTAATCGTCATTAGCCAACTCGAAACTGGCCAGTAGATTCACGTTCGGGTCGATCAAAAAGGACGCTGGTTTTGACAGCATCGGCAAGTCGATAGTTGTGATTTTGTCTTTTATGTAGAGCGTTTTCAGTTTGCCATCGATAGAAAGCTGCAACGGGAATTCAAACAACCTATCTTGGTTTTGCCTTATAGTGATAACTAAATTTTTCTTGCTTTCATCATACGCTCGAAAAACGCTAAGCTGGGGATGCCCAGGTGTATAAAGCCATTGTTTGAAAAACTGATCGAGGTTTTGGCCGCTATTTTGCGCCATAACGGTTTTAAAATCGTCGGTATTGGCATTGCCGCCACCATATTTAGCATAGTACGCGCGGATTCCCTTCCAAAACAGGGTATCGCCCAGTTTGCGGCGCAGCATGTGCAGCACCCAGCCGCCTTTTTGATAGCTGTTGGCGTTCAACAATTGCATAAAGTTTCCTTTAACGGCAGTATCAACTACAGGGGTTAAACGTCTTTTTTCGAAGCGCAAAACGGTGTTACGATCGGTTTTTAGCCGTTTTTGCAGGGTATCGGTGCCATATTTGTGCTCGAGGTAAACATTGGTCATATAGGTGGCAAAGCCTTCGCTCAGCCATAAGTGGGCAAAACTCTTTTCGCTTGCCGCATCACCGAACCATTGGTGGGCAATCTCATGGGCCATCAGTTCTTCTATCCCTTTATCGTCCACCGAGTTTTCATAATAAAAGATCGCGCTCGCGTTTTCCATTCCACCGAATATGGTTTTGGATTGCACATTAGCCAGCTTTTCATAGGCATAAGGGCCAAACATTTTGATGTAGAAAGGCAATATCTCTTTGGCCACCGCATAACTTTTGAAACCGTTATCCTTATTCTCCGGAAAAACATAGGTGTACACCGGGATTGTGCCAATATCACCCGTGTGGTCGACGGCAAAATCAGCCACGCCAATCACCATCACTTTGGTGGGCAAGGGGGCGTTTTCTTTCCAATGGGTAAGTTTTAAATGATTGGTCAGTTCCTTTTCCTCCGTTTTTAAGCCATTGGCCACTACCTGGTAATGATCGGGTGCTGTGACGATAAAATCAACGGTGGCTTTGTCCGCCGGATAATCGGCACAGGGCAGCCAGTTATGCGCCCGGTTTGGCCAGTTATCGCCAAAAAAAGTGCGGTGCCCAAATTTGTTGGTTGAGATGATAAGGCCATCCGCGGGAATACCCGAGTAGGTAACTTCATAAAAATGATCGCTGCCTTTTTTGGCGGATGTATTTACACTAAAAAAATCGTTGTCCTGCGAAAAGGCAAGGCTCTTGCCCTCTTCATCCGTTATTTTGCTAATTCGCATACCCTTGCCGTCTTTGCCGGGCCTTACCAGGTTCAGGCTAAAAGTGCTTACGTCCCTGGTGAATTTGACCTGGATTGTGGCATCACCCTTTATAGTATCGCTTTGATCGCTTAGCCCGATGCGAAAGACGTAATGTTGAACATCGATATCAGGAAATTGAACCTGTGCGTTTGCTGAAAAGCAAAGCAACAACAAAGAGACACAGAAATATCTATTTACAACTTTCATCTTTTTATCACCGATTACACCGATTTCAGGAAATGATTACACCGATTGGCGGTCATTTTACAAAAACTCTGTCTTTCGGACTTTTCCGACTTTACTGACTTCGGACTCCTCATTTCCACCTGAAGCTTTTTATCATCAAATCAACATCCTGCTTAACAAAAGTGAGCACCGGTTGTATAGAGTCAAGTCGCGGCTCGGTATAAAAATAAAGTGCGCCCCGAATATAATTTCTCGTACTGTCGGTAAGATAAAACTGCACGGAAGATGCAGCATTACCGTCCACCGTATAATAAATTCCGTAAACTTTCCGGTCGGCGTAGGCGATGACGCCCTGATCGATGGAAGTCGCTTTTACGGTGTGTTCAAAAGTGAGCCGGTGCGCGTCTTCGATCAGCTCATCAAACTCTTTTTGCGAGTTGATGTGCTCATAGCTTAAATGCAGGGTGCCGGCAAATTGCGGGAACCGCATATTCAGCCAGCAGGGCTTGGCATCGCGGTTGGTATCGGGCTCAATTTTGGCATAAGTGGGGTAAACGAATGTAAACGGGCAGGCCTCATTATACATCTGGTATGTTTTTTTGGGGAAGATTATACGAAAGAAACCCCTCGGCTTGGGCGAATAGTCGTGATTTCCGTTGCAGGCTGCCAGGCAAAGCATTGCAGCGAGGACGAGTGCGGCTTGCTTCACGACAATAAATCTTTTTTGGTCCATATTTCCCAGCTCTTTTCGGCTTGCAATATCAGCATTTCGAGGCCATTTTTTATCATCGCGCCCTGTTGTTCTCCTTTTTGAAGGAAAACTGTCTTTTCGGGATTATAAACCAGGTCGTAAAGCAGGTGGTCGCCCGTTATATTTTCATAAGGAATCGGCGGGCATTCGTCAATATGCGGCGTCATCCCCAGCGGAGTGGTGTTAATGATGAGCAAATTATCCTCAATATGGTGCGGTTTCAGGTCTTTATATAAGACGCTGTCATGTTGCGGTTTGCGGGTAACCAACGTATAAGTGATGCCCAGGTTTTCCAGTACGCATTTAACGGCCTTTGCTGCGCCGCCATCACCTAAAACCAGGGCATGGTCCTGCCGGTTTGTAAGTAAAGGTTTAAGCGACATTTCGAAACCATACAGGTCCGTATTAAAACCCTCCAGCCTGAAATCATGGCCAATGGTGCCCGCTTCGCCATCGGAATTAGCATCTATTGAGTTGGCCGCATGTATACGGATACAATTTACTGCACCGATCTTTTTGGCGTCCTCCTCAATCCGGTCCAGGTATTTTAAAACGCTTTGTTTATATGGAATGGTCACGTTCAAACCGCAGAGGCCGGGATGATCTTTCAGTAATGCCGGTAATTCGGTAATATGCCCGATAGGGTATAACTCGTACTCGGAGCCTTTTATATGTTCTTTCTCAAATTTATCGCTAAAGTACTTTTTCGAGAAAGAATGGGATAACGGGTATCCGATGAGGCCGTATTTTTTCATTTGTGTGATGAGGTGTGAGACAGGATCGCATCGCGTTTCATGGCGTAATATTAGGAAGAAATTCTTTGCTCACCATAAACAAAAACAAACCCGCCTAAAGTTTCAAAAAACTTTTCAATTCCCCTTTTTCATCGGCATCCACCATCTTTTTCAGCTGCCGGGTGAGCGTAACATGGTTGGATGGCTTATTCAAATAAGCCACAAACTGCTTTGCCGCGTTTAACTCGACGGTTTTAGGATCCTTTACTGAAGGGTAATGTATAGTAAACAAGCTGAAGCAGCAATAATACACGGTCAGCAGGTCAACATCACTATTAATGTACTTCAACATTTTTTGGCCAGGGTCGAAATTACAGTCCGGTGAGCCATACATCCACCTGGTCAAAAAAACACCTGCTTTTAAACGGGTATTGTTGTCCTGGTCGATGGGTATGGATAAAAAATACCTGGAAACCTGCACTACCGCCGAATCTGCATTACGATAATCCTGGGCGGTTTCCATGCGAACGCCTTCAACCGGCGGAATATTTTGAGAAAAGGCAATTTGGCCTGCAATAACGGCAAGCAGCGTAAAAAACAATTTTTTCATCTGGCTTATAAACGAAACGAAATAAGAGATAATATTTTGGATAAGAAAATTTGGCGGGAAATGATGCTGTTACAATTAGGAAAGAGTCCAGAATCAAGAACCAATAACCAGCAACCAGGAATCAAGAATAAAGAGCGTAGAACTTGGCGGCAGCTGGATTTTTTCTTGGTTCCTGGTTCTTGAACCATGGCTCCCGATATATCAGTTATTCATAAAATCGCCAAGGCTGGCCAGGTACACGTCGCCGATGGTATCGGAGGGGTGGAGTGAAATAAATTGGTTTAGTTTATCCTCATCCCTGTCAAATACCGTTTTTAATGATTTTATTTTCAGGCTGATTTTTTGCAGCTGGTTGCTTTGCACATTCAAAACATAATAAGTGCCTTCGTCAACAAACTCATCGTATTTGTTGCCGTCATGAACCACGCCGTCATCCCGGTAGTTCGCACTCACAAAATGGGTATCGATCAGTTTATAAATTTTATATTTCACGCCAAGCGACAGCACCTGCACAAATTTTTGAGTGTCAATCGCAGGTACCCTTTCAAACACAAAGGCATGCTGCTGGCGGTTGTACAGCGTGAACGATTGTACATCGGCTTTGACAGCGGCGACGATAGGTTTGTCAAGGGGCTTTAACAGCAATTGGCCATTGATCTTATCGTAATCATAAAAACAGCCCGGATTTTTTACCAGTTCGCCTTTTGCGTTAATGATAAAGCCCCGTGCGAAGCTGGAAAAAAAGTACTGGCTGCCATGTGTCGGCTCTTTTCTTTTCCGGGTAATTATATATCCCTGGGCCATTGCAAAATGGCTCAATAATAAAAGCGTAAAAACTATCCAGGGCCTTTTTACCATAATTTAGTTAGCTGCTGTGCTTTGATTGACTTCAATAAGTTTTTTGAGCTTCGAATTGATGAATACCTTATTGGCGGCGTTGGTGATATAAGCGATAAATTTTTTTACCGCCAGGGCCGTAATCGCTTTCGGATCTTTAATCGACTTATTTTGAATTGCGCTGGTTGTTAGCGATGCTGTATAAACGCCCATCAGGTCGAGATCTTTTTCAAAGTACTTAATAACGTTTTTATCCAGGTCGAAACTATAGTCAGGCGTTCCCTCCGCCCAATCCAGCAGAAATTTGGTGCCGTTCAATCTCGGCAGGCTTTTATCGTCACTTGGCGTCGAAAGGATATAATCCGACACCTGCAGGGCGATCGGTTCGGCAGCACGATAATCGGCGGCAGTGGCCAGTCTCACGCTATCCACCTGCGGCATACTTTGGGAAAACCCGGCCAGGGCCGCCAGCATAGTCAAAAGTGTGAGGAAGGCAAATTTCATTGTGATAAAATTTTATTAAATTAAAGGAAAATATTTTGAAAATGGAAATTAGGCGATGATGCAGCAGCAAATTGCTGACAATCTACCGTTAGCTGCAAAGACCGGCGTTAAGTCCTAAGAAGTCTTCGCTGCGCCAGATCGCGCCAGCAAAAATCTTGTTAAGTTTCTTTTGTAACAAAACCATTCTCATTTTAAAATGGCGGCTATTTTAACTAAGTTTACGCCTTTACCAAATAATTTAAACAGCATTATGCCCGGACATTTTAAAGTAAATCATTACATACTGATGGCGGCGGTTGTGGGGACAATAGCCGCAGTATCGTGCAAAACGAAAAAGGAGGCGGAAACGATTACCGTTAAAACCACGTCGCCCAATGGCACAACTACCACAGCAACAGCAACAACAAGCCCCAAAAAAGAAGGGATCAAAAAATTCGGCGACCTGATCCCGGCTAAAACCAAAGTAAACAAAGGCCTTTTTAATACCTATAAGGTAGAGGGCAAATATTATTACGAAATTCCCGATTCGCTCTTCGGCCGCGAGATGCTGGTGGTAACCCGCATGACAAAAACACCGGCTGGCATGACCACTTATGGCGGCGAGGAAGCCAATGAACAGGTATGGAAATGGGAGAGACACGATAAACAAGTATTGCTGCGGGTTCCCAGTTATATCATCAGGGCCGATAGTACATCCGATATGTACCACGCGGTAAAAAACTCCAACCTTGATGCCGTGCTGGCTGCTTTCGATGTAAAAGCATTTAATAAAGATACCACCGGGGTGCTGATAGATGTGACCGACTTTTATAACGGCGATATAGAGGCAATTGGCATACCTGACTTTATTAAGAAGTCACTTAAAATTTCGGGCCTTGATAATGCGCGTTCCTACGTGGATACCATCAAAAGCTTCCCGATAAATATTGAAGCCCGCACGCTGAAAACCTACCGCGCGGCCGAATCGCCAACGGACAACAGTAATGGGGCGGTCACTTTTGAACTGAACACTTCGATGTTGTTACTGCCGAAAACACCGATGAAGGCCCGGCTGCATGATGACCGGGTTGGATTTTTCGGCCAGTCGCAAACAGATTATGGCACAGGCGCCCAAAAGGCGGAAGTAACCTCGTATATCCACCGTTGGAAATTGGAACCTAAAGATGAAGCGGCCTATGAGCGCGGCGAACTGGTTGAACCCAAAAAACCGATCGTTTTTTATATCGATCCGGCTACGCCAAAAAAATGGGTGCCGTACCTGATTGCCGGTATAAACGACTGGAACGTAGCTTTTGAAGCAGCCGGTTTTAAAAACGCCATCATCGGAAAAGAAGCACCAACTAAAAAAGAGGATTCTACCTTCAGTACCGAAGATGCGCGTTATGCTGTAGTGCGGTATTTTGCATCGGACGTGGAGAATGCTTACGGTCCGCATGTTTCGGACCCGCGTACCGGCGAAATACTGGAAAGCCACGTGGGCTGGTACCACAACGTTATGGAACTGCTGCGCAACTGGTACTTTGTGCAAACCGCTGCAGCAAACCCCAATGCACGTCATGCTAAATTTACCGATGAACAAATGGGCGAACTGATCCGTTTTGTATCCTCGCATGAAATTGGCCATACGCTTGGCTTGCCGCACAACTTTGGCTCCAGCTATGCTTACCCGGTCGACTCGCTGCGTTCCAAATCATTTACAGATAAACACGGTACGGCGCCGTCGATTATGGACTATGCACGCTTTAACTATATCGCCCAGCCCGGCGATGGGGTAACCCACTTTTATCCCGCTATTGGCGAATATGATAAATGGGCGATAAAATGGGGTTATACCTGGTTCCCGGGAAAAAAGACACCAAAACAGGAAAAAGAGTTACTGGATGTTTGGGTAAAAGAAAAAGCCGGTAACCCCTTATATTATTATGGACGGCAGGGCACCAGCATTGATCCGCGGCTGCAAAGCGAGGATTTGGGCGATAACGCCATGCGCGCCGGCACCTTTGGCATCGCAAACCTGAAACGTATTTTGCCCCAAATAGAAACCTGGACTTACCAGCAGGGCGAGGACTACAGCGACCTGGAAGAGCTATATACAGAGGTGTTAACCCAGTATTATCGTTATATGGGCCACGTGATCCCCAATATTGGCGGCCTGAACGAGAATTTTAAAACATACGACCAAACCGGCCCGGTTTACGATTTTGTAAGCAAAGACAAACAGCATGATGCCGTAATGTTTTTAAACAAACAGTTGTTCACAACGCCTTTGTGGCTGATAGACAAGGAGGAACTAAGCAAGTTTGACAATGGTGTGGTGATTAACCGGATAAAAATTTTGCAAACCAATACGTTAAACAATGTGCTATTTCCACCGAGGCTGTCGCGCATGTACGATAATGAGGCCAGGAATGGTACTAATGGCTATACAGTTGCCGACCTGTTTAATGACCTGCGCGGTAGTATTTTTGTAGCCGGGAAGCCGGATGTTTTTCAGCGCAACCTGCAGCGGGCCTATATTGAAGACCTGAAGAACCTGTTAAATAATGATTTTACCGGTATTCCCGGGCTGCCGGGTGCGATATCGGCCAGCATAGGTTTAACCCCGATAAACATGACCTTGTCGGACGTAAGGCCGATGGTACGTGCCGAGTTGAAATTGATTGATAGCAAATTGCCAAAAGGCAGTGATGCTATTTCGACAGCACATTATGCCGACCTCCATTTAAGGATAAAAGAAGCGCTGAACCCTACCAGGCCGATTGTTAATGTGCTTGGTTCGCCGGGCGGGCGAGGCATTACAATGGACCTTCCGGTTGACGAAAATATGGAACCCGCATCGTATAACAAGCCTTAAGGCATTGAAAAACACATACGTATAACAAAAAAATCCCGCCTCAACGGGATTTTTTTTGTTATATTTAAACGAAAGCAGTTATGGCCCGGGTTTATCCCCGGGCTTTCTTTTTTATTATAGCTGGCTGATATTTTCGAAAAAAGCGGCCTGAAGATCGAGCAGCGATTTCACCGGCATCGACTCGCCGTAGGCATCAAAGCATAAAAATTTCGAACTTTTAGGGTCATTATTTTTTGATCTTTCAAAAAAATTAAAGGTTTCGAAAAAGTAATGATTGGTCGTTACATTGTCCCTTTTGTTGGTTTGCGACCCGTTTAAACGGAAGCCGAAGGTGTCCATCCACATGTGCACCTTTGCGTGCAACGAAACGCTGATTTGCTTCATAGGTATTGTTTTTCTCTCAATGTTTACGAAAAACCGTGCCATATATAAAAAAAAATGTTATGTAAATTTTGCACAAATGTTTGTTTTTGACGTCAATTTCGGCATTTTTTATATATTAAAATACTAAGCAATTATTTTTCATAGAACAAGAATTGAAACTTAATGAAAAATGTATCCGTAGAAGGTGGAAAACAAAATCAAACTTAGGATTACAAGAAATTAAATTATTCGTTAGTTATGAAAGCAACCAAACTTTTACTACCCGTCACATTTGCATTGCTGCTGAGTGTTGCAGCATGTAAAAAAGATAAAACACCTGGCCCAACCGGCGATACCGGTGCAACAGGTGCAACTGGAGCAACAGGCATCCAGGGCGCCACAGGCGCTACCGGCGCTGCCGGACCGCAAGGCCCTTCAGGTGGTGCAACAGGCGCTACCGGTGCAACAGGCGCTACTGGCGCGAACGGCTCCAATGGTTCAACAGGTGCCACCGGCGCAACAGGTGCCACTGGCGCTACTGGTGCAAACGGTACAAACGGAACAAATGGCGCCACCGGGGCGACAGGAGCAACAGGCCCTGCCGGACCGCAAGGTAACACTGGTGCCACCGGTGCAACAGGCGCTACTGGTGCAAACGGCACAAACGGAACAAATGGTGCCACCGGCGCTACCGGTGCTACAGGCCCTGCCGGCCCGCAAGGTAAAACTGGTGCAACAGGCGCAACAGGTGCTACTGGTGCAACAGGTGCAAACGGAACAAACGGCGCTACAGGTGCTACCGGGGCAACAGGCCCTGCCGGACCGCAAGGTAAAACGGGAGCAACAGGTGCAACAGGCGCTAATGGCGCAACGGGAGCTAATGGTGCAACCGGCGCTAACGGTGCAACAGGTGCAACCGGCGCAACGGGAGCAACAGGTGCCACAGGTGCAACCGGTAACTCAAACGTGCAAAACTATTTGTTAGTAGGTGAAGGCGTTGTAACTGTAGGCCCAACTTACCTTTCGGTACCAGCAATTACCCAGGATATTGTTGACGAAGGTACCGTACTGGTATATGTTAGGAATACAGGAACAACCGGCTCATGGTATGCCTTACCGTACACTCAAAACGGCAACACCAT
>Ga0302191_10002741_pt1 | contig 10921 bp, 8 predicted proteins | sample II_Bog_E3_1_FD_198775 | JGI IMG/M metagenome (GOLD analysis project Ga0302191, IMG submission 198775) | Peat permafrost microbial communities from Stordalen Mire near Abisko, Sweden - II_Bog_E3_1 | ecosystem: Environmental > Terrestrial > Soil > Wetlands > Peat | place: Sweden: Abisko, Stordalen...
AGTTGTTTGTTTTTACAAAATATCATCAATTAAATTCCTAATATTTAAATAAGCACAATTTTAAGTCTAATTGCATGCAAAGTCAATAATTATTTGGAATGAGATTATCATTTTTCTCAGAGAAGTGGTCTCAGCTATGATTTTGCTTGCTTAATGGCTGAAATCACTTGGCTTCTTTCTTCGTTTCGATTTAGAGTGTTGTATCTCTTAGCCCAATCAATTAAGTTTTCATAGGGCTTGCCATCAGAAGTACCGATAGCAGACATCAAAATGTTATCATCATAGTCGAAAGCTTCCACTAAAGTAAGAGCCTCAGGGCGCAGTTCAGCGAAAAGATTTTCTCTTTGCTGGTAAACAAGTTTGAGTGCTTCAGGAGTTAATGTTTGGGTTTCAAAGAACTTAGCTGATCTCTCAACAATCTTTTCAATGCCATAAAGAATCAAAACTTTCTTCATTACACTTTTGACGGCAGGGACTGTAATAGTTGACCAATATTGAAGGAAATAGGTATAAACAGTTAAGTAAGAGTGGGCAATGGCAGCATCGACAAGAATCAATCCAGCATATGAATCCCATACTTATTTTGCACTTAGTCCTTATCCCAGTCCTTGAGCAATTTTTTGTCCTGCTGCTTGGATTTTTCCACAACTGTGCAGGACGAGAATTTTTTGGATACTGTAAGGGCATTGAAGAGAGTTAATATTTGCGATGGAGGCTGTAGGTTTCCCTTTATTTAATTATTCCAAATATTTAATGCTTTCTGCTAATTTTTTTCCTTTTTGAAGGCTTGTCAAAGATTTAATTAAAAATCGAGCAACTTGAAGCATAAGCACTGTATATTCGCCTGAATATAATATTTGGTACCTTATAATGTGTAAATAGGGCTAAATTCTTGTAGTAATCCTATTATACCGTTGTACATGTGAAATCCGTGGCCTCCAGCAGCTCGCCTCAGGATTTCCAATCCCTTTAAAGTATCATAACTCAGAATAGCCTTGGCAGCGCTGCTTAAAATATGTGCTTCGTTTAATCTGTCGAAGTTTCCTTTTTTAGATTGGGCAAAAACTTCAGCACCTAATTGTTGAATCGTTCTAAAGCAAAATAGTGCAGCATAGCTTTAAGCAATTCTTGGAATAACTTTTTCCTGTTGGGTTTGATAATCCAAAATGGGAATTTCCTTGCCTTAACTGTTTTTAAATTGGTGCCTAACCAGTGAGTATCTTACAGAAATGGTTGTACCTTTGGAGATAAAATAGAAGCTGGCTTCAGTTAATCCAGATCTGGTGAGTAGCATAGTGGCATAGGAAATTTTTTCGTCTCCCCTTAAGGAATATTGACCTTCTTTTGAGACAACATGATATTTCATCAACATGTTTTTTCTGGGAATTCGATAATTTGTAAAGATAGCATAACCATTATCTTTATTTTGAAATCCCAGTTTGGGACCAATATCTCCTGCTTCGACACCATCATAGGTTTTTAGTGTTTTAGGATCTCTAATGGGAACCAAGAAGACATGAACACCATATTTCTTATTGTTAATTATCAATTGAGCATACACACTAGCATGATTACAATAAAGGCCCAAATCTCCAATCCACCACTTTGCAGCATTAACATTAGGGGTATTGATAACGAATGTCTCAGTTAAGGGATCATAAGTGGCAGTAGTCATCAGATTTTGCACATCTGAACCATGAGCTAGTTCAGTTTGTGCATAGCAGCCAATGATTTATCCTCTTAAAGCGGGTTGATAAAATAACTTTTCCTGTTCTTCATCGCAAAGATTTGCTAATGTATTGAGGAACATAAGTCCATGAAGAGAAAAAGGAGTAGCAAAGACAAAGGCATTAACTTTGAAAAGTTCAACAGAGCCGTCAAGAGGGAACTGATCATGAAACTCGTGCAGTCTCATTATTTTTTTTGCGTAAACATGAATCATATCCAGCCGAGATTTGTGGAGAAATGAGGGATCGTACTTTAGGATGGGATCATTAGCAATAAACTACAGTCTTTTAACAAAGGCTTAATGTTGAGCTTTGCCACCATAGATGAAGTGAGAAAGGTCGGTTTTGTTGAAGGAAGCCTTTTTTCTCTCCTGATCAAACATGATATTAAAATGAGTATGATGTAAGATCAATAGCCATTTATTTAAGATACAAATTTAATGGAATCTGAATATTAGTGAGGAGAAAAATTTAGTATTTGACTTAAATATTCAAGGAATGAGGAAAAAGAAAGAAAAATCATGATTTATCCATAAAGATTAAAATAAAAGTGATGTCATCGATGACTGTGTCATCCTCCACAGTCCAGCGCTAATGGGCTAATTTTAACAGAGCTTCGCAACATTATTATAGCTTACTCTATTTATAAAAAGGTAGCACTAGCTGTAAAATTTCTATATTTGTTATAAAATCCCATACTCCATCCGAAGCGATGAGGATAAAATGGTCTCTATTCTATAACTGTACATGTGTCAGCTCTGGCTAATGAGTAACTCCAATAGGCTTAGAAATATTATCTCCCATTGATCGACTCATAGCTAAGCCTTGCATATCTAAATTTTAATAGTTTTACTTTAATTGGGAAGCCACACTCTCTGCGGGCCAATGGATTTTCCTTACTAGTTTACAAAACCATGAATTCTTCCACCCTTTTTTAAAATTCTTTTCTTTTCTTTCTCAAGAGTTGGTTTGTGATCTTCGGAGAGGTGGATGATTTCCCAATTTTTTTTATTGACTTAGTGACATTATTAGTACTTTATCGAGCTAAAATAGCTCTCGAATCGCCCACATTTGCGCAAGTTAGCTTAAAATTACTGTCTATAAGCACACCAATAAAAGTTGAGCCGCTTGTAAAAGCATTCATGTCTTTTGTTTAAAACAGTTCTTGTTGTATTTTATCGCAGGCATCAGTAAACAAGATATCAGTTGGTTTTGGTTTAGCTGTTGATAGCGTGTAATATTTTTCCATCCTATTGATGACCAGCTGCGAAACACAATGACCTTGAAGTCCGTGACCGTCTGCCACTGCAAACAGATAACTGCCTTGTTCAGGTAACTCTTTAATTAAATATGAATCTTGATTGGGTTTATTAGGATTAGTAATTAATTTTCCTTGTCGTGTTCTAAAACCATATTTGATTGACATCACCTCTTTTTTAAGATTCGTTTAATTCTTTTTATTATTCCATAATTTATCAATTTTTTATAAAGACTATGCTTGAGCTGAATGATGCCTTTGACTTAAAGGATTTATTAAGTACGATTTTTTGTTAGATTGAAACTTACTTTTTTTCATTTATCTGTCAACAGAATTTGAGTGAAAAATCTTCGGGCCATTCTGAGTATTTTCCATTTTTAAAAATGGAGATAGAGAGAGAAACTTGTTTTATTTTTTTTATTTACTGCTGAAATATTTCATGCGGGAACTTAAAGTATTTTTACTATGAAGACGGTTCGACATGAAGAAACTTTTAGAAAAGTGTAGTTGAATTTATTTTTATTAATTCTTTTCGATGGGTAGCTCATTAATTTCAATTTTGGCAATATGATCTTCCGTGGTCAGCTAAAAAGGAAGAGATTATATCTTCCGTTTGAAGGTGGTTTGTCCACTGCCTTTTTTGATAGGATCTCGTTTGATAAAAATTGGTTTGCTCTTCATTTAGTTATTTTTGATAGATATAGATAATCTGTTAATAAGAAAGATTAATTAATTTATATTTTTTCAAAGAATCAATATGCATAAATATATATTTTGCTTCCCATTTCGTATTATTTAAGAGCATCAATATATAATGTTTTCAATAATTGGCTTAAAGCAGCTCTTTCATTAAAGCCATCTTTTAGCGAATATATAATATTGTCATTAATTATTTTATTGTGATTGGAAGATATTTTCAAGCTCTTAATATATCGTCTGAATTAATCATAGAAAATTCTGGTTTGTTATTTATTAAATAAGCTCATCTCTTATGTTCCACCCGTCACTCATCCTTCCTATTTACAAATTATCCATTTCCAACATTCAAAAACTCATAGACACAAGTAGAGTTCTCTCGCACAAAAAATACCAAATGATGAATCAACTTTATTTCAATCAACCGCATCCTCAACCCAAGGAAGTAACTCAAAAGAAATATCTATAAAAGAATTAGGTAAAATTAGTGTTAAATAGATTGAAACAAGGATTTTAAAATTGTTGTACGAGAGCGACTTAATTGACATTAATGATTTTCGATTTGAAGAAGATATCAGAAAATAATACTATTTGGATTCACTAGACGTAACAGCTTTAGTATCTTCTATTGAGTAGTAATTCAATACTATCTTTGATCCGGACACCTATGAGAATGCAAGAAGTTTGGATGTCATAGTTGATGCCCTGATGAAAGATGATACAATTGTATGAAAATGACTCATTCTTTGATTATCCATATCACATACTCAAAGCATAAATATAGAAATAAGACAAATATAATGTTCTTTGATACTTTTGAAATGCAGTAATATTACTGGAAAAGAAGGAGTATAGTATGAAGCAATTATTTTATTTAGTCTAAAAATATTAAAGAAGATAAGAAAATAATCTCTCAGTATTATTGAATGATATGCCTAAAATTGATTAATTACTTGAAGGAATGGAAGCCATATCCAATTAAACAATCCCAAGATAATGAATAAACTAATCCATAATCTCATATTATTTATTTTTTTGCTTTTTTTAAAATTAAAGATTGTTTAAAAGGATAACGCAGAATATATTTGAGTGAAAATTTTTAGCCATTGTTCAAATTAATCATTTATATAAAATTGCAAAACCATAAGAATGATTAAAGATGCAAGCTGTTTAAAGCAAGAAGGGCTACAAAAATCCACGATAATCAGTCAAGCCAAGGTTTCCCAAATCTTTGCAAACTTGATTGAGGATTAGAGTTCCAAACAATTCAACAATTATTTTCCAACAAATATTCAATTGCTCAAACGTTCCAACAGTCCAAACAATCTAAAAATCTCCCAAAATTTTAGTTGCACAAGTATGAAGAAAAGTACATCCAATATCGAAAGTTTATTAAAAAAGCTCCATGATGAATAAGATTCCTCACAACCAATTTCTCCATCGTATAAATTTCTACGTGCAAAAAGCCAAAATTTTTTAACCAAATAAATGGTTCCAATGCTTGTAATGGAAAAATAAAAGCAGAAAATAGAATAACCTCAGTCGAAAACTCCTTATTTACTCAATTAATAAAAACTAACAAAAGTAAAAAGTATGGGTAGCAATCTTGTATTGTCTAAGAGCATTGAGAAAATAGTAACTATCAACCAAAAAACCCAACAATGCAAACAGCTGTGTTGTGACATTAAACGAAAACTTTTTAAAGAAACAGTATCTACAACTGCAACCAATGCTTTTAAATAGAGCAAATGCCTAAGCCCAAAGGATTTTAAGTTAGGTCAAAGAATAGGGAAGGGAAAATTCAGCAAAGTTTATATCGCAAGGTATCAATAAATATATATAGACACATTCTCACTGGCATGATAGTTGCCATAAAAATAATTAAAAAATAAACAATAAAAAACGAAAATTTTATTGAACAAATTTTACGGTAAATTAAGATTCAAACCTTTTTCACACATCCAAATATCATTAAACTTTATGCATTCTTTCATGATAGCATTAACGTGTATTTAGTGCTCTAGTACTGTTGCGGAGGTCAGCTTTATGATATCTTTAAAACTAAGAATAAACTAAAAGAATAGGATTGGGCACCTATCATGAAAGGGATTTGCGAAGGGATACTTTAACTTCATACTCAAAATGTTATACATCGCGATATTAAACCATAAAATGTTGTAATGTCTTTTGGAATGCCGAAACTTGGCGATTTTGGATGGTCAGTTCATAACTCTGATTTTAAACGCTAGACTTTTTGTGGAACTCCTCTTTATATTTCCCCTTAGTTACTGATTGGTAGCAATTATGGCAAATAAGTCGATGTATGGGCTTTAGGAGTTATGATGTACTAATTTTTAACTGGAAAAATTCCATTTAAAATAGAGAATGAAGAAAATGAGCTTTAAATAGTAATAGTGTTGTTATTAAGGTAAATTCTAAAATAGTTTATCCAAAGTATATGAGTCTGGATTGTTTGAATATTCTCAACTCTATTTTACAAAAAGATCCCCAGTCGAGAATAGGCGTTAAAAACATTTTAAAACACCCATTTTTGACTAAAAAAACAAGCCGCGTAAATATTAATTTTAAGATTAATAAACCGGAGTGATATTATTTAATATTGCCTTTAATTTATCTCGGAAAAATCATGTATTATAATCCTTTGATTTCATGTAATAGTTTAATTGCTCAATATTTTATGATTTTATAAAATTTTAATTATATTTGGAAACTTTAATAATTAAAATTATTTCAATGTCTGGCAAACAGAAAAAAATTAAATAAACCTAAGATTAACTAAATAAGATAGAATAGTTAAAAGAAGCTAAACGTAGGAGAAAATAACTTAAAGAACAGCAATAAAGAGATAGAAAGTTAAAAGAGTAGCAGGCAGCAAGCGATAGAGAAGTATAACTCATCTACAATTCAGGACTTGCAGATGCTTATAAATGTACAATATTAATAATAATTTAGACTTCATGCAATAAGCCTATCGAGAAGAAGTTAAATTCAATATATTCGAGTATGCAGCTCAGAAAATCTTAAAATTTGAAAAATTGCGGAAACAAAAGCAGAATAAGCTCTCAGTCCTTTACTAAAAATGATAATTAATCGATATCACATTTTATGTATTCCTAATCATGATAAAGATAAGTTGTATATTTGCTATTAAATGAAAAAATTTAAATTGTAAAATGTGAAGCCTCAATAAAGCGCCAAGATTGATCAAACGAAAGAGAAAGCATAAAAACTGTAATCCTCTAAGAAGTTTTCTGATAAATCATCTAAATAATAAGCTAAAAAGAAGCAATTAATTCAAAAATAAATGGATATCCTTGCTGCTAAAATCGAAGAAGCCAATAGCAATATTCAACAGACATCGAAAATGCTTGACATTGATATGTTTCTAAAAAAACAAAAAGAGAAACGAGTGGAGTACGCTTCAAAACTAAATGAAGAGTACAATAATCAAAAAAAACAACGATAATAAAAAATTTACAAACAGTTTAATAGAACAGGCACGTAGAAATTGTCAACCACTGCCATCAAGAGCGAAATTCCTCTTTTTGTAATTTCAGCTGTCAGTCGGTTTAAATAAAATAATAATTGCCTCAATCAATGGATACTTGACGGTCATCATCATAAATTAGATTAAATATTGCTTGATACAAATAAAAATTAATTGTTTGGTGACCCTTTGAAGAAGTAAGAGGAGAAATGTTTGATGGAGAATAAAAGCAATTCATGGAAACCAGTTCGATAGGTCAGTAATGATTGTAGTAAAATCAAATACTTTCCAGTCACAATTGAAGAGAATCAACTTTAGCCCAGTGATTTTGGAGAAATTTTAATGTCAGCTCTTACTCTCATGCCAAATAGTCTTTCAGAATATTTATATCAACAGTGCGAGGGTATTGACAAGGAAATATACTTTATCTGTAGATTTTATCCAGGAGGAGAACATAAAAGTGTTATCACGAATTCATTGATTGAAGTCAGGTAGTTCACTCATAAATTTATCAACATCAACAGCAGACACAGAGATGGAGTCACGTTCTGGAGCAGCATTCTTTAAAAATGTTATAAAAAGCTATATTTTTAGCAAATCATTTCTAACAGTATTTTTGATGTCATTCAAATCGTATATGGGATAGAACCTGAAATAATCCCCTTTAGCAATAAAGCATCAATTCGAGAAAATGTTCCGAAAATTTTATCATCTTTAATCAACTATAAGCCAAGGGCTATGATTGGCTTTATTAACGACAAATCAGCAACTAATTTTCGAGTGTACCCTCTGAAAAAAGTGGAATATCCTCCTCCGAAGATTGCAAAGAAAAAGAAGAAGAATAAAGAATTCTAAAATTAAAATTAAAATTAATAAAAAAAAGATATTTTATACCATGTGTCCAATCCATATGCTGCAACCATCCTTAAATCGACGTTTGTTAATAAATTTACTATCACGTAACTTTTCTAAACTTTTAATAAGATAGTTATCCTTCGTGAGTATCCTGCTAAATGGTCAGGTTATAGAGTAAAGGTTTAATTCTTATCAAATGGTCCTTTATCATTTACTGGTTCTGATTGGACTAAAAATAACCAATACAGTTTTACTATTATTAAATCGTCTAATATTAGAGTGGTTCTACGTAGAAAATGGGGCAGTTTTACTGAAAATAAGGAATAAAAAGATGAAGAGAAGTTAATATTTGGTTTTATTCTTTTCAAAAGTATGGAAGGATAAACTTAAATAAGTTGTATGCGATTAGATGGACTAATTTTTAAAGGTAGAAACTCTGAGGACAATGGTGCAACCTACTGTGGCAAACTTTAAAAAGGCACTTACATTTTAATTCCATACAGTCACTTGATAAGCCAACAATATATGCAATCATTCAATTTGGATATCATCCTTTAGAGGGAAGACATTCTTTCAATAAGCAAAGCTAAAATTAATTAATACTACTATGAAAATACTCCTGCTAATGACTAAAAGGTTATTCAGAAACTTCAAAGCAGAATTAAATACGAAAAGCCTAAAACTTAGAAAATTGTGCCTCCAAAGTTGATAATATAAAATAATGAAAAGACTATAACAATGGAAGATCTTCAAAATTTAAATTTAACTCTTATGAATGGAGTGACATTGTAAGATTATTTATTACCTGGTAAACTAAAAGGTTTAATGATATCTGGTGAATAAAAATAATAAAAAAAATTAAAGCAAGTAAAAAAAAGTGTTCAATCAGTCGAAATTTAGAAGTATTAAAAATAGTAAGCACTTAAAATATTGCTGGGCTATGATGCATTGATGGAAGAGGATTTAAATCATGGTGAAATGCTATCTATTATTGAGTAAACAAGCGATTAAATTGATATGTCTAACTTTGGCTTGGGAGAAGAGTATTTATTATTTTATTTAGAGGACTTATGGCCTTGATTTAGCCACTGATGTCTTTACCCAGACTAACAAAATTGAACTTTTCTTCAAATAATCTCAACGTAGTCCTTTGTATATTTAGGATAGCAGTGTAACATATTTATGCTATTATTTATAGAAGGGGAATCGAAAGTAATTGAGGGAATTAGATCTCACAGGGAATAATTAAATTGGTAAAAACGGAATCAAAGCTTTAAAAGGATTAAAGAATATCTTTTCGTCACTGAATATTATCGGGGTCAAACTTTGATCGAGATGGGTTAATTTTCATAAATAGTAGAACATAAATATTTTGCTTTAATAATGGTAATATTTTGTGAGAGGCTTGGTATTTGTTTAATAAAGTTATTTGCATAATTTTTAGATCAGTTTTCATGCTGTTATTACTGATGAAATAAATTTCAATTGAAGTGACAAAAATTGTAGAACTGTTATTTAAATTTACATAATATTTAAATGCAGTTTTCAAAGTAAGGAACAACCTCAGTTAAAGTTCATCATGCCCCTGGGGGCAAGAGCAATTTTTCACTTGGATGGGATGAGCCGCCCAAGCAAGCCACTAAGCCAACGCAACCAACCCAGTCAACGCAACAGCCTCAGCACAAACCTAAACAGCAGGAGATTACCACTAAGATTGGAGCAAAGAATCAGGAAAGCTTGAAAGAGTAACCTGCTGCTGGCAAAACCTCAGTAAAAGTGAGTAACCCTCCAGGAGGAAAATCAAACATCATCTTCGGCTGAACTTTGTGATTGCATTTAAATATGCTTTAATTTTTAAAAATATAACAATTTAGCTGATAATTACTTCAGTTTCACTATTTATGAAATTACATTTATCATTGAGTTCCTTTGCTCTGAGTTTTATAAATATTTATTTTGCGTGTATCAAAAAGAATTCCAATTATTTTTTATTTTTATGGTTAGAGAAAAACTGCAATTGAAAATATATCAACGATTGCAAATTAAAATATAAAGATAGACATTTTCTTAAATTAGATGTAAAAAAAATTATCGGGATCAGTGAAGAAATTGAGGAGTAAACTCATATTAAATCGAAGTGATGAAGATAATAGCGATTAAAATATTCTTTTATAAATGTTAGAAGCGAATGATTAATACCCAACTTCACGAAATTGCAATTTCATATTCATATTAATTAAACTTTAATCAATATTTAAATATTTAGATCAAACTTGTTTTCCCTCAGTATCTTGAGTGGTATTCAGGGTTGTGTTGAGTTATGGATCATCTTTTGATTATTTGGCAATTCTTTTAATTCGCTCTTCTTGCCTCTTTCGTTTTTCTTCGTCTCTGATAACCCAATCGTATCGATAGTCCCAAGTATATCCCATTTTGTGGAAAAGATCTTTAAACATTTTACGCATACTTGTATATGGCGGTTTTTCATCAAATTTTAAATTTCTGCATTGAGTCAGATATTAAGCAAACTACTTAGGATACTTATCACATAGCTCTCTGATTGAAGTCTTTTTCATTGCTTCTTTTATTAAAATTAGTACTTTTTTTTACATCCTTCTTTAGCCAAGGAAGAGATCCTCTTAGAAAATGCATAATCATATATCCAATGCTTTCCATGTCATCTCTGCGACCTGAGTTTATTCAAATTTACTTTGCCCAATACCCTTATGAGCATTGAGAGAACGATATATTTCATTACCATGAATTGTGCTAACTTATTATGAAATGTGACTGCCATCTTTATGGACAAACGATCTACTTGTCCCAAAATCTATAATAAAGAGCTTATGCGCCATTTTTCCGAATCCAATACAAAAA
>Ga0302191_10002746_pt1 | contig 10914 bp, 7 predicted proteins | sample II_Bog_E3_1_FD_198775 | JGI IMG/M metagenome (GOLD analysis project Ga0302191, IMG submission 198775) | Peat permafrost microbial communities from Stordalen Mire near Abisko, Sweden - II_Bog_E3_1 | ecosystem: Environmental > Terrestrial > Soil > Wetlands > Peat | place: Sweden: Abisko, Stordalen...
TGCACCAGGTACCGCGAATGCCTTATCCGAAGGTGTTCAGGGGCCTTATCGATTAACCGGACCTAACAATGAAACATTTATTACAGTCATTGCCAATTCTGAAAAGATTTATCAGGATGGAAGGTTACTTACCCGGGGGTTTGATTATGATTATACGATAAATTATAATACGGCAGAGATTACTTTTACCCCTCGGGTACTGATTACACAGTATACAAGAGTACGAGTTGATTTTGAATATACCGATCAGAATTATTCCAGGACGAATACAACAGCATCGCAAACCATCAAAACACAAAAGGGGTTGTTTGGATTTTCGTATTATGGTGAAAAAGACAATCCTAGAAATCCTCTTACATTAAGCTTAAATCAGACAGATCAAAATTACCTTTCTACCATTGGAAACAATACCTCACTGGCATATCTGCCAGGGGTGGATTCTGTTGGGTATTCTCCGTCTGCTACATTGTATAAACGAATATATATCGGAACTATTCCTGTATATCAATTTTCAGTCAATCCTGACAGCGCCTTTTACCAGGTAACATTCAGCCAGGTTCCGGCAGGAACAGGTAGTTACTCTATAGCTAATTCTACCGTTAATGCTCAGATATTTACCTATGTTGGTGCCAATAATGGAAATTATGAGGCGGTTCAGTTTGTTCCCTTGCCACAGCAAAAACAGATGGCGCAGTTTTCAATGGTTCAAAATATAAGTAAACACGAACAGGTATTCAGTGATGTGGCTGTTTCTAATTATAACCAGAATCTATATTCAACATTGGATAAATCCACTGATCAGGGATTGTCTTTTCGAGGTGGGGTAAGCTCCAATAAACGTGACATTGGCTTATTAAAGCATTATTATCTCTCTACAATGGCATCGTATGAGTTCAATTCTAAGAATTTTAGTGCTATTGATCGATTCAGAGGCCCTGATTTTGAACGTAATTGGAATGAAAACACGGCTATTTTGGGCAATAATAACATGGCAACCGGTAATATTACCTATGCAAAAAGCAATAATGATTTGATTAGCTATACAATCAATTTTCGAAACAAACAAAATGATCTGGAAGGATTAATACATCAGGCTCAATTATATCATTCATTTGGTAAATTATTTTTTAAAGGTGATGCCTTTTTCAGTAAAAACAACGATACAAGAGGATTGGCCAGTTGGCAGAAGTATAATCTTCAGGTGTATTATAAAACAAAAATACTTACTCCGGGATTTCAGTATAACACTGAAAAAAACCACATTGATTCTTCCGGATATGTTCTCCAATCGTTGATGTATTATGATGAATACAAAGGGTATATTCAATCCAATGATACTACAAAAGTTCACTTCAGATTGGATCAGAGTTTTAGAAATGACTGGCAATTATTCGGCTCTCAATTATTGTTGAGTACAAAAGCCCAAACAACGAATTTTACCTCAGGGGTTCGCTTTAATGCTACCAATCAATTAAACCTGCTTATAACTTACCGGTATCTGGATAATGTCGGACCAGTTCCTGCCCAGAATGATGAAACACTTATGTCCAGGCTCGATTGGAATGTGGCAGCATTTAAACGGCATGTACGTTCTGAACTTACCGTAACTACAGGTACCGGAAAGCAGGCCAAATTACAATTCGTTTTTCAACCGGTTGCCACAGGGTTAGGAAACTATGTATGGCGGGATTTTAACGGCGATCATATTCAGGAAATCAATGAATTTGTTCCTAAAGTTTATAATGATACGGCTGAATTTATAAAGGTATATTTACCAACGAACCAATATTATAAGGCTTATACAACGGTTATCAATTACCGGCTGGATCTGACCATGCCCCGTTCATGGAAAAATAGTAAAGTATTTGTACTTAAAACACTTTCTAAATTATCAAATACATCTTCGCTGACATTAAACAATAAAACTACAAGCGACAATATTTTGAGCAGGTTCAATCCTTTTGAGCCTCTTAGCAGTGATTCGAATTTGATAGGTTTTCAGCGAATCATCAAATCATCTTTATTCTACAACCGGTCAAGTTCTTTGTTTGGAATGGATCTGGCATTAACATCTAACCAGTCCAGGCAGTTTCTTACTCAGGGATTTGAAAATCAATTACTGAATGACTTGTCGTATAGTATTCGAACGACCTTTGTGCGGTTATATGCATTAAAAGTAAAATTATCGACAGGTGTAAACAGTCTTACTTCCGACTTTAATGCGGTAAATAATTATTACATCGTTTATAAAAAGATGGATAATGAATTTTCCTATCAACCCAGAACGAATTTACGATTAAGTTTATTAACCGGGGCAGGCTATAAGATCAATACTATTGTCAATGGGAATGGAGAAAATGCTTTTTCTTATAATATTGGTTCAGAAATAAAGTGGAATAAACTATCTAAAAGAACCCTTACAACTACACTGAAATATATACGGATTAATTCAAATTTAAATGGAACATCAACGAACACTCAAGTTGCTTATCAAATGCAGGATGCGTTATTGGGCGGGAATAACATGACATGGAGCCTTTCATGGCAGGAGAGACTTACAAATGGCCTTCAATTATCGTTTAGCTATGAAGGTAGAAAGTCAGAAGGTTCTAAAGCGATTCATACAGGTAGAATGCAATTGAGTGCTTTGTTTTGATATCAATAGTGATGCCTATTAACTTTTCATATCCCGAATTAATTTACTGGCAAATATAAAATCCTGTAAATCTTTAACCTCGGTATTTAAAATATTGTCTTTAGTACCTTCCCAGATTTTTTCTCCCTTAAACATGAAAATGATGCTTTCACCAATTTCAAGCATGGAATTCATATCGTGTGTAACAACGACAGTCGTGATGTCATACTCATGTGTAATTTCCTGAATTAAGTTATCAATCAGGATAGAGGTCTGAGGATCCAGTCCCGAATTGGGTTCATCGCAAAAGAGGTATTGAGAATTCATCGCAATAGCCCTGGCAATACCAACCCGTTTAGCCATGCCGCCACTAATTTCAGAAGGCATTAGTTTTTTTGCATGACTTAATCCAACCCGTTGTAAGCAAAAATCAACGCGATCTGCTTTTTCTGATTTGGACATATTGCTAAGCATGTCAAGCGGGAACATCACATTTGCCTCGACAGTTTTAGAATCAAATAATGCTCCTCCCTGGAAAAGCATTCCGATTTCTCTGCGGATACTTTGTCTTTCTTCATTATCTGAATGAGTAAAATCCCTATCGTTATATAATACGGATCCAGTGTCAGGAACCACTAATCCAACCAACGTTTTTAAAAGAACACTTTTACCGGTTCCACTGGCACCGATAATCAGATTTGTTTTTCCTTTTTCAAAAACAGCGTTTACGTTTTTTAGGATTTGTTTACCATTAAATGACTTATTGATATTTTTACATTCTATCATGATGGCCTGTTGGTTCAATTACAGAATAAAGAAATTGGTCTTAGTTTAAAAGAAGTTGTGCCAGTAATAAATCGGCTACAAGTACACCGATACAACTTTTAACAACGGCCATAGTCGAAGATTGACCTACTTCCAATGCGCCTCCTTTTGTATAATATCCTTGAAAAGCTGATATAGAAGAAATTAAAAAAGCAAAAATAAAGGCTTTGATCAAGGCAAAGGTCACATTGAATTGATTGAAATCGGATTGAATGCCATAGACATAATCTCTGGTGGAAATGATATCACCTAAACGGCCTGCTATAAAACCACCTAAGATGGATAAAAAGGCAGCAATCGTTACCAGCATTGGAATGGTAATCAGGCTGGCAATAATTTTAGGGAGAATCAAATACGAAGCTGAGTTTATCCCCATTACTTCAAGGGCATCAACCTGTTCGGTTATTTTCATGGTACCAATTTGTCCGGCAATGCTGGATCCGACTTTACCTGCTAACACTACACAGGTGAACGTTGGGGCAAGTTCAAGAATGGACATTTCTCTTGTTACAGAGGCCACTACATAAATTGGAATGAGCGGATTGATTAAATTTGCCGCTGTTTGTATACATGTTACGGCACCAATAAAAGAGGAAACAATAGCAACAATGAAAATTGAATTCACTCCAATAAGGATACATTCTTCAATCGTTAGTTTCCAGTATACACTGAATTTTTCACGTCTGATAAACAGACTTCCCATCAATATCATGTATTTTCCTATACTATTCATTCCGGTTTTATAAATGTTATGCGATTTAATCGGATTAAATTCTTTACTAAAATAGGGTATATTTAAGTGGCAAACAATTTATAAAAAATGAAAAAACTAGTTGTAATTACGGGAGGAACAAAAGGAATTGGTAAAGCATTGGTACATACATTTGCTGAAAATGATTTTGATATAGTAACCTGTGCCCGAAATGAATCTGATTTAGAAATATTAGAAGAGAATATCACAAATTTCTTTCCTGAAGTTAAAGTCTTTACGTGTACGGCTGATCTTTCGAAAAAGGAAGACCGGGACAAATTGATTCGTTATATCAATCAGTTAAATCGCAGGGTAGATGTCTTAATAAACAACGCTGGTTTTTTTGTCCAGGGGCAAATTCACAACGAGGCCGAAGGGGTTTTGGAACTTCAGATTCAGACAAATCTTTTCAGTGCCTATGATATTACCAGAGGAATTATTGACGGAATGATCCATTTGAATAAGGGCTATATTTTTAATATTTGTTCGACCGCAAGTATTATTCCTTATGTCAATGGAGGCTCCTATTGCATATCAAAATATGCCTTATTGGGCATGACAAAAGTTCTGAGAGAGGAGATGAAACCTTATAATATTAAAGTTACTGCCGTACTTCCCGGGGCTACGTTGACATCATCCTGGGCAGGAGTTGATCTTCCCGAAGAGCGTTTTATGAAACCGGAAGATGTGGCAAATGCCATTATGGGTATCTACAATTTGTCGGATCAAACAGTCGTTGAAGAACTATTGCTGAGACCTCAGTTAGGTGATATTTAAGTATTGGTCATCTTGTAAAATTTATATAATTCCTAATGTATAAATGCGTTCTATCTGGCGGTATTTTATGATAAAACAACCATATTTTGATTAATTTTATTCGATTGAATGAGTTATGTATTAGTTTATGTTATGGTTGTTAAATATTCTGATATATAAATACATAAATGTTATTTTTTAGATTAGTCTAAAAAATATAAAAGGCTTTAAAAATCAATATTATTGGCTTTACTATCTGTTAAATGAACAAAAAAGCTATATTACTTATTATATAATTAAAACAAGAGATGTCTGCTTCCGATTTATCTTTAATAAACACAAAATACTGCAATAGTCTTACCGAATATTCCAGACGAAAAACGAGTGTAGTACAGATAGGAGATCTTCCGATGGGAGGTGAAAATCCGATCCGTTTACAATCGATGACGACAGTTGATACGATGGATACGTTGGGAAGTGTTGAGCAGGTTATCCGGATGGTGGATGCCGGTTGTGAGTATGTCAGAATTACAGCCCCGAGTGTTAAGGAAGCTCAGAATTTGGAAAATATTAAAAAGGAATTGGTCCGAAGAGGGTATAAGGTTCCGCTTATTGCTGACATACATTTTACCCCAAATGCTGCTGAACTTGCTGCCCGGATTGTAGAAAAAGTACGGATCAATCCAGGTAACTATGCCGATAAAAAAAAGTTCGAAGTTCTGGATTATACCGATTCTTCTTACGGAGCAGAACTGGAACGGATCCGTGAAAAATTTATTCCGTTAATAAAAATATGTAAAGAATATGGTACGGCGATGCGAATCGGTACCAATCATGGGTCACTTTCCGATCGGATTCTTTCCCGTTATGGAGATACTCCACTGGGAATGGTGGAATCCGCATTAGAGTTTTTGAGAATCTGCGAAGAATTCAATTATTATAATACGGTTATTTCGATGAAGGCGAGTAATACCCAGGTAATGGTTCAGGCTTACCGATTACTTGTGCAAAAACTGGAAGAAGAAGGATTAAGACCTTACCCTTTACACTTGGGCGTAACCGAAGCAGGCGAAGCAGAAGATGGGAGAATTAAATCGGCAGTAGGAATCGGAACACTGCTGGAAGATGGCTTAGGTGATACAGTACGAGTATCATTAACCGAAGCACCTGAATTCGAAATCCCAGTAGCAAAAAAACTGGTTGAGCGATATACAAACCGAAAAGGACATCAGTTTATCAAGTCAATTGATTCGAATCCGATTAATCCCTTTGGATACAAAAGAAGAGAAACGCATGAAGTACATAATATAGGTAAATCAAATGTACCAAGGGTGATCGCCGATTTTAGTCATATTGAAGCACTTAAATACGAAGATCTGAAACCAGCGGGTCATTTCTATCTTCCGGCATTAGATAAATGGAGCATGAATGACCTTGGGGCAGATTATATTTATACCGGGCATCGGAAGGCAGAATTTATGTTCCCCAATGGATTAAAAGAGATTGTGGATGCGGATACATGGAAAGTATTGAAAGATCAGACCCACGTATTTCCGGTGTTTTCAGCCAGATGGTATAAAACAGATGTTATCAAGCATCCGGAATTGAATTTTGTTACGGTAACTCTCCATGACCTGGATGAGTCGTTCATTCACTTGCTTGCTTCAGATAAAACCATTGTGTTGATTCTTGAGACTCATAACGAGCATGCCATGGCTGAGCTGAGAAGCGCCTTCTTTATGTGTATACAGCAGGAACTTTCTGTTCCTGTTATTATTAAAAGAGGATATGCTTCCAAAGATGAAGAATCATTAGTACTCTTTGCTGCAACAGATGCCGGTGGTTTACTGGTAGATGGTTTGGGGGATGGTATTATGCTGTCTACGGAAAAAATGGCAGACAAGTCTAAACCGGAATTGCTTGGTTATATTAAATCGCTTAATAATATAGCGTTTGGAATTTTGCAGGCAGCCAGAACGCGAATGACCAAAACGGAATACATTTCATGTCCATCTTGTGGCAGAACCTTATTCGATCTTCAGGAAACTACAGCCATGATTCGCAAGAAAACGGATCATCTGAAAGGAGTGAAGATTGGTATTATGGGATGTATCGTAAATGGTCCCGGGGAAATGGCCGATGCCGATTATGGATATGTGGGAGTTGGTAAAGATAAGATTGCTCTGTATCGTGGACAAAATGTAGTGAATAAAGCAGTTCCTTCGGATAAGGCAGTTGATGAACTGATCAATCTTATTAAAGAGGATGGAAAATGGCTGGAGCCGACAGTTAATGAATACGTTTAAATTAAGATAGTATTATGGATATAAAAGAGTATTTTAAAGTAGGTGAGGTATTTACGTACTTTTTCAGAAAGAAAAACCCTGATAACAAACCGAATATGAGTTTAAGAATGATGCATTGGAGCAATAAAATATCCATTGTAATGTTTCTGATTGCCGTATTAGTTATGTTATACAGATTCTTCCTTAGATAATTATTAGGTACCTTCGGTGTTAAATTGATACTTAATTGTTATTTTGGCTATCCATTAGCATTTAAATGAATGACATTTAACCGAGGTCTTTTACTGACAATAAGCATCATTGTTCCTTTTTTTTGTTTTTCACAAAATCCTGTTCCTTATAAATGGGGGGAGAAGTATGGCTTTATTGATGCCGTAAGCGGAAAGGTACTTATCAATCCTATTTATGATAAAGTATACCCATTTTCAGAAAATAGAGCTTTAGTATATCGATTAGGCAAGGGATATTTTATTGACCCTACTGGTACGATAAAAATTATTTTGAAGTATGATTCCGCCTTATCATTCACGGAGGATTATTCTGGAGTCAAACTTGGTCCTAACTGGGGATATATTGATAAATTAGGAACTCTTAAAATTCCACTAAAATTTGAAAAGACATATCCATTTTCCGAAGGTATGGCAGTTGTCCAGAAAACAGGTAAATATGGTTATATAGACAAGTCCGGAAAAGAAGTAATTAGTCCTCAGTTTGATTTTGCCTTGGAGTTCGCTAATGGTTTGGCAGCCGTGAAAAAAGGCGGTAAATATGGATACATAAATACTAGTGGTAAATTAGTTATTCCAGCTGTTTATGATAAAGCAGCTAATTTTTATAATGGTGTATCTGTGGTTGCCCAGAATGGGAAGTATGGTATCATTGATAAAACAGGAAATGTATTATTACCGATCGAACAGGATTGGGTTTCTGTTTTCAGCGAAGAGTTGGTTCGTGTTAAAAAAGGTGAATTGTGGGGTTTTGCTAATATATCAGGTGTTATGCTAATTCCGGCTATGTATGATTGGGCTGCTGATTTTCAGACTGGTTATGCTAAAGTTAAAAAGAATAATCGATATGGATTTATTGATAAAACGGGAACTATTGTAATTCCGTTGGAATACCAATGGTTGGAGGATTTGGATGCTGACGGTGAGGTTATGGCTGTAAAATCAGGTAACTGGGGCTGTATAAACACAAAAAATGAAATTGTTGCACCATTTAAATATAAAGTTATAAGACCTTTTTCCGAAGATCTGGCGGTTATTACCATTGGAGGTAAATATGGTTATTTAGATAAAAAATGTAAATTGGCAATACCTTTCTTATATGATTATGCATACGATGTTGTAAATGGCTGGGCAGAAGTAGTCAAAGCGGATCGTACTCTTTTCATTGATAGGCATGGTAATTGTGTAAAATACTGCGAGTAATACTATTTGTGTTAATATTTGTGCGTTATATATTATGAATGATTTTAAAAAAATAATTTTTCTTTTGTCTGCTGTATTATATGGTTTGACATCCTATGCCCAAACCGAATTACATCAAGCCAGTTCAGAAGCGCATCATGCTATACGTGCTGAGAAATTAAAAGTGGTTTTGGTAAAAGATATTGAAGCTATTTCTGATTCTGTTCACACAGGTCATCAGCATGATCCTCATAAATCAAGTTATAAAATTGTTCATGTTAACTTTCATTTAGTATCTTCTGACCCTTCTGTAAAAGGTAATAAGACGGTTATTATGCGATTGATTGATCCTCACGGCGTTGATATTTATGATCCAGCCTCTGGCGGTGGTTTATTTATGCTTAACGGTAAAGAGACTCCTTATACGTATAAATACAGCGGTGTTTTTAATGGACAGAGTATGGAAGTAGATTTCCTATATAATCATCCCAAACATTATAAGCATGGACTTCATATAATCGAATTGTATGTTGATGGATATAAAATCGGTGAAGAACATTTTGTGATTAAATAGTATTTCAAATAAATACTGTGAAGCAAGAGTAAAATATGATGGTCTGTGTGCCACAGACCATGGTTAAAATAAGTACAAGCAACAAAAAAGACCTGATTTCTGTCAGGTCTTTTTTGTTGGTGTCTTGGCCACTGGTGATTTTACTTTATCAGGGTTTTCCTTGATGAAAGCCCCCCAACCACCTTTTCCCTTTTTAGTATCGCCCTTTTGAAAGTAATGACAGACGGCAACTCCTAGGGCATCGGTCGCATCCAGTAATTTGGGTATATCTTTAAATAGTAGTAATGTAGATAACATAGAGGCGACTTGTTCTTTCGAGGAATTTCCGTTTCCTGTTACCGACTGTTTGATTTTTTTTGGGGCATATTCGAAAATAGGAACTTGCCTGGATATTGCTGCGGCAATGGCAACCCCTTGCGCCCGGCCTAGTTTTAACATCGATTGAACGTTACTGCCAAAAAATGGAGATTCTATGGCCATTTCATCCGGATGGTACTCTTCGATCAGCAACGTAATCCTCTCAAAGATTTTACTTAACTTTATTGCATGGTCACCGTATTTGCTTAGATGAATAACACCAAATTGTATCAATGTCAATTGATTTCCCTTCGCAGAAATAAGGCCATAGCCCATAATATTCGTGCCGGGGTCAATGCCCAGTATGATTCGTTCTTGTTCTGCCGGAGCCTTTTTAGTGACCATAAGTATACATGCAATTTAGCTAACCTTTTGTGAAAAAAATCAGGTCTTATACTTTCTTTTACTTCTTTATTAAAGTATTTGTTTTTACCATTTCATTATATGCGTTAATCGTTTTGCTTGATGCTAAAAGGGAATGGATGGATAAATTTTATCTCGCATTTTCAACGGCTAATGGTCCCGTTGTATTTATATTCCTTTTTTTGTTCATGCTGCTTAATATTGGACTTGAAGCATTTAAATGGAAACGTTTAATTCATTCCATTGAATCCATTTCCTTTATCAAGGCATTAATGGCTGTGTATAGTGGTATCTGTGCAGGTCTGATTACGCCTCATTCTATTGGCGATTATATTGGGCGTGTTTTCTTTGTGAAAAATACAAAAAGATTTGAAAGCATTGGTTCCATACTGTTCAGTCGTTTATCACAACTATTGATTACGTGCATTACAGGTATTATTGCAGCATGTTATTTTCTATGGAGGATTGAATTAGATAACCGTATTTTCACTTTAATTCTTATATCCATTATAAGCATAGTAGTATTTTATGTATCCTGGGAAAAACGAACATATTTGCTGGATAAAATGCAACGTTTACCATTATTGAATAAAATTGAATTCTGGTTTGATCACATCCGTACATATAGTCCGTCGTTATTTTATCAGACATTATTATTATCAGCCTTGCGTTATGCAGTATTTCTTACTCAGTTTGTAGTTTTGCTGATATTCTTTGGAATAAAACTTCCTTTGGAATTACTTATTGTTGGGGGCATTTTTACTTTCTTTGTAAAATCGCTGATACCAACCTTTTTTGATCTTGGTATACGGGAGCTTGCCGCCGTTTACTTTTTTTCTCAATTTGGAATACCTCAGGAACCGGTTATTTTAGCCAGTTTAAGTTTATGGTTTTTCAATCTGATCATACCATCTTTTATCGGATTATTCTGTATGTTT
>Ga0302191_10002748_pt1 | contig 10910 bp, 10 predicted proteins | sample II_Bog_E3_1_FD_198775 | JGI IMG/M metagenome (GOLD analysis project Ga0302191, IMG submission 198775) | Peat permafrost microbial communities from Stordalen Mire near Abisko, Sweden - II_Bog_E3_1 | ecosystem: Environmental > Terrestrial > Soil > Wetlands > Peat | place: Sweden: Abisko...
TAACATCGGTAGCCGCAGTGAAATGTTTAGCCTGCTCTATGGCATTCTGCCCCGTGCTGCCATCCAGCACCAGCAATACTTCATGAGGCGCATCAGGCATTTTCTTCTTGATTACGCGGTGTATCTTACCCAGTTCATCCATCAGGTAAGCCTTGTTGTGCAGGCGCCCTGCGGTATCAATAATGATCACATCACTATCCCGCGCTATCCCGCTCGCCACCGTATCAAACGCCACAGAACTTGGGTCGCTGCCCATTTCTTTTTTCACAATCGGCACGCCCACCCTTTCGCTCCATATGGTGAGTTGATCCACCGCGGCTGCGCGGAAAGTATCAGCAGCCCCCAGCAGCACACTCTTTCCATTCTTCTTAAAATTATGGGCCAGCTTGCCGATAGTAGTTGTCTTCCCCACCCCGTTCACGCCTACCACTAATATCACATAAGGCTTCTTGCCGGCAGGTACATCAAACGTGGCAAACTCATTCGACGGCGCAGCAGTCAGCATACTCATTATCTCCTCCTGCAGTATGCGGTTAAGCTCGCTTGTGCCCAGGTATTTATCCTTTGCTACACGTTTTTCTATACGGTCTATAATTGCTACCGTTGTGTCCACGCCCACATCAGCGCTTACAAGGGCATTTTCCACTTCGTCCAGCACCTCTTCATCCACCTTGTCTTTACCCGCAATGGCCTTGGTGAGCTTTGAGAAAAAACCTTCCTTGGTTTTCTTCAACCCCTCGTCCAGCGCTTGTTTTTGCTCTGTCTGTTCCTTATTGCGTTTAAATAACTTATCAAATAAGCCCATGATCTGTAGTTAGCGGGTGCAAAATTAGGCTTTATTGAATGGAATCAGGAATTTCATATCATGAATTTAGAACGTATCCTTGCTTTTCAAAGACTTTTTTTCACATATTGTTTTTATCAGAAACATTTTGTACCTAGTTCCTGTTTTTTATTAAATGTAAATCGGCAAAACTGAAAATCATGAAATCAAATTTAAATGTAGCCATACTCATATACGATGGCGTGGAACTCGTAGATATGAATGGCCCCATAGATGTATTCGTTCACGCAAACAGTTACAATAAGTCAAGGTATAACGTTTATACAGTGGCACACAACAAAGACACCATTCGTAGCGAAGCGAATGTGGTATCCATAACGCCGCAATATGATATAACTAACTGCCCTGATCCGGATATCATAGTCATACCCGGCATTATTGATAAAGAAGTGAGCGCTGATGTTATTGAGTGGATCAGGAAAAAAGGCGGCGAAAAAAAGATCATCATGTCCGTATGCATCGGGGCATATACGCTCGCCAAAACCGGCCTGCTTTCCGGGAAGAAAGCCACTACGCACTACCTTGCTATTCCCGCTTTCCAAAAACAATACCCGGATATTACCGTAATAAAAAATATACGGTTCATAGAAGACGGGCTGTTTGTAACCACCGGCGGTGTTACTTCGGGCATAGATGGCGCATTGCACATCGTTCACAAATATGACGGCCCGGTAGTAGCCCAGCAGGTAGCTGATGTAATCGTCTATAACCGGGATGCCCCATTACCCCCATATACCTTGTTGCCGCCTTACGACAGCATATAATCTTCAGGCGATATTAATTTCAGGATGCGCATTTTTTATAACCAAAAGCGGTATCACATCCGGAATTGATGGTACCCTCCGGCTTGTGGAAGAATATGACGGCTGGCAATAGCAAAAAAAGGTAGCCAGCCTGATGGTATATGACAGAAATGTACCATTGCCGCCTGATACTATTTTATCTTAACATTGCATTAATTAATATTTTTATGGAAAAATATGGAATCAGATTCCATATTTTTCCATTTTTATTATACTTTTGCACCTATGATAAAACGCAAAGCGGCTGAGAAAATAAACCAACTGGCCGCTACATTCAAAGCAATAGCCGTTACAGGCCCGCGCCAATCCGGAAAAACCACTTTGGTAAAAGAGTTGTTCAAACACAAACCATATATATCCCTTGAAAACCCCGATTCAAGAAGCTTCGCAATCGAAGACCCTCGTGGTTTCCTCGGGCAATTCAGTGAAGGCGCTATACTGGATGAAGTGCAGCGCACACCCGATATTTTCTCTTACCTGCAGGAAATATTAGACAATAATAAAGCTCCCGGCCAGTTTATTCTTATAGGCTCCAACAATTTCCTGCTACAGCAAAACATAGCCCAAAGCCTTGCAGGCAGGGTAGCATTTATGAACCTGCTACCCTTCAGCATAGCGGAATTATACCCCGGTAAAAAGAAAAAACCCGGTGAAAACGAAATAATGTTCACCGGCCTCTACCCTCCTGTATATGACCGTAAAATACCCCCGCAGGACTGGTACCCAAACTACATACGGACCTATGTGGACAGGGACGTAAGGCAGATAAAAAACATAACCGACCTCATCATTTTTGAGCGGTTTATGCGGCTGCTTGCCGGGCGCACAGGCCAGGAACTAAACCTCTCTGCACTCGCTGTAGAAACAGGCGTGGACACAAAGACCATACAATCATGGATAGGCATACTCGAAAGTAGTTTTATCATATACCTCCTCAAACCACATCACCGCAATTTTAATAAAACCATCACAAAACGCCCCAAGCTATATTTCTACGATACCGGCCTGGTATGCTCATTGCTCGGTATCACAAACGAATCCCAGTTAGCAGTTCATCCCCTCCGGGGTAGCCTCTTTGAATGTTTTATAATTACAGAACTCGTGAAGCAAAGAACAAATGAAGGCAAACCCATAAACCTCTCGTATTGGCGCGATAAAACAGGCCACGAAATAGACCTGATAATAGACAATACAGATACGCTCATACCTATAGAAATAAAAGCAGGAAAAACCATCAATTCCGAATTTTTCAAAAACTTGCTTTACTGGAATAATCTAAGCGGCATGAAAAAAGGCTATGTGATCTATACCGGGTCGGAACACCAGGAAAGAAGCAATGGTATTCAAACAATTGGCTGGGAAGATTTGGCAAGTATAAGGGAGCTATGAGGTCAAATGAAAATCTCATACGAAGACCCGACTAATTGCATCACTTCCGTCTTTGGAGGAACTTCCGGCCCGCTTTCCCTTAGTTCCTGTGTGAATGTTTTGAAAGCTTCGAGGTCAAATAATATCTGCTGGAATTCCTTTTGTTCAAACGAGGCAAAGTGCATAAAAGTTTTACCATCTTCACCCAGGTAAGTTCCATACCTGATACCCGCATGATTGATCTTTCTGAGATCATTCATTACGCTGCCTATGTTCTCCTGATTTTTCTGCGCATACTCCGCTTTTACAGTATAAGTTACTTTTACAATGTGCATTGCTTTTGATTTTGAATAAAGGTAGTAAAAGCCCGCAAACTGGATGTTACCTTCGTTTAAAACAGGGAAATCACAATCACTCACAATTCATAGATTTTACTCCCCATCGCGCATACAGGTATTTCGACAATCTGATACCCCGTTCATCCACAAACCTGGTCATCAACCACGATAAACCAAAACCAACAACAAGCGTGGCAATAAATACAGCCGCAGCGGTATGATTATAACCCCATTGGCCGTAAAGCCGGAGAAATATATAGCAACTGAAAGAACCAATGAGCAAAGGGTGGAGCAGGTAAAAAGAAAAAGAAACGTACCCGCAGAAACGGAAAAACCGCAGGCTCATAAACTGCTGCAACCGGGGGGAAATAACAAATGCCAGCACCACAAAGTAAGCACCTGAAGTTACAAGCCATTCAAAATAAGTACGGATACCTTCAGGCATATGTTCGAAGATCGTATTTTTAAATTCAAAGGTAGCCGGGTAAGAACCAAGCATTAACCCGGATAACAATAAAACTGCCGCAAGCAGCGTGATGAAATATTTATTGATACGCAGATAACCTGTTTCTACATAATTAAGGCTCATACCCATGATAAACGCCGAGTATTTAGGTTGATTGCTGAAAACAAAAAAAAGGAACACCACCAGCAGCATAGCCTTCCGGTTGCGGGTATGGTGCGTAAGGGCCAGGAATGCGAAAACAAGCAAAGATCCATATAGTTCCACCGACATCGTCCACATACTGGTGTCCAGGGTCGCGTCGCCCTCAAACATAGAACCCACCGCAAGGCAATGGCACAACTTTGCAAAAGGGGCGGGGCACGACCATAAATTGCCTAACCACCATTCCGAATGCGAGATCAACCCCACCGGTACATTGTATAAAAGGCCGCTCTTCATCAGCCCATAAGCAACAATAAGGGTAAAAGCAACCGGTACATACAAGCGCACAAACCTTCTCTGCGCGCCAGAGTTCAGCAATTCAAACTTGTTGGATTTGAAATACTTCCGGCTCAGCACGTAGCCGCTCAGCACAAAAAAGATAATAACTGCAAACCTGCCGCTCGCAAAAACGCTGAAAACACTCTTCCCGAATAGTACTTCCATTCCGTGCAGGTGCGAAGAACCAATATCAAAAGTATAATAAGCGCTGTAAAAGGAAAGCAGAAAATGATGAAAAAACACCATCAATGATGCACATCCCCTGATACCATCAAGGTACACTATTTTGCCCGGTTGCTTTCCCATTAAGTTGTTGTTCCAAATGTAATAAATTTAATCGGGCATGGTTTATTCCACATACAATACAGAAATTCCAATGACTATTGAAGATATTTTTACAATCGCTTATGCTAATGAAATAGCTGCCGAAAACAAGCGAAAAGAAAGAATGAAGGAAATAATAACGGGATGCCAGTGCAGCCTTCTTTATTGATAATACTTTGTAAGTTTGTAACATAAATGATCGCCAAATGAAACCAATATATATTATGTTGTCTTTTGCACTGTGTCAATGCTCGATGGTTTCCGGTCAAAGTATTGCATTTGCTGATAATCCTATTGCTAATTCTACACACTTTAATGATAGCAGCTATACCACTCATCACCGGAGGCATTGTATTACTACGCACATTGGAGAAGGCATAATGATCGGGGGTGGAGTTATTATTGTAGCAGGAGTGGGAGATGCATTATTTACAAAAGACAATGGCGACTTAACCGGAGCACTTTTTATAGTGGGCGGAAATTTTTTAGCCGGAATAGGCGCTATTGTTTTTGCCTCTGGCAGACTTTATGAGAAAACCCATAAGGCCAGATTCTCAATGATCAGTAAAGGGGATCAAATAGGATTAGCTTATAATTTTTAGCTATACCATGCCGTTAACATTCAAACTGAAGGCACTCCCCTAATTGTTACAATGGCTTATGTTTATGAAATAGCAGCCGAAAACAAGCGAAAAGAAAGGATGAATAGGAAATAAGAACGGGCTGCGATTGCAGCCTTTTTTATTTATACATTTACTTACTGCTAATTATGAGATATTTAACCATCGTCACATTACTGTTGTTATCCGTCTCCCTGAATGCGCAAAGCATTAAAAGCAAATATGATTGTGCATTGTTTGAGATAGTCTTAAAAGATTCTACAATCAGGAAGCATTTTTATATAGATAAAAGAAACAAACCGATTACTTTCTATAATGAGGGTAGTTCTTTTATTGGCTGCCCTGTTGTAAAAGTAAATGGTAAAAATTATGAAATTTATTGCGAAGAGGACAGATATCGAAGAGGACACAGTTTCGACACGTCGTATTTTGTTCTTAATGTAAAAGATAGCATCAAAAATAAATTCGATGTTATGTTATATGAATCATCTTCTGGACATTATGCACTTATGCACCTCATAAAAAAAGGAAGAAGCTATAATGTACTAAAAGTCGAATGCAGTATTTCAGAAGAATAACACCACATTAACATTCAAACTGAGCCACTACCGGAATTCCCGGTTTCCTGCCAACTATCAATAATTTTCCCTAGCTTTGCGTTTTAACGCGTGTTTCCAACCTTTTAAAACAGCTTGTGATACACACCTTTTCCTCCCGATCTTATTTGGGAACAGGTACAGGCAGTTAGTTACCTTTTAAAACAGATTAATGAAATTTAATGAGTTAAATCTCATAGCCCCGATATTACAGGCGCTTGAGACAGAGGGATATACCCAACCCACCCCTATCCAGGAACAATCCATTCCTATCTTACTGCAAAGGAAAGACCTGCTCGGCTGCGCCCAGACAGGCACCGGCAAAACAGCCGCATTCGCCATCCCTATATTGCAGATACTGCACCAGGAACATGCCGAGCGCACCCATAAGAACATCAAGACACTGATCCTTACCCCTACGCGCGAATTGGCGATACAAATAGGTGAAAGTTTCGCCGCCTATGGCCGCAACCTCCGCATCAGGCATACCGTCATCTTTGGCGGTGTACCGCAGGGCGCGCAGGTACAGGCCCTCAACAGGGGCATAGATATACTGATAGCCACACCCGGCCGCCTGCTCGACCTCATGAACCAGGGCTACATCAACCTTACCAGCATCAGCATATTCGTACTCGATGAGGCCGACCGTATGCTCGATATGGGTTTCATACACGATGTAAAACGTGTAGTTGCCAAGTTGCCTTTAAAAAGACAAACCCTGTTCTTCAGCGCCACTATGCCCCCTGAAATACAGAAACTGGCCAATACCATACTCACAAAGCCCGAAATGGTAGCCGTAACCCCTCCCGCCACAACTGCGGAACTGGTGGAACAGTCCGTTTATTTCGTAGGCCAGAAAGACAAGCGCCAGTTATTGCAATACGTGCTCCAGGACAAATCTATTAAAACAGCCCTTGTATTCACCCGCACCAAGCATGGCGCAGACAAAGTAGTAAAAGACCTGCACAAAGAAGGCATTACCGCAGAGGCCATACATGGTAATAAAAGCCAGAACGCCCGCCAGCGCGCACTCAGTAACTTTAAGGAAAGCAAGATACGCGTACTTGTAGCAACAGATATTGCAGCAAGAGGCATTGATGTGGACCTCCTCAGCCACGTGATCAACTACGAGATACCCGAAGTACCCGAAACCTACGTGCACCGCATAGGCCGCACAGGCCGCGCGGGGGCAAGCGGCATAGCCATGTCATTCTGCGACCAGGAAGAAATGCAGGACTGGCGAAATATCCTGAAACTGACCGGCCAGAAAATACCCGTAGTGGAAGGCCATCCCTACCCTATGGCAGCAAGCGGCCAGGTAGTAATTAATTTGCCGAAGAACAAGGAAGTAGTCCGCAGGCCAAATGCAGTAGCAGGCTTTAACTCAGGCAACACTGCCAGCAGGAGAAGATGGAGGTAATTTTAAATAGTTCAATGGCTGAATGGTTTAATTAATTTGAAAACGTCAAATTTGAAGATTTGAAAATCGGGCTATTTGCTCAATTATTATTAAAAATGGCGCTCATGGGCGCCATTTTGTTTTTGTAGTCCCGTGATCACCTATCAACTTATCAACCTATCACCTATCAACTTATCAACTTATCAACTTATCAACCGGGCAACTTATCTTTACCCCATGCAAATGCATGAAGTAAAAACCACAGCTGATAAAAAAGCATTCCTGCAGGTAGCCGTTGACCTGTATAAAAACGACCCCAACTGGATCCGCCCCCTTAATAAGGATATAGAAGAAGTATTTGACCCGGAGAAAAACAAATTTTTAAAACGGGGCGGCGAATGTATCAGGTGGCTGTTGGTAGATGATAATAACCGCAGCATTGGCCGTGTCGCTGCATTTGTAAATAAGCAATACAAACAATCACAACCCACAGGCGGCATCGGTTTTTTTGAGTGTATCAATGACCAGGCAAGCGCCAACCTCATTTTCGACCATTGCAAAAACTGGCTGCAGCAAAGAGGAATGGAAGCCATGGACGGCCCCATTAACTTCGGGGAACGCGATAAATGGTGGGGACTTTTGGTAGAAGGTTTCTATTCCCCGCTTTATGGTATGAACTACAACCCACCTTATTACCAGCAACTTTTTGAACAATATGGTTTCAAAATTTACTTCAACCAGGTATGTTACGGCATGAAAGTAAAAGACAGGCTCGATGAACGATTCTACCAGCGGCATGACAGGATAGCTGCAAACCCGGATTTCAGGGCCGCAATGATCAAAAAAAATCAACTGGAAAGCTTCGCTAAAGACTTTACATATATCTATAACAAAGCCTGGGCCGGCCATGGCGGAGGAAAATCGCTCGAAGAGAAACAGGTACTGAAGATGTTCAAAACCATGAAGCCCGTGATGGACGAGCACATCATCTGGTTTGTTTATCACAAAGACGAACCGGTAGCTTTCTGGATAAATATGCCCGATCTCAACCAATATTTCAAACACATGAACGGCAGGTTCGGGATAATTGAAAAACTTAAATTCTTATGGCTGAAACAATTCGGGGAATGCAGCCGTTTTGTTGGGCTTGTCTTCGGGGTGATACCAGACTTCCAGGGCATGGGGGTTGATGCTTTTATGATTATAGAAGGCGCCAAAGTGATCCAGCCCAAACCAAAATATGACGATTATGAAATGCAGTGGATAGGTGATTTTAACCCCAAAATGATCAACATCGCCGAAAGCACCGGTAGCCACCGCAGCCGCATGTTAAGTACATACCGCTATTTATTCGACAGGCAAAAAGAATTTAAGCGCCATGTAATACTTTAAACCCCTGGACCCCTGAAGTGGAACCACGCATTTAGCTTCCGTTCAAACTTTTTGGTCCTGGAAATAGTTTAGCAAATTATTTTTGATTTTTGGGTTTAGCCTGAAAAATGAACTATAGCTTAAATAAAGCACTCCTGTAAAGTCCCGGAACCTGTCCCGCACTTTTGCGGGAGGGATTTAGGGTTCTATCTGCACCCTTTCCCCGTAATATTGGGCCTGGGTATTAAAAACCAGGTCAAAAACCATTTTTACACGCGCCAGTTTTTCCCTCAGTATCGCATCCCAGAAAGAATCCCCCTCGGCCGCATTAAAAGCTACAGCCTTTATTTGTTTATGGTTGGCTATAAAAAGCGCTCTTTGATTATGGAAAGCCTGCGATATGATGGTGAAATGATCTTGCCCGAAAATATCCCTGCATCGTAAAATACTGTCCAATGTACGGAATCCGGCATTATCCATATATATCTTCTTTGCCGGGATACCCCTTGCTATAAGGTCAGCTTTCATCAATGCCGGCTCATTATAATAAGCACTGCTGTTATCGCCGCTCACTATAATATAATCCACTTTGCCTGCCATATATAATGCCACTGTAGCATCAATCCGGTTTTGGTAATAAGGATTGATCAGCTTTCTTGCCTTATCCTCATACTTCGCCGTTCCCAGCAGCAACCCAACCTTATTTTTAGGTATCGCATTAACATCTGAATAAATCTGTTTACGGGTAGTGCTGTCAACAATATAATTGATGCCCCCTACAATAACAAGCAGGAGCAAAATAATCAGGATAATTGTATTGCGCCAGAAGCGGTAGGTCATAAATCAGATGCTAATATAATGAATCAATACTAAACAGGTGCAATAATGGGCCATCCCTCAAATAAAAGATAACAATCCCTGAAGCCGTTTATGATTTTACCAACCAAACGCCTATATTTGCACACTTCAATTTTAACTATACTTAGAAAATTATGAATCTTTTTTACCTCGTGCCGGCATTTGGTATTTTGGCGTTATTGTACACCTTCATTAAGAGCGCCTGGGTTACAAAACAGGATGCCGGTAATGACCGGATGAAGGAAATCGCCCAATATATCGCCGAAGGCGCTATGGCTTTTCTTAAAGCAGAATACAAAGTATTAGCTTATTTCGTAGTTATCGCCGCTTTATTGCTTGCTGTTATGGGCTATAGCAGTTCCAACTGGCTTATAGCCGTTGCATTTGTTATCGGCGCTTTTTTCAGTGCATTGGCAGGTTTTATTGGTATGCGCATCGCCACCAAGGCCAACGTCCGTACCGCACATGCTGCCCGCACCAGCCTGAGCAAAGCGCTTGCCGTTTCATTCGGAGGCGGTTCGGTAATGGGCCTTGGGGTTGCAGGGCTTGCTGTCCTTGGTTTAGGCGGCTTATTCATTGTTTTACTCATGCGTTTTGCCCCCGGTGCATTTCACCTGGCGCCAAATGTCATTTACGGATCTGATAAAGCATTGGCTGATAATGTAAAATTAGCTATCGAAGTGCTCACCGGTTTTTCCCTCGGTGCCGAAAGTATTGCCCTTTTCGCCCGCGTGGGTGGTGGTATTTATACAAAAGCTGCCGATGTGGGCGCTGACCTTGTAGGTAAAGTAGAAGCCGGCATCCCGGAAGATGACCCGCGCAACCCGGCAACCATCGCCGATAACGTGGGCGATAACGTGGGCGATGTAGCAGGCATGGGCGCTGACCTGTTCGGCTCATACGTAGCAACCGTTCTGGCAACAATGGTGTTAGGGCAGGAAACAGTTTCGGCCGATAACTTTAATGGGTTCGCACCCATACTTTTACCTATGCTCATTGCCGGCACGGGTATCTTATTATCAATAATAGGCACATTATTTGTGAGGATTTCAGAAAGTGCGGGCTTGAGCACTAAAGCAGTGCAGAATGCACTGAATATGGGTAACTGGGGTTCTATTGTACTTACCGCCATCACCTCTTATTTCCTGGTCATGTACCTCCTCCCCGATACACTCACACTCAGGGATATTCCGTTTACTAAAAACGGGGTTATCGGCGCTATTATGGTCGGCCTTGCCGTTGGCACACTGATGAGTATGATCACCGAATACTACACAGCAATGGGTAAACGTCCTGTTTTGAGTATCATACGCCAGTCGTCAACCGGTAGTGCTACAAATATCATTGGCGGCCTCGCAGTTGGGATGGAAAGTACATTCCTGCCTATTCTCGTTTTAGCCGGCGGTATCTATGGGGCGCACGCCTGTGCTGGTTTATATGGTG
>Ga0302191_10002758_pt1 | contig 10895 bp, 8 predicted proteins | sample II_Bog_E3_1_FD_198775 | JGI IMG/M metagenome (GOLD analysis project Ga0302191, IMG submission 198775) | Peat permafrost microbial communities from Stordalen Mire near Abisko, Sweden - II_Bog_E3_1 | ecosystem: Environmental > Terrestrial > Soil > Wetlands > Peat | place: Sweden: Abisko, Stordalen...
GGCTCCCACATGCCGAGCAACAGTTAATGCAGATTTCCCAACCTCACTAGCTCCTACCTTTAGTGCGGCCAATCTAACAAATTTTCCAACATTTAACCAGAATACTACTGGAACTGCTGCTAACATAACAGCAACGTCTAACGGTACTTTAACTACTCTTTCTGTACTATCATTACCATATACACAACTTACAGGAACTCCTACGGTCCCAACCTCCTCAAGTTGGCCTAATGCTGGAACTTGTACATCCGGTCAGTATGTGTCAGCATTGGTTAACGGTACTGTTCCTACTTGCGCCGTAGTTCAATACTCGCAACTAGGCGGCACAGTTACTACATGGAATCAAAACACTACAGGCAATGCTGCAACAGCTACAAACATTAGCACTAATGGAAGTGCTAACCAAGTTTGGGGAATGAATAGCGGCGGTAGCGCACAAGGCTGGCAAACAGTTAGTGGAGGAGGCTCTACTGGATCGTTAACAGGCTCAGGACTAACTACAGGAGATGTTTACTATGTAAATAGTAGCGGAGTTTTGACATTAGCTGAAGCTAATGCTTCTACAACTGTTCCCGGTGTTTGTGTGGCGTCTAGTGCTACTGTATGCGTGTATAGCGGTGTTGTTACAAACGGTTCATGGACAGCAGGGGGTATTATTTATGTGTCAGATGGTACTGCCGGTCTATTAACACAAACAGAACCATCTACAAGTGGTCATTACGTACAGATTATAGGTGTTGCAACGTCTACCTCGGCATTTCTTGTAATGCCTTCGCTTAACGTTGGGGGAATACAATAATGAAAAAATTAGCACTGTTTATAGTATTAGTGGCAGCGTTGTTCTGTCATAAGGCTTCGGCACAACCTGTAGTTGCTAATCAGTGCAATGGTACATCTTTTGCTAACACAACTACAACATGTTCTTATGGCAGTAACATAACGGCTGGACATGTTTTGTTAGTATTTGGCTCTGGTAATGCTGGTGCCTTTACAGGTACAATATCAGGTTGTGGATTAACTTGGACACAAGCAAAACAAGATGCTACTAATGGTTATGTTAAAGCGTATGCTTTGGTAACAAGTACAACATCTTGTACGCTTACTTTAACTGAAAGTTCGACTCCTGCCGGATCAATGAAGCTAAACGGATTTGAACTTTCTGGAGTAACGACACCTACTGATTGTCAAGCGTATAGTACGAGCACAGGTGGAACTGCTGCTTACAATACTCCATCGTGTACTACAACATCTAGCGGTGACCTTGTTATAGCTTCTTTACAAATGGTTAGCAATAACGCACCCGGAACTATAACGGTTAACTCTCCTTTTACTGCTGTAACAATATCAGCAGATGTTAACGGGGCGTTAGCCTATGATGTACAATCTTCAGCAGGAGCAATAAATGCTACCTTTAATTTTGCTTCTTATGGAACGTTTGCTTTAGAAACAACAGCCTTCCCTAACTCGACTCCAGCAGTAGGAACGCCCACAGCTAGTATAGCGGCGGGTACATACACATATAGTTTACCTTTGAGTGTAACGCTAACAAGTGTTACATCTGGTGCTACGTTATGCTATACAACCAATGGAACTACTCCAGCCGCAACCACACCGGGAACATGTTCCACAGGAAGTACACTAACTAACGGTAGTTCAATAACAGTAAGTGTTTCACAAACCGTACAAGTGTTAGGTACTAAGAGTGGAGATACTAACTCTTCGGTAGCATCTTTTAGCTACGTGATTTCTCCAACATTCGCTAAATGGAACAACGTTTCGGTTGGTCAAGTTAAAGGTGGTATAAGCACTATAGATAGTAAAACTATAGGGCAAACTACTGGAAACTATAACGGATGGAACACACTAACACCGTGTCCCAATTTTTATCCAGTAGATTTTATTATAACAGGCAACGGCGTTACTCAAGGCACAGCGGTAACTACTAGTAACTTGGCTACAATGACCCTTGGAACTTATACGGCGTGGACCCAAGCAGCTACCCATCAAACAGTAGGCGCGACACAAGGACCAATTCCAGCTAATGTGGGAATTAACGGGACTACGGGACTTACTTGTATAACACCTACACAATCTTTAGCTCAAGATAACACCTTCGCTGGAGGTAACCCAGAAATCTCTATTGCAACTTTTACTACAAGTGCAACAATAGCTGTTATATCAGGTTTTATGACACCGGGACCGTTAAACGGAACTGTCGGTCAGACAGGCTCACTATTTGATGCTGTAGTTATTCTTGGTAACACTGCTTTGTATGCTGTCGTGCAATTAGATAGCGGATCAAGTGGGCTATCCTGCGGAAATATTTATGCTTATACTATAGAAACCGGCCCAACATCGGTTACACACTCAGGCTGTATAACAGTTACTTCTCAGGTACGAATTTGGTATACGATGAAGTTTGATATGACTTCTAATAAACTAGCAAGTTTAAATATATATGCTGTTAATGGGAGAACCTTTACACAAATAGGGTCAACGGTCACTATTGCTCTCGCTAACACTGATACACTTTCTCAAATTTGGGTTGGTAACCACGAGGCTGGAACATCTGCGGGGCAAACGACTTATATCGAGGATTTGATGGTGGACTACACAAACCACGTCTTTCCTAATATACCACATTAATAAGGAGTAATAATGGCAACTGTTAATCAAATAATTGGAGGTAGCTTTCAAGATAGCGAGGGTAATACCTTAGCACTAGGTTATCTTAAAATAAGACTAAGCCAAGACGCGCAGGCTAACGGAAATTCTCAAGTAGGGTCTTTGTATGATTTACAAATAAACCTAGATAGTTCCGGTAATGTTCCATCGTCTCCCGAAGTTTCTCTTTGGCCTAATTCTGCTCTATTGCCTAGCGGAACAACTTATACAATATCGGCCTACACTTCGGAGGGTCAATTAGTTTGGGGTCCAAATTCTCAATCTATTCCAACATCTCCAAGCCCCTTTAATTTAGGGGCTTGGATTCCAAATCAGTCTTAATTAAGGAGTAATAAATGCCTAATATCATTGGACTAGCGGGTGGTCAACCTCAGAAACCTACAAGATGGGAGCCTATATATACAGGACGTTGGAGTAGTGGTATATGGACTAATAGAAGTCCCTTACGTGACGCTGTTACTACACGTATCGTTGAGAAGTTTTATGGCGCGGCTGGAGATGCCCTTATAGATGGCTCAAATGTAGAAATATCTAACAAGCTCACATTAGTTCGTAGGCCGGGAACTTGTGTAGCAGATAGTAACTCTTATACTAGTCCAGATAGGTTTTATGATTTTAGGTTGTCTAGCCCTGCTTTAGAACAAATAGATGTTATGGTAGATCAGGCTAATGCTTTGTATTCATTGTATAATGGAACAAAAAGTCTAGTGTTTACTAAAAGCACAAACTCCGATCAATCTTATATGCAGTCTGTAGGTAATACTTTATATTTTGCGGACGGAATAGATAACAAGAAATGGCTTCAAAGCTTAGTAACTTGGTCTGCTAACGAAGCGTGGGGAGCAAATGGTAGTGAATTTTTTACTACCTTTTTAATAGACCCTAATAACAATATTCAACAGCTAATAGGTACGTCTCTTGTAGTTACTGGAATAACGATTGTTAATAATGTATTAACCGTTACTACTTCTACAACACTTACCAATTTACTGTCAGACGATGATATTGTTACGTTTCCTGCAACAATGACTGCTACTTTTCTTGAAAAACAAAGTGTAACTATTACAGGAGTGACTACTAATACATTTACAGCAGCCTTTACGAATGCTAATTACAGCGGATCGGAATCCTCTATTAGAGCAGCAGCTATAAATGGCGGAACACCTATATCAGGCGGTACAGTTCCTACTTGGGGAACAACTGTTCCCAGTTCTAGCAATAATTTTCAAGGTAGTATAACGTATGACGGTTCTGCTATATGGGTCAATCGAGGACAAACTGTAGAAAACTGGGGCATAGCTCCTCCCACAACAGTTTTAACTCCTACTTTAGGAAAAGCGTTCGCGTCTAATTGGATAGCAATGACTTCCTATTCTTTGGCAGGAGCTATTATAGATTCTAACGGCAATCTACAGCAAGTTTCAACAGCAGGTACTAGCGGCAGTGCTACACCAACTTGGAATACTACGCCATTTGGTACTACTACAGATAACACAGTAACTTGGACACTTATCCAAACTGCGGCTCAACTTGTTTGGCAACCCAGTTATAACTATGTTTCTCCGCTTTCTCTGACGCAATGCGCGGCTGCTTCTGGCGGAACTACTGTGTATACTGGTTTAATTCTTGGAGGAGCTAGTAACGCCCTTGCAGGAAATACTTATTTAGTAACGGGTTTTGCAGAGTTAGCAAATAATGGAATATTTACTTGCAGCGCATCTACTACTACTACGTTGACTTTATCTAATACAGGCGGTTTGGCAGAGGATGCTACAAGTACAGCCACCGCTTCAAAACAAGGTACTATACAATATGTAATAGGAAATGCGGCAGGTGTAAACTGTTTGTTTAAGTTAACCCCCGTTTCACAGCCAACCATATCCGGTAACGTTAGTGCTTATTTATACCCTGCTTCCCATATTATAGGCGTCGGGTCAGTCCAGCTACAATATACAACTACGACCGGAAGTGCAGCAGCTAGTTACACTACTCTTAATAGTTTAAGTGCGTATGGTGACCCGCCCGGCTTTTTTAATCAAACAATATTATGGAACATTGTTAACGGGGCAGGAAGTATAGTAGGCACCGTTAATCCTTTTCCGTCCTATATGGGTGACGTTAACCTAGCAGTTCTCGGTAACCTCAGCTTCCCCGTAGCAGGTAATTATACAATCACTATCGTTCACCAAGATGGTATTGTCTGGGGAATGGGAGGCGGTGCTACTTTAGTAAGTGGACCCAATAATAACCAATCAGGTCAAACAGCTACAGTTATTAATGGATACCCTTTATTTGGGGGGAATAACCAATCTGGTCCTTTTACGGATACTTTTGTTATAAATATACCAACACCGGGTACTTATCCATTTGAGTTTGATTATGCGTACTGGTACCACCCCGGTCAAATATTTACAGTAACTTGCAATGGTAACACACTAGCAAACGGAGCCACAGAGAGCGGAACGGTTCAACCTAGTTGGCCGGGTTTCTCAACTTCTTATGCACCGGCTTATGCTAATGTATCAGAAGCAGCCGGTAGTCTATTATGGAGTAACATCGGCCCGGTATCCGATTTCGTTTGGAGTAAGAGTGTAGGATATACACTACCAAATACTATGATTGTGGATACCAACGGTTACACCGAAGCTCCTTTTAGATCAGGTGTCAGCGGAACCACACAACCTATATGGTTAACAGGAGAGTATAATCTTACAAACGATAACCCAAATTTAATATGGATTAATGAGGGTGGGGGGTCATCTTTACCATCGGGTAGTTTAAGTACGTTTAATGGAGGATGGCAATATTGTATAGCTCTTGTTAATACGCTAGATAATACAGTCTCTAATTGTACACCTTTATCAGTGGCTACGGGTAACTTTGTAGGAGTCGAAAGCGTTACAATAGCAGCGGGTCAAGGACTACCAGCACCGTCTAATATAGACCCTCAATCAGACTATGTAGCTATATTTAGAACTACAGACGGTCAAGCTATACCTTTCCTTATACCGGGTGTATCGACTACTTATACATTGACACTACACGATTATTTGTTAAACGGTTACTCTGATACTACTCCAGATACAGGACTTAATAACTTGATTCAAGGAGCGATTCTTGGAGAAAATACTCCTCCTGCAACGGGTTCTAAGAATTTAACATATCACTTAGGTAGAATATTCTATAGTGTAGCAAACACTGTTAAATGGACTACAGGTGCCGAGACTCCCGTTGGTAACGGTATTAATGGCTCAGCACCCTTGAACTATGATACAGTTCCTTCTTTAGTCAAAAGACTTGTACCTGTTAGTAGTGGTTTATTAGTGTTTACTGTATCTGACGTGTATTTAATACAAGGACTAGGAACGTCTTCTAATCCTATACAAAATGCTGTTCCTGTTTTACCCGGAATAGGACTAGCTAGTTATAATGCTTTAGATACAAATGGTCCTATTATCGGTATGTTCACAACAGATAACGAATTCTTAATCCTTGATCCTTCGCAAGGAGAAGATGATGGAGGGTTTCCTATTGGTGATAGACTTAGACTAAATAATGGAAATCCGGGTCAAACTTGGAATCCGGCAAATGTTTATGTTGCGTGGCATGTACAAGGCGAAGATAAAGCATGGTATGTGTGCGATGGAGAATTTGGTTGGTATAAACTAATGCCCACTCCTTCCCCTGAGTCCGGGTATACATGGTGCCCCTTTGCTTCTATAACAAATGGTGCTAAAGCAGTGCAAAGTATAGAGCTTACACCGGGTAAACACAGATTGTTAATCGGTCCTACGGGAACTGGTGAATTGCTACAAAGAGATTTATCAGCATTTTCTGACGTGGGTACTCCTTATCCTGCTTGGGCCGTTATAGGATCAGCCGTATTAGCACAACCGGGACAAGTAGCAGAAGTAGCATTTATAAATACAGAATGTACTAAAGTTGGTACCCCAGTTACTTTGGGCATTCTTATAGATGAAGCACTACCGTATTATACAGGACCAATTGACATACTGAAACAATGGGTGAACGATCCTCCAAATACTAAAGTAAGACCTAGTAGATCGTTCTGGGCACAAAGATTCTATTTAGCTCAGAACCAAGAAGATGCAGCAGCTATGCGTCATTGTCAAATTATTGTGTATTTCTCTCCAACAGATACAGTCCAAAACGAGATGCACACCTTGACAGTATTTGGTGCTTATAGCCAAGAGATGTAAGGAGTTTACATGCCGTCGTTAAGTGATGCAATATCTACTTATAAGGAAAATAAAGAAATGGCTGGATATAAAAGTATTCAGCCATTTAAACCTAGCCCTGATTCTGGAGCTACCGGAACTTCTACTTTAAGTAGAAGTGTATTCCTTCGATGTCCTTTACCCGTTGTACTTACAGGTGCTACTGACTCTTCAAGACAATATTACAGAAATGGTGTTGTACCTCAGTTTCGTTGGGTAAGTCCTCAATCTGTTCCTATAAACAGTTCTGGCGTTACGAGTGCTACGACAATTGGCGGAGGCGGAGGCGGTGGTTCTAGTTCGGGCGGTTCGGGTGGCGGATCAACTACGCCGTCAACATTACAGCAAGTTTCTATAACTACACCATCTCTAAGTGCTAATAAACAGTTTGTTAGTTCTTTCTTAGTTAGTCCTTCTTTTCAATTGATAAATTTATCTGCTACTAAGGGATGCCGTGTAAGGCTGTACGGAACACAAACCGCGCAAAACGGAGACTTAGGAAGAGGATTAGACGTTCCTCCAGCAGCAGGAACCACTCAAAATTTAATAACTGATTTCGTATTCGATACAAGCCCTTTCCAGTGGACCTATCAAAGTAGGACAGGAGCTAACGGGGATAAACCGTCGTCTTCTAAAATCTATATAACAGTTACTAACATAGAAACAACTAGCAGTGTTATAGTAGTTACTTTAGGTTATGTTCCTACATAACTTGACAAGGATGATATAATATGAATAGAGAAATAGCAGGTGGGGGAGGCGCGACACTTTATCCTCTTACAGGTGACGTAGACTCTAATGCGGGTAGTAATAGTGTTTCTGTTGTGGGTTTGAATAATACGCCACTACAAACCTCACAATTATCTTCGGGGTCCAAATTACAATATATAGCAAATGCTAATGCTTGGGTTTCTACATTAGTTGCTACTGTTCAAGTAAATGGGATTACAATATCAGATGATCCTACTATTACTGTAAATGTGAATAGGCCAATTAAAGTAAATGGAGTATAAATGGCAACAAATTTAAATAACACAACTCCTGCCGCACCTAGCGGAGGCGTTAACGTATTGTGGCAGCAAGACGGCTCAGGTAACACTAGTGCATATTTGCCGCTTACAGGCACTAAGACTACAGTAGCTCCGGTAGCGGGAGTATTGACAATAAATGCTACTCTAGGTAACAGCTTTTTAATAACAGTTAACGCGGCAATTACTAGTATGTCTATTAGTGGTCCCACAGACGGCCAAGAGATAACACTTTTGTTTGCTCAGGATTCAACGGGTCATGCTGTTACGTTAGCTGCTAATATAGCAGGTGCTACAGCAGTTAGTACAACGGCTAACACACATTCAGTTATGAAACTTACATATAATGTAGGTAATACTATTTGGTATAATATACCAAGTAACGGGGTCTAATGGTAACTAATAGATATTTGGAGTACGCTGATTTACCTTTATTGAAAGAGAGCCTTGAAAAAGATGAACATCATAAGAACACTCCGGTAGAATTCTTTTACGAACTAAACACGGTCGCATCTGTTTATGAAGACGAAGACGGTATAGTATTATTTGTTAGAGGCGAAGCCTTATTGATAGAAAACTATAAAGTGCTAAAACTTGATATACAATTCGTAGATAACAATAATGCTAGACGTAATATGCGGTGTATGCTAGAAGGCTTTCCTATATTAGCAGAAAAGGCCAAGCAAAATGGGTTTGAAATAGTAGTCTTTTTTAGCGACGTAGACATATTAAAAAGATTCTGCAAAAAGCATTTAGGCTTTGAGGAAGCAGAAGGTATTTACAATTGGCTCCTAAAGGTGGTATAATGAGTATGAAAGTTTATAGAGAACTTCGGTTCCAATGGGACGGCCACAAATACATAAAGATTTATGAAGATGCTTTTATGTATGAAGGAGAAGTTGAATTAGCATGTGGCGCTAGCTCAGGACAAAAAGCAATAGGTCAGCAACAGTCTAATTTTTATAATCAGGTAACGACTCAGGCTGGATCAGTTTTTGGAAACTCTAGCACTGTTTTTCAAGATTTGTTAAACACTTTTGCACCAACCGTTGCGGCTGGACCTAACCAACAAGGATTTTCCCCTACAGAGTTATCGAACTTAAATTCGCAAGCCATAACACAAACTGGGCAAGCATATAGAAACGCTAAAGCCGCTGTTGGAGATGCTGAAAGTGCTCAAAATGGTGGTAACGCTTCGTTACCCGGTGGCGGTAACTTAGGTGTAAACGCTCAACTAGCAGAAAGTGCTGCTAACCAAACAGCAGGAGAGCTATCTAATATTACACAGCAAAACTACGCAGTTGGGAGGCAAAACTATGATGTGGCTGTTCAAGGTTTGGCAAACGCTCCTAGCGTGTTTAACACAGCATCGGGATTCGACAACGCCGCAACCGGCGCAGGTAGTGCGGCAGCTAATACGCAAAATCAAATCTCGCAACAGAATAATTCGTGGATAAGTGCCGTAACAGGTGCCCTTGGTCAAGTAGGAGGGGCTGCGGCTGGTGCCCTATTGGGGGGTAATTCGGACTCTGGTTCTGGGGATCAGAACCAGAGTCCTAACAATGGAGACGCTTATAACCCTACTCCCGCATCGGGACTTTCTTGGAATGGTGGTGGTACGGATGGCACGAGTTCTAGCGCCCCGTTCGGAACACAGTGGTAAAATTAAGTAAATGTTAAAGAATAATCCTTTAACATTAAAAAGGATAAACAAATGCCAGATGAAAGCACAATAACAACAGATAATAGTAGTACATCTCCTTACGAAGGTGTATCTACGCCTCCAAACGGCGGTCAAGTATCGGCTACAGGCGATGCACCTAGCAGTGAGATGCAAACCCCACAGACGGCTCAAACATTATCTACCAATGCTCCAGCACCACAGCAACCAAGCGCAGAAGCTACGCAATCGCAATCTAATAGCGGCCAACCGGCTATGCCTAAAACACCACCTAGCCCTCAAAGTCCTCAAAGCAACCAAACTACCGAGCCAGTCCATCCTAGTGTTCAACGTGCTGGAATTGTAAAAGAAATTGCTCAAACTCTAGCAGGTGGACAAAGATATACTTATAGTGTTGATCCTAACACAGGAACTATGAATAAAATTCCTGTTCCTATGAGTAATACTAAAATAGGATTAGCAATTGCGTTAGAAGCTATATCGGGAGCATTAACAGGGCTTTCTCAGCAAGGGCCAAATGCGAGTGCTCGCGGTGCTGCCCAAGCGTTTCAAGCTGGTGAGAAAAATGCCGTAGCACAGCAAGACAAACAAAAACAACAGGCTCAAGAGGATTACACACGTCACGCCCAAATTCTCGAAACTAACATGCGTATGAGAACCAACGCTATGCAGGTTGGTAAACTGGATGAAGAGTCTAACGAAAAGTATGTAGGGCAATTCAAAGATTTAGCAGATAAGCTACAAAATGATTATCCGACCGCTATCAAAGGTTTTGTAAATTATAGTGATTTCGGTAAGTATAATGTTACTACTGATAACGCTATCCCGTATGCGGTTGTTCCTCGTTTAGATAAAGACGGTAAGCGTGTAACAGATAGTAGCGGAATTCCTTTATCAGATATTAACTATATGGTACTTGATCCTAACATGAAAGCTACAGGACTAATAACACCTGAAGAACAGGCGGCTGAAAAGAAGTATAATATACAAGGTAGCGATAACCCTGCTTTAGGTTCTTATCCTATGTCTTTACGCATGAGCCTAAACCGTAAGACACAAGTACAGTCTTTGATGCTGCTTGATAATGAGTTACAAAATTATAGTAAAGCTGTAAACGAATCTAGTGCTCAGCCACAATATCAGTTAGAAGAACCTACCATTGACAACGACGAAATTAACAGTGCGGTAGATAAGGCAGCTAAGACATATACTAATGTTCCGAAAGCCCTTATTAAGGGGGTCATATTAGGAGAGGACGGTAAA
>Ga0302191_10002767_pt1 | contig 10875 bp, 2 predicted proteins | sample II_Bog_E3_1_FD_198775 | JGI IMG/M metagenome (GOLD analysis project Ga0302191, IMG submission 198775) | Peat permafrost microbial communities from Stordalen Mire near Abisko, Sweden - II_Bog_E3_1 | ecosystem: Environmental > Terrestrial > Soil > Wetlands > Peat | place: Sweden: Abisko, Stordalen...
TATTAATGGCATTGACGAGTTCGTCGAGGTGGATCACCAGTGGTTCGCTGGCCCGGGGATCCTTCAGGGAATTTACCGCGACCCGGTAGAGCGAACGAAGACCGGTCCTCGAACTTCGCACCTCCTCGTCGTTGTTGTCGTACAGGGTGCGCAGAGCGCTCGCAAGGCCTTCGATGAGGTCGTCAAGTTCGCGTGAAGGTTCGATGGTGAGACCTCGTTCTGCTTCGATGCGTATGGCGTGCAGGGCGCGCAGTATTCGCATGGTCGTCGCTAACTGGCTGCGACCGTCAACCGGATCCGCGCGAGCGAACGTTGGTTCAGCCACGGCCCGACCAATCGCGCTCTCCGCGCGCATCCACGCTAGGCGCGTTGCTCGAGATCTAATAATGACCCGCTCGGGGTCGAATTGCTTGCTCTCGACGACGTCAAATACCGCCACCAGGTACCGTTCGAGAGCGTGGTAGAGATTCGCCATTGCGTCACTGACGCTGGTGTGCAGAGACGTGGGCCAGACGAGATACGCAACGAGCGCTATAACGCTGCCAAGTGAGAAATCGATGAGTCGGTCGAGTGCCGTGGCGAGCGAGTCCGACGTGCTGATGCTCATAAGCACCAGCACGAGGGCGGTGATGAATCCAAAGGATATGGCGAAACTCGCGTACCAGGTCGAATAGGCGACCCACGCCGAGAACGCGACCAGGATGACGGTAACCGTGAGATCGGGATGAAGACCGCCCACGAGCAGAGCCGCGAAGGTCGCGCCGATGATGGTGCCCAGCATTCGACCGAATCCCCGATCGAGCAACGAACTGTAATCAGGCTTCAAGATCACTAACACGGCGAACGTGAGCCAGAAACTGCGTGGCAAGCCGAAGGCCGATCCAACGACGGCCGCAACGGGCACCGCGACGGCCAGTCGCACGGCGTGTCGAAACGCGGGCGAGCTGGTCGTCAAGTTGTCGCGCAAGGTGAGTGCGTCGCTTCGCAGGCGAGACAGGTCGGGGCCAACGAATTCGGGCAACGTGGGGCGCCAGACTCGTCTTCCCAACTCTTGTCCGGACGAGTCCACGAGTTTTCCCATCGCGCGCAACTGGCCGGCGATGGCCCGTAGGTGTTGGGCGCACTGGAACGCCAGGACCTGGACGTCCGAAGGGTTCACGAGGTCACGATCGAGCGCGTCAATTTTTTCGTCGAACTCCTCGACGCTGACTCGCCAGGTGGACGGTGACGGGCGGCGCAGACACGTCGCCATTTCGTCAAGGGCGACTGAGAGCGGGCCCAACGCGGCCGCCACTCGAAGCTCGTCGTCCTGATCGTTCTGGACCCTCAAACGCAATCGCAAACCCGAGAGCGTCGTGATCTCCAAGCGAATGCGCCGTACTTGGTCGAATACTGCTCGTAGTTCACGAACGTCAGTACGACCAAAGAACGCGGGCTCGTCGAGCACCTGCTCCGTGTCGTCCAGCGACGTCAGGGCCGTGGTCGCCGAGCTGGTGGGATCTAATAGCGCGAGTCGTGCGACCGCTTCGACCGAGGTGGCGAGTCGAGTTCGTTGATAACGCAGACTCGAGGGAAGTCGCAACAAGAGCAGGGCGAGGATTTCGACCAACGCACCGAGGGTCACCAGAAGACTGAAGTGGACGGCGAAGAGCAAGCTCCCGGTGAATCGTCCGAGTACGACGTAGGCAATGACAGCTTGAGAGCCCACCGTCGCTGACGTCTGACCAAAGACCTCGACTATTCCTGCTCCAAAGCACCAGGGGACCAGCAAGAGCAAGTGGAGCCACGTGATCGAACCGGTGAGGGTACCCACGAGAACCGATAGTCCGAGAAGGACCGCGTCAAGAATGGCGATTCGCAACGAGAGTCGAGGGGCACCCACGAGTGAAGCAATGGCGATGAGGTTCGCCCCGACGGCCATGGCGATAGCACCGCTGTCGGTCCCCAAGAGCAAGCCAGCAACGAACACGGCGAGTACGGGAAGGGCAGTGATGGCTCCCGCCACGGGACTTACGAGTGAGGTATCGACCTGTAAGGCACTACGAAGCGCTGTCAGGTGGGTACCGCGGGACACGTCGTGGGCTGATGCAATGCCGAGCCCCTCTTCAGTCACGTGTGCTCGTCTTTGTCACGAAAACACCCTAGTTTTTGTTCCCGCTTCGTATCAGCTAGTGCGAAGTGGCGCAAGTGTCCAGTTCAAATTTGGTAGCGGACGTACCGTTTTCTTTAGGATTATTTGCGCTTTCGTTGGGACCTCTGGAGTAACCTTCCAGAAATCGTTCGTGACTTGCGGCGAGAGTGGCTGATGAAGCCTCGAGGACGTAGGGGAGACCATGGGACTTTTCGACGTAGTGGTAGTGGGTGCAGACGATTCATCGACGGCCCGACGGGCAATCGATGCGGCGAGCCAACTGACCCAACTCTCAAAAGGCACGCTCCATATTGTGACGGCAGTTGATCCCAAGCCTCGTCACGAGGCTTCACTGCCCGCCGAGTTCAAGAACATGAACCCCGATGGCGAGGCGGAGGCCCTGTTGCAGGTCCTGTCCTTCATTGCCAAGAACAATGGCGTCGAACCAGTTCTGCACCACGCGGTCGGCGATCCCGCCGACGTCATCTTCGCGGTTGCGGACAAAGTCAAGGCAGACCTCATCGTTGTGGGTAATCGTGGAATGAAGGGCGCGCGACGTGTCTTGGGCAGCGTGCCCAATTCGGTTGCCCACGGTGCGAATTGCTCCGTCGCCATCATCGACACCACGGACTAGCCGGCGTAAGGCGACCTGTCCAGCGGGTTGGCCCCCATTCATCGACTGGGTACGCGAGAAATGCTATGTATACGTAGGTTCTTCAACTACGCTGAATCGCTGGCTCAATTTGACCCCTCGCCAAGTTGGCGGCGCGACTGTACATATATTCCTCACCTCATTCTTTCTTGGTGAGAAGTTGATAATTTGTTTGGCGTGATACGTAGGGTCACTAGGGTCGGTTCGATCACTCGACGTTTCTCTTGGAAATATCGCAGGCGAAGCAGTGAAATTACGTTGGTTCATACTCCAGACAAAAGGTAGAACTATGGCAAGAGGAAGTATCCAGAGGAATCTACGAAGCACGATTGCGAGCGCCATGGGCGTGGCAGTGCTGGCTTCAATGGTATCGGTGATCGGTTTCGGTGACTTGGCAGGTGCATCTGGCGTAACCGCGGTCAGTTTCACGCCAACGACGACGGCGGCGGGTGTCTACACCGACTATCTCGTGGGATTCACTCCGACCGGAACTATCTCCTCATCCCTGCACTCGACCATTACCGTAACTTTTCCAAGCGCGATTAACGTGCCGTCGTCGCCGACGATTGCGACCGTCTCAGGCTTCTCGGGAACGTGTGCACCCACCCTGGCGGTGAATACGTCGACGGTGACCGTGACCTTGGTAGGTAGCGGGTGCCAACTCGCTGGCTCGACCGCTGGCGTCTTCGCTCTTTACGGCTTTACCAATCCCTCGGCGCAGACGCTTACCAACACGCAGTTCTCTCTTACGACCTCAGTCGACACCACCGCGGTCAGCCCTTCTTCGAACGTCGTCATCATTCCCCAGTACCCGGTGATCCCGCAATTCTCGTGGCCCGGTACGGTGAGCAACCCTGGTCTTCGTGCCACGGTGAACGCACCCGGTGACCCCATTGGTATTGCCTCGGACGGCAACGTCGTCTGGGTGGCCGGTCTTACTGGCAACACCGTCGAGGCTTTCAATCTCCAGACGAGTGCACTCGTCCAGACCATCACCCTGACGGGAAATCCGACGGGTATCGCCATTGACGGGAACTACCTTTGGATAAACCTCTTCCAGGGTGGATCGCACAGCGTGGAAAAGGTAGCGATCTCGGGGTCTACGGACACGCCCGGAGCCGTCACCTACGTCAGTTCGTCCACGGGTCAGCAGTATTACGGCATCTGTGGTGACGGCAATGACGTGTGGACTGCTCAGCAGTCCTCGACATTTGCAAACTACTTGTACGAGATACCGGTGGGGAGCACGACCGCAAGTCAGTCGATCAACTTGGGCACGGTCGCCGCCAACCAGGTCTCTTGTGACGGAACCCACGTGTGGGTCGCCGAAGGGGCCAATGGAACGGGATCGATCGCCGAAATCAACGAAGCCACGGGGGCGGTCGTGAACGCCTCGAAGTTTCCGGCCTCAACGTTTCCCGGCGCGTACGGAATATTCAGCGACGGCCGCTACGTCTACATCACCAGTGACACGTCGGCCGGAACGACGTCCGAGATGTGGGTACTCGACGCCGCGACCGGCAACCAGATTCCTGGATCGCCCTTCGTCATACCCGTCGTCTCACAAGGCGTCATTAGCGACGGCACCGACGTGTGGGTCGCTGGCACTGGAGCGGGCAGCGGCACTTCTGACATGGTGCAGATTCCTCTCAGCGCGATCATCGCGGGCAACGTGAACCTGACCACGAACGAGACCGTCATCACACTTCCCAACGGTGCGGGACCTCGTTTCCTCGCGTCAACGGGTAATGAAGTGTGGTTGACCGAACAAGGTAATAACAGTGTGACCGAGCTTTCGAATACGCCCCAAATCGCCCCAAATAATGGAACGCCCACCAATCCGTACGAAGGAAAGTATTCGACGTTGTACGACCTGCCCAATGGTGCGGTCGGCTCCTCGTATTCGCAAACCTTCACGGCGAGCGGGGGCAACGGGTCCTACACCTACGCAGTCGTTGCCGGTGCGACGGGGACGCTCTCCCAGCCCGCCACGACCGGACAGTCATGTCTGACGACCTTTAACTTGACGCTCTCGGGCAACGTCCTCTCCGGCACTCCGTCTAGTCAGGGTACGTGCACCTTCACCATCAAGGCCACCGATACCTTCGGCTTGGTGAACTATCAGGCCTACCAACTCACGGTCGGTCAGGGAGTCGTGTCCTCGAGCACGTCAACGATCGCGGTAGCTAACGGAGCACAACCCGCGAATGGTACGAGTTACGCGACCGTCACCGTGACATTGAAGGATGCCCTCTCGGACCCGATTTCTGGCGTCAGCGTGTCACTCGGCACCAAAGGTTCTTCGTCGGTGTACACGGTCGCCGGCTCTCCTCCTAGCGGACCAAGCAGCGCCAACTCGAACTCCAGTGGTGTGGCGACGTTCTACGTCACCGATACGACCGCGGAATCAGTGACCTACACCGCGCTCGCCCAATCGGCGACCATCAGCGGTTCGTCGGGGACCACCACGGCGGTGTTCTCACTGCTAGCCCAAAATCCGCTCGGCTTAGGTGCCAACCCGGCGAGCCCCGTTGCGGGCCAGCCGGTGACGATTAACGCTAGCGGTGGCAGTGACAACGGTACCGTGACTTACTCGTTGGTGAGTGGCGATCCGGCGAGTTGCGCGATCAACGCCGGGGTCTTGACGTCCAACTTGGCCGTTACGTGCGCCGTGACTGCCACCATGGCCGGCAACGCCCAGTACGCACCGGTGACGGTATCTTCTCCTCTCAACGTGACGTTTGGTCCTGGATCGGTGAGCGCCACCACGTCGTCAGTCGTGGTAACCAACCCGAACCAACCGCCTAATGGTACGAGTTACGCCACAGTGACCGTCACGCTCAAGGACCAGTACGGCAACGTAATCTCGAATCAGTCGGTGTCCTTGACCAACGTCGGTTCTTCGTCAGTGGGAACGGTCGCCAGCTCTCCTCCTAGCGGACCAAGCAGCGAGAACTCGAACTCCAGTGGTGTGGCGACCTTCTACGTTGCGGACACCACGGTCCAGACGGTGACCTACGGCGCACTGGTTAATTCGACGCAAATCGCGGGATCCTCATCATCGGAAGCGTCGTTCGGGTATCTCTCACAGAGTGGACTCAACGAGAGTGCGAATCCGACCAGTCAGACGGTAGGCCAGTACGTCGTGATCAGCGCCACTGGCGGCAGCACTGGTCTTGGGATTACTTACCAGCTGGCTTCTGGTGCGCCGACAAGTTGCCAGCTTAATTCCTCTACCGGTCAACTGACCACCACCAAGGCGGTCGTATGTCCCGTCATAGCGACGATGGCGGGCAACAGCTCGTACGGGCCGGTCAACTCCTCGACGGTCAACGTGCCGTTCACTCCGGGTCCGGTGGACGCCAGTAACTCCTCGATCGTCGTCACCGACGGGACCGAGCCCGCGGACGGTGCAAGTTTTGCCATCGTGTCCGTGAACCTTGAGGACTCGTACAACAACGCCATCTCCGGTGCCTCCGTCACCTTGACGAACCTCGGTTCTTCCAGCGTCCATACCGGCACCAATCCACTGAGTGGCACGAACTCGCTGCTCAGTGATTCGCTCGGCACCGCGACCTTCTACGTCACGGATGCAATTGTTGAGAATGTCACGTATAGCGCGACGGCGGCGTCGGTGACCATAAGCGGTTCTTCGGGCACGACGGTGGACTTCGGTCTCTTGCCGCAGGCTTCGCTCGTCGTAAGTGCGTTGCCTACGAATCCTGTGGTGGGCACCAGTTCGCAGGTGAGTGCGAGCGGAGGCAGTGGCACTGGCGCACCCGTGTTTGTTTACGGACTCGCGCCGAGCAATCCTTCGAGTTGTGCGGTCTCCTCGTCGGGCGTCGTCACGTCAACGCAGGCGGTCACGTGTCAGATTCTCGTCACGAGGCAAGCCTCTGGTTCCTATGGTTCCAAGTCCGCGACGATTAACGTCCCGTTTGTCGCTGGTCCGGCATCGTCTTCTACTTCGACCGTGGTGGCGAGTCCGACTTCGGTGACGAACCCGGGCACGACGACCGTGACCGTGACTCTCGAGGATCAATATGGTAATCCGGTCACTGGTCAGTCGGTGGCCCTGGCAGGTACGGGCAGCGCCGCCGTCGGAACGTCGCCGGTGAATACAGGTTCTTCCAACATCGCCACGTTCACGGTCAGCGACACCGCGGTCGAAACCGTGAACCTGAGTGCGACCGACGGGTCCCAAGGGAGCTACACCATTGGATCGACCCAAGTCTCCTTCATGGCTGCCTCGTCTGGTGGCGGTGGTGGAGGCGGTGGTGGAGGCGGCGGTGGCGCTTCGCTGCTCATCAATAACGCGACGCTGCCTGGTGGCGTGGTTGGCCAGCCCTACAGCGATTTGCTCACCGCAGTCGGCGCTTCTGGGCCGACGATGTGGACGTGCTCAGGCTTGCCCGCAGGTCTCGCGTGTTCGACGGCTGGGGTCATTTCGGGCACGCCCACCGTATCGGGTATTTTTTCCGTCACCATTACAGTCACCAGCAATGGTCAGACCAATACGGTGACGATTCCGTTAACGGTGACCGCGGGTGTGCCCACCACTGAGGCGCCCTCTAACGTGACCGCAGTGGCAGGCGACTCTGACGCGTTCGTAACCTTCGTCCCACCGAGCGACGCGTCGCAATTGTCCGGTGTGAAATATATCATCACCGCAAGTCCCAGCGGAGCGACGTGCGTGACCACGGCGACCTCGTGCTTGGTCACCGGTCTCACCAACGGGACCACCTACACCTTTAGTGTCGTCGCCACTTCGACGTCGCCCACGGCGACGTCGCCGCCAGGAATATCGAATCCGGTGACACCGTCGGCTGCTCCCATTCTTGAAGGGTCCAACGGCATGGGCACCACGACATTGGCGTTGCCGATCAAGTCGCTGAGTCCTGGCAGTGTGACCGGTACGGTACTCAACGGTTCCACGTCAGCCGGTTCGCTCGGCGTATCGAACTCAAGCGTGACGGCTCGCAGTGACGGCGTGACGATGACCATTGCGACCTCGTCAACGATCAGCACCACGACCGGTTTCACGGTGGTACTCGTCAAGAAGGGCGTGGCGACGGTAACGGGCACGGGATTCCTTCCAGGCTCGGTCGTCGACCTCTACGTCTTCTCACCGCAGATCTTCTTGGGCAACGCGACGGTAAAGATCAACGGCACCTATTCGTCAACTGTGAGGATTCCTTCGAACGTTCCCGCTGGCAACGACATCGTCCTCTCGCAGGGTTTCGTCAAATCGGGGGCTCGCGCCTCGGTGTCGGTCGGTATAGTGGTCGACGCGTCGAACGCCGCGCTCTTGACACTGTTCCCCTTCGCAACCGGATCGGCAGCGCTCACCCCAACCATGGGCCGCCAGCTACAGAACTTCGCCCTGGAGGTCAAGAAACTCGGCACCAAGCTGGTGGTCTTCACTGGCTTCACTGACACCGTTGGAGGGTCGGCTTCGAACCTCGCCCTCGGTGACCGCCGAGCGCAAGGCGCGGCGACGTACCTACGACAAGCCTTGTTGTTGGATGGCGTAACTGCTCGTATCCGCTTCGTATCGGTCTCCAAGGGTTCTACGGCTCCGAGTGCGTCAAACCTCACGACGAACGGTCGCGCACGAAATAGGAACGTGACCGTCTTCGCGATTCTCTTCTAGGACATCGGCGACGGGCGGCGGATCAGACGCGCGGCGATCCGCCGCCCCTTTTGTCAAAGGGCGTCGTAAGGTCCCTTCATCGCGACCGATTTTGTGGCCTCCTTCTGGGTTTCGCCCTGGTGTGCAGCCAACTGTTCGGTGACGATCATCGACATCGGCGGTCGGCTGTCTTCGGGGGTCCCTGGTGCGGTGATTCGCTCCGTGGTGCTGGGCTCGGGCGATTGAACCGAAAGTAATCGATGTCGTCCTGAGAATGTGAGGTAGAATTATCACCGGGACGGAATTGTTCACCGACAGTCGCACGCTTTCGCAGACCTCGACTTCCTAGGGAGAGGTTTGCGGAGTGAACGGCAAGTTGCCCGTTCTGAGTAATGAAGTTGATTAAGGCGCTCAAGCGTCACGTGTTCGGACCTCGCACGCAAATCTAGAAATCTCGTTTTCTGGAAAGTAGAAGGTCTGTTGTTGATGAAATTATTTCGTAAAGTCCTGACGGTATGGTTAGGCCTCGCGCTGGTTGGATCCGCAGTGTCGGTGGTTGGCTTTGAGGCCAGTGCTTCGGCCGCGGTGACCGGCGTTACCTTCGTACCCACCACGACGGCAGCGGGCGTGGCGGACTTGTGGGACATCGGCTTTACCGCTTCGAGTGCGTTGACGGCGACGTCAACCATCACGGTGAGTTTTACTGGCGTGGCGATTCCAACGTTGACGACCTTCAGGAGCGTCTCCGGTTTCTCGGCTAATCCTTGTACGTCGCCTTCGATCGCGGTGAACTCGCCCTCGGCGGGTGAGATCACCATCACCACGGGCACGGGTTGCACGCTCGCGGCGAACACGCCCGCGCTCTTCGCCCTTTCGGGATTCACTAATCCAGCGATCGGGACCCTACCTGGCACCGACTTCAGTGTGGCGACCAACGCCGCCGGCAATACGGGCGCGGTGAGTCCGACAGCTGGGGCGACTTTCGTGACGCCGTTTCCGACGATTAACGTGGCGAACTTTCCGGGAACGCTGACCAATCCAGCGATCGGTCGCGACATTTTTACCGAGACCAGCACGGCGTATTGCGGCGGAAATGCTGAAGATCCTCAGGGGGTGGCTACTGATGGCTCCGTTGTCTGGGTGGCGTTTCCGGTCGGGTCATCGGTCTGTGGCTATTCGGCGTCGACGGGCCTGCTCGAATACGCGATCACGAGTGGTGGCACCTACACGTATAACGCGTCGGGTACCGTCATCTCGACGACGGCTGGCGCGGCAAATCTCGGCGGTACTTCTAACGCGAACTTTGTCGCCGTTGATGGCAACGGATCGTCGGGACACCTGTGGGTCTCGCTGTACCAAAGTGCCCTCGTCGACGAATTCACTCTCGGGGCCGGTGACGCGCCCACGTACACGCGAGCGGTGACGGTAGGAAGTCAACCGTATGGTCTTTCGGACGATGGCACCGACGTGTGGGTGCCGAATCCTGGCAGTGTCAATCTCACCGGTGGAGGTACGCTCAGTGAGATAGTTGTAGCGACCGGAGTGGTCACGACGGTCAGCGCGGCGACCTTGCAAAATATCGCGGGGCCGTTCATGGTCTCGACTGACGGCACTCACGTGTGGGTGGCGACTGAAGCAACCGCTGGCGACTCGGACTGCCACTACAACGGCACGCAGGTCGTGGAGTTGAACGCGTCGAACGCGTCCTACGTTCGAACTATTAACGTGCCCGCGGGACTTTGTGGTATCTCCTCGGACGGGACTCACGTCTGGATTAGTAGTGCGCCTGGTTACACCGGCACGAATGATCCGACCGGCAGTGTCACCGAGATCAACTGCGCTACTGGAGGGACCGATGGGACAGCCATAACGGTGGGGGGAGTGCCCGACCAATTGGTATCGGACGGCACCGACGTGTGGGTGACGAACCGTGGTAGCGGGACGGTATCGGAGATAAGCATTGCTTCTCATTCGGTCATCAATACCTTCACGCTCACTAATCCCAACGAGCCTGGTACGTCGGCACCGAGAAACATCGCCGACGACGGTTCGCACGTGTGGGTTACGAGTTATGGACTCAACGAGACGCTCTTCGAGATCTACAACCGGCCGGTCATCACGACGTCGAGTGTGGCAAATGGCGAGACGACGGTCTCCTACAACCAGGCCATCGCGACGACCGGCGGGCAGTCGCCGTTCACGTGGTCGGTGTCGGCAGGATCACTCCCGCCGGGGCTTTTGCTCAATACCGTTACGGGCGCTCTTACCGGTACCCCCACGACAGCGGGCGCGTACACGTTCACCCTGAGGGAGGCTGACGCGGGGGGAATCCTGTCGGCCACGAGTCCGTCCTACTCGATCCTCGTGAATCCTGGTCCCGTGAGCCCTGCGAATTCGACGATCGTCGTGACGAACCCGAACAATCCTCCCAACGGCACGAGTTGTGCCACCGCCACCGTG
>Ga0302191_10002771_pt1 | contig 10864 bp, 11 predicted proteins | sample II_Bog_E3_1_FD_198775 | JGI IMG/M metagenome (GOLD analysis project Ga0302191, IMG submission 198775) | Peat permafrost microbial communities from Stordalen Mire near Abisko, Sweden - II_Bog_E3_1 | ecosystem: Environmental > Terrestrial > Soil > Wetlands > Peat | place: Sweden: Abisko...
TCAAAAATTGAAACACTATCAATAATTTTTTCTCCAAAAGGACGTGAAGATTTAATAATGCAAATTTTTGAACCGATGCAATTACTAATTGAACAGAGTAAAAAAGAACTATTAAAAATAAATAAAGAAATCTACACCAAGGTTATCTAAATCTTCTTAAAACGGATGATATTTAGGTATAACTAACTTTCTTACCTTTGCACCATGTTCGAGGTAATTCTGAAAAAAGGTAAAGAAAAAGCGGTGCTGCAACGCCATCCCTGGGTATTCTCCGGCGCTATTGAGAAAGTGAAGGGCAGCCCCAATAATGGCGACATTGTTAAACTCATCAACGCCAAAGGTGATTTTATGGCCTACGGTTTTTTTAACGATCAATCTCGCGTGGCTTTACGCTTGCTGGAATGGGATGAGAATGTGGTGGTAGATGATGTTTGGTTCCGCGAAAAAGTGGGTGTAGCTGTAAAAAGCCGTGCTGATATTTTGGCTGATGGCACTACGAATACCTGTCGCCTGATCTTTAGTGAATCGGATTATTTGCCGGGATTGATCGTTGATAAATACAATAACCATTTGGCGGTACAGATACTAACTTCGGGTATTGAAAAGGTAATGCCTGTTATTATTGACGAATTGAATAACCTGTTAAAACCCGAAAGCATCTTCGATAAAAGCGATGCTTCGTCGCGTGAGCATGAGGGCTTGCAAACCACCAACGTAGCACTTACCCTAAACAGTCCGCCGGAAAATGTGGCGGTTAAAGAAAATGGTATCGTCTACAACATCAACATCGCCGAAGGCCAAAAATCCGGTTTTTACTGCGATCAGCGGGATAACCGCAAAATAGTGGCGAGCTATGCCAAAGGCAAAAAGATATTGGATTGCTTTAGTTATACAGGTGGTTTCACTTTAAACAGTTTGCACAATGGCGCATCATCGGTTACCAGTGTGGACAGTTCGGCCTTAGCAATTGAAACGCTGCGCGAAAATATTAAACTAAACAATCTGGATGCGACTAAACACATCGCTATACAATCTGACGTAAATAAGCAATTAAGAGCTTTCAGGGAACAGGAAGAAAAGTTTGATATTATCGTTCTCGATCCTCCCAAATATGCGCCATCACGCTCTGCTTTGGATAGAGCCTCGCGTGCTTACAAAGACCTGAACCGTTTAGCCATGCTATTGCTTAATGATGGCGGCTTATTAGCCACCTATTCCTGCTCAGGAGCCATGAATATGGAAACCTTTAAACAGGTATTGGCTTGGGCGGCATTAGATGCAGGCAAACAGGTGCAGTTTATTTATCAATTCTGTCAGCCCGAAGACCATCCCGTAAGGGCATCGTTTCCCGAAGGAGAATACTTGAAGGGGTTGTTGTGCAGGGTGTTTTAAGAGTTAAGAGCCAAGAATCAAGATGAAAAGCTCTATCTTGATTCCTGACTCGTGGTTCTTGAATCTCTAATTGAACTTCACATTACCATAGCTTGTATTAATGGTAATGTTTTTCCCGCTATTGGCCTTCCCAATATAGCCTTTATAACTTTTTGTTGGATGGAAACCTCTTTCGCCATCATCGGGGGTTTTGTCGGTAATTGTGAAGCCATGGTCGCCGTAATTAAAATCACCGTAGCGGGTTACTATAACAAACTCGGCATTTTCATCGCCGCTAAGGCCTATATCTACGTTAGAATAAGAAGAATTAATCGCCAGGTTTTTCACATTTTTATCTAAATCTCCAATTTTCAACCCGCCGCCATATCTTAGGTTAATTGTTGCAGCTGTGAATAGTTTACCAATTTTGATAGGACTATAGCTAACATCGGCAGTAAGAGAATTTACAGACCCAATAACAAGTTCGCCATAGGAAAGTTGAAGAGTACAGTCGCCCAGGTTTTCAATGTTAGCATTACCGTATTTAACCCTGATCGTGCTCTCATTAGTTAATGATTTTGCCTTTAGGCTACCGTAAGCGCTACTTATAGTTACTTTACCATCCAAATCCGGTAAATAAATAGCGCCATAACGGTTATCAACAACTAATTCATTTTTTGCAGGCATGTAAACGGTATAGTTGATCTCCATTTTTTTGCTCGAACCACCTTGAAATACCGAATACCACGAGCTTTTTACTTCGCCTATAATAGTTCTAAAACTGATTGACGATCCATTTTTACTATCACTTATATTTACATTGTCCAGTAGTTTTTGGGTAGCATCATCACTTCCTGCTGAAACCTTTATTTGCACATCTACTTTAACCTCATTCCGGTTCCAGGTGTTAACCGTAACGGTGCCATACTTGTTTTCTATCGATAGCACATCGTTCGCATCCGCGGGATAGGTTTTGCTATAGTTTTTAACCCGGTCATCATCATCATTGGTAGTAGTAATAATAGTATGAACACCCGCGTTGTTGATAATGGCATTTACCTGCGGAGCGATATCATCTACATCGGCATCCACATCAATATTGATATTTTTTACCGCGGCTATTACCTGTGCATTAGCTTTTACGCTTAATTTTTTTAGCTGTGCATTTAACTTGTGCAGCTTTATTTTGACAAGCCTTGTATTGACAGTGGATGATGTGCTGGTTGATACGATCACTGGATCAACATTAACATCCACAGGCGGAACAGGTGCTACTGCTGAATCTGTTGGTGCAACTGGCTTAACGGGGCTTTGGGCAAGGCTTGTTAAGCTTGTGGCGAAAAAAGCTGCAACTATTACAATTGCAGTATTAAATATTTTTAGTTTCATTTTTTTGATCTTTTTTATCCTGGTTGTATTGCTCAATCGCGTTCAATTGTTGGTTAAGCACCTCTGTTTGTATTTGTAAATTTTGTATCATCGCCCGTAAAACTAGTTCTTGGTTGGGGCTGTTGGCCAAATCGCTGTTCAACTTTTTATAGGTTGAATCCATCTGCGCTATTTCCTTGCTAAACTCCTGGTACAAAGCGGGGTCGCTTTTAGCAATTTGTTTAAGTTCGGTACGCTTGGTTTGTACCAGCGAAGCATAGTGCATTTGCTGTTTGGCATATTCGGGGTTGATCTCCGCCAGGTCAACACCTCTTTTTTCTATACTTTTTAAAAATACCACAAAGCTAACGCCCATAACCAGTATCACCGTAGCCGCCATACGCAATACAAAACCTATACTAAATGTTTTGGCTTCACGCTTTTTTGGCTCTTCGGGCAACTGCTTTTCAATTTCAGCCCATAAGCCCGCTCTTGGTTCAAGGTCATCAAATTCCTCGCGGTTCGCCTTGATAAAGTCTTCTAATCGCTTGCTCATTGTGTTATACCTTTCCTTTTTAATATCTCTGCTAATTTTCTTTTCGCCCTCAAAAACTGTGTTCTCGAGGTATTTTCCGTAATGTTTAAAACCTGTCCTATTTCTTCATGGTCGTAACCTTCTAACAGGTATAACGATAATACCACCCGGTAACCATCCGGCAATTCCTTCATGGCCTCTTTAACCTGGGCCACTTTAAACAAGGTTTCCTCGTCATCGTCAAGCTCTTCATCAGGTATGTTATCCAGTTGTTCTCCATCCATATCAACCAGGTCCATCTTGCGTTTGCGTAAAAGATTTATGGAACGGTTTACCACAATTTGCTTAAGCCAAAGGCCAAATGTGGTTTCCTGCCTAAAATCTTTCAACTTGTTAAAAGCATCCAAAAACGACTCCTGTAATACATCTTCAGCCTCGGCAATATTGCCCACTATTCTAAAGGCGACGTTTAACATCGCTTTAGAATATAACTTGTACAGCTCGTAGCAGGCTTTTTTACTGCCCTGCTTACACTCAACCACCAGGTTGTAATGCTTATCAATGTATACGGATTCCAAATTTTGCAGCTTTCATATAATAAGACACGGCGTTTTTTTGAACGTTGCATGAAGATAGGATTATTTTGCAGTTTGAAGAGAGAAGGGTAGTGAAGCGCAGTCGGGGCGAGTGATTTTGCGTTAATGCATTGGCGTTTCGACTCACCCGATCATCGCCCAGTCGCTTGATCTGCCCTCTCTTCGCCTTCGGCGGAACGAGGGTGGGAAAATGCATATTTATTTATAGGAATGGGACTCACTTTTACCTATTTGCAAATTTTATAAATTATTGACTTTCAAAAGCGTACCTTTGCAAAATTATTTTTGGAAAGGCCGGGATTGTTTGATTGGTATCTGTTCATCAATAAGTATTTACAGAGAATTGATATCATGAAAAAAATTGTTGACTACAGAAAACTTTTAGGCGTAACCAAGGAAGCTGAATTACAGGAACTGAAAACCGTTTACCGCGGGATGATGAAAACCTGGCACCCGGATAAATTCCAGGAAAGCCCTGAAGAAAAACTGGAAGCTGAAGAAAAAAGCAAAACCATTATTGAAGCTTATCACTTTTTGGTGAGCATAGCGCCGGAAACTATCGACCAGTCTTCGGAAGAATATAATAACACCACTGCCAACGCGGGCATAGTGGATTTTGAATATAAATCGCAGGTGTTGAAGATTTATTTTAGCGACGAGAATGTTTATGAGTACTTTGACGTACCTAAAGAAACTTACCGCAAACTGATCAACGCCGACTCACCGGGCCGTTTTGCACGCAGGCACATATTTAACACCTTTGTTTACAGGAGCGTGAATAAATTGGTGGCTAACGGATAATTGGTTTTAAGATATTTAATAGAAAAGCTCAGGATGATTATCCTGAGCTTTTTTTATTAAACTATAATCTACTGTCTGTATACAAGGTATAAACCTTCCTGCCAGATAAAGCAAACGTAATTCAATGAAGTTTTTTAACCTATAAAAAACTGCTGACTGACAATTTTTCCATTTTCAACTTTGTAAACGCAAATCTCTTCAATCATTTTATTTCCCTGCCCCTTAACTGTAAAATTCATGGAAAAAATTACACTAAAGTAGCTCCCGGCAAAAATGGCTTCGGATACTTTAATGTCATGAATTTCGACATTGGCGAGAAATTGTTCTTCGCGCTCAATCAGGTTATGAAGGCCGGTAAGCGGCACATTTTTTAAATTTGGATCAATGCTTACCGCGTTATCAGCATATAATTCAGTATAAGCTTCAACAAATTTGAGCTCATTGCACAATGACGCTAAGCGATTGGCAATTTCTGGTATGGTGTTCATGTTATTTAAAGTTATTTGTAATACTAATCAACGTCGATAATATTGATTGTGGCAAACATTTAATAGTTAAAAGCAAAGAATGATATACAAATGAGGAGACTATATGCCTGTTAAGCTTGTCGCTTGTAGATCCCCCCTGCCAGTCTCGAGAGGGGCACTTTGTCAATTTGTGGTACTACTCTTTTACCTTATCCCAGGAATCCCTGCCGAAGGCTAAAACTTTGGTTACGTTGCCGCTTGCATCTTTGGTGAACACCAATGGGAAACCTATTTGCTTGTTTAAAAAGCTCTGCTCGCCAATGGCAATAAAGTTCACTTCGCGGCCATCCCAAAGTTGTTTAAGTGTCAACCCATCCGCGGTGGCGGTGATTTGCAGATAAGTGCCTTTCTTGTTTTCAAACTCGTATTTACCCTCGAAGGCTTTTAGCTGATCCGCGGTAAGTTTAACTTCTGCCGGGGGTGTATAGCTTTTAATTTTATTCCATTGCTGTTGCCCCGCTACCAAAGCCCCGCTAATTTCGCCGGCTGTATTTTTAGAGAAAACAACTGTCATGGTTTCATCGCCGTCAGCATCGGGGCTTTCAAAACTAAGGTCGGATTTGCGGGTTAGCGTAAACTGTTGCTCGCCTTCCAGTGCTTTTGCCAGCAATTTATCGCCAACAACGGTAATTTTAAATACGGAAAACGAATTGTCTTTTGCCTGATAAATCCCTTCAAAAGCGCTCAATGGTGTATCGTCGGTTAAAATTACTTTGTGCCTTATACGCGTTGGGTTGTTTGCATTAGCGTTTGCACTAAGTGTTACAATCAAAATAAGCACGAATGCAAACTTGCAAGCGTAGCTAAATATTTTTTTGGGTGAAGCAGGCATTGGTTTTGGTTTTTTGGTGAATGGGTTAGTAAACTACTAATTTACAATTGATAACGGGATTATGGGTGAGATATTTTAATGCGGATTTATTTGAGGAGGTTGTTGTTTTGTATATGTAGTATGGGTGCGTTGGCTTGGGGAGGTAATTAAGCTAAAAGCTTAATAGATTTTGGGTCGAGGTTGTAAACCGCGACAAGTTGGAGAAGCTCGGTCTGTGTATAATTAAATTGCCTTTTCATAAACTAATAAAAAAAGATATTTTTATGCAACTAAATTTTCATCTATCGGCTTAATTATTATGTCTAAAACGTCTATTTACCTGTTATTTGCTTTGTTGTTAGCGGCGAATGCGAATGCGCAAAACATTGTTGATTTTCAGCTTGCCGCTCCTACAGCCAAAGTTAACGCCAATCTGTACCGTACTATTAGGATAATTGACCTGAGAAATGATACCACATCAATGGGTTTTGTTAAGACAGGATTTTTTGACAGAAAAGGCAGCGTAATTCCTAAAATCCCTTTAAGAGCACAACTGAGCCAGTATTTTTATAATTTGGCTGATACTGCAGGAAAAACCAAGGAAATGGTGCTGCTATTGCGCCGTGATGTTTTTGAAGTAACGAATATAGGTAGCCGGGATTATGGAAGTTTTAGTTTCCGGGCCGGCCTTTATGAGGTAAAAGACGGACAATACCAGCAAATTGTATCCATAGACACAGTTGCTACGGTAAGCTCGGCCATGACGGTTACTACTGCGCTGTTAAACACCGGGAATAAGCTTATGGGCGAATTTATAAGCGGCCATGTTTTTGCCGAACCCAATGGCGCTGTATACAGTTATCATGATATTTTTCATCTTGACAGCGTAGAGAAACGCGCTATTAAGTTGTACAACACACAAACTTATGCAGATGGATTGTATTTGACTTATAAATCGTTTATGAACCAGGTGCCCGATAAACAGATAACTGTTGAGCCCGGTGATGTAAACTATGGTGTTGTTAAAGCTGTGGATGCTAATGGGAAAACGCAACGGGTTAGGCCGCAAAAGGTTTATGCGCTTGTATATCACGGGCAACCTTATATTTCGTCGCGGGGGAATTATTATCCGCTTAAAAAAGAGAAGGACGATTTCTATTTTACGGGTGCTGTACAGGTTAGCTCGGGAGTGGGTAATATGGTGTTGGTTTCGAATTTCGGGGCTTTGGGCGCTTTGATTGGTTCCGGAGGTTCTGAAGCTACATTTTATGTTAAGCTTGATTATATGAATGGCGGTTTCATTCAAATCAAACGGATTGAGGATGCGGCCCCTGTGCCAAGCAGTACTGGTGAATGATAGGGAGAACAGATGAAACATGTATGAATATCTGGTTGTTGGACAATACGCTACACATCGATTAATTTCGAAGCACACTTAAAGTAATGTAATTAGAATTTCAAAGACCGATATGTACTCTTTCACAAAAGGGTATATACAAATTTCTGGAATTGAATTGGCATTAATGCTGACACTATTTTGTCAGCAGGCCTTTACGCTTATGCTTCGAGCATTACAGCCGGGTTTGTCACCTGGTAAAACATACTCCTTGCCTTTCTAAAAAGATGGATTTATTATAGTTGTAATAACGCTAATTTAAGTTCATCCATTATTTCGTTAACGCCCTTTTCTCATTTGTAAGCACCTAATTTATTCAAGTATGTTTGGATCATCAAGCTGTCTTTTTCCTTCCAGTCTGTATCCTCGTCTAATTTTTTGATAAGGCGTTTGCCGTCATCATTTATACTTTTTGACACCGATGTCCCTAAAGTGTTTTTAATATCTTCCCTAGCCTTTTTTATCGCGGGGTGTACAAGTTTCGCCGGTATTGGCATTGGTTTGCCCTCGTGTTCAAGCCGCCATTGGGAAGCCAAACTTGGCAATGGGTTGCCTTTCACGTTTCCTGCCTTCTCATTTATCTCAATTTCGTCATCGTTTTGTTTAGGCGATTCAGGGTAATAAGTATCATTCGCTACCGTACCTACCCTGCATAGGGGAAGAAGGAGTAGTAGATTTGGCATTAGACCTGATTACTTCGATATAGGTTTTGATCACATCCCTGTGTTTTCCCAAATCTTTCACCATTTTATCATATTCTTGCTCTATGGAGCGGCCGGTGGTCATTAAAGCGTCCTTAGCTTCGGTTCCCTTGTAAATTTGGGAACCTAATTCCTCAACGTTTTCCGTAATACGCAAGTGATTATTTTAACGCTTAACAAAACACTTACTGAAACCGGTGCTTTCGCTTTTACGGGGATAGGTATCGCTATCGCCACTACCTGTTATGGGATTTATATGGTGTTGAGAGGTTGGAAGTTACCTAAGCCGTAAAAGGAGAATACTTTACCTTAAACCTGATGCTCCGGCTCAGTGCTTGGAATTATTGCTTTTCTAAAATAGGCTGAAAACTCCGTACCCTCTCCGGGTTTGCTGGTTACATCGAGCTTGCCATTGTTTGCATCAATAAATTGTTTAACTAATATTAAACCTATTCCTGTTCCGCCTTCATTGTTGGTACCATTACCTGATATTCCCTTTCCGGCTACTTTGAAAAGCTTACTCATTTTTTCGGATGAGATGCCAACACCTGTATCCTTTACATGGATTGCAATGTAAGTTTCATCTTCCGAATAATATATTTCAATTGTGCCGCCTTGCGGGGTAAACTTAATAGCATTCCCAATAAGGTTTTGAATAATAATTTTCACATGGTCAGGGTCACCATTTATCCATCTATCCCCCTCCAAATAATGATGAAGATTTATGTTTTTATTTTTCGCCACGAAATTTGATACGGTTATTATCTCAGTGGCCGTATTTGCAAGATTAAGCGTAACAACATTATTTTTAATACCCGATTGCTGGCTATTTGCCCAAAACAATAAATTATCCATCATCAAAGCAACAATGTTTACCTGATGGTAAAAATCCTCCAATATTACCGCCTGTTCTTCAGCATCTATATCACCGGAACGTATAAAGTCCATTGTTTGCTGTATCGTTGTAAAGGGGCTTCGAAGATCATGGCTTATTACCGAAAACAACTGATCCTTGGTTTGGTTACTTTCATACAATTTCTCCTTTTGTAAGGATATTTCTTGCTTTTGCAATTCAATATCGTTATTTCGTTGTTGTAGTACTTTGTTTAAAGCCTGCGCGCGCCGGGTGTTCCTGATAATTATTACAATAAAAATGCATAAACATATAGCGACCGCTTTTCTGAAAAAAGAAAAGCGTTTATCAAATAATAAGGTTTGTTCTTTAGCTTTAATGTCCTTTTGAAGCAGAATGTTATCCGCCTGCTGCTGTTTTAAATGAAGATAATTGATTTCCTTCTCCTTTTCGTTGGTAAGAAGGCTGTCGTCCGATTTCTTTAATTGCTTTTGATATACATAAGCCTTTTCGTAATTTTTTACTGCCGCATAACTATCAGAAAGAATATTTAGCGCCCTTATTATATCCGATCCTGATTCAACTTTTTTTGAAAGTGTTATACCTTTTTCTGCATTTAAAATTGCTTTATCGTATACATGCAGTCCATAATAGGTTTGTGCTATGCCTGAATAGGCAAAATCTTTTTCCCAGTTGTCTGTAATATTGGAATTTATTACCTGCTGATAATAAACTAACGCAACCTGATATTTTTTTAGCTGAAAATAGGTTTCGCCGAATTGGTTTAACACCATTAATAGCAAATGATCATCATTTTCCTGCTTTGCGAGCGACATTGTTTTATTAAAATAGTAAAATGCCTTTTCAAATTGCCCTTTCTCATTATAGCATATACCCAAATTAAAATAGGCCTTACCCATTTCCGAGTTATCTTTTAGGCTGGTAAATATTTTTAGCGCTTTTGTAAAATAAGCAATCGACTCATCAATTTTATCCTGTACGAGATAAACAAGGCCCATATCCTGATATGCCACCGCTATTCCGTGCGGATAGTTTATCCTGTTACTGATGCGCATCAGTTTTAATGATACATCCGAAGATGAGGTATAATCGCCTAAAACATAATAAGCCCTGTCGATATAAGTTAATGATATTGCTTGACCTAAAACATATTTTTGGGATTCTGCTAATTGTAATGCTTGCTTTGAAAAATACAATGCGCTATCGGCATTGTTGTATAAGTATTGGTCCGAAAGATGATTAAGCAATGTTATGCTGCCAGTATCAGAACGGTAGCCTTTTTGGGATTTTGATTTTTGCCATTTAGTTAACAGGCCCCCGGTATTTGTTTGCCCAAAAGTTACAAAACTACTAAATGTTACCAGGCAAATAAAAAGGGGCCTAGCTAAAAATCTGCTTAAATGCATTATAAACCTCGATTAGAATATATTCAAACTAATAAGTTTCTAAAAATAAGAAATTATCAAATTTGCCTACCAATATAACTAATTTATTACCAAATGTTAACTTTAAGGCAATTTTTAGGGTTTTAATAAGCTTAGAAGGTAAGCTATTAGAAACAGAGCAGGCTATTTTTGAAAACCACATGTTTCACTTGCACCGTAGTACAATGCAGCCCAAAATTGAAAGTTAAAGGCATAAAAAAAGGCCTAATTCTTGCGAAAAAGACCTTTCAAAATGGTGGGAGTTACTGCCCCCGAACCCTATAATATTTTAGACTGATTTACAGGCAGTTATCAATTACTCAAGTTAACTGGTACTCACTTTGGTACGCTGCCTGAAAGACCATGCAAATATAATGTATTTGATGTGTATTTTAAAATTAACTAGTTGATTCGAATCCAGCTGGGATCTCGAAATATAAAAAACTTGTCTTGATTGATG
>Ga0302191_10002775_pt1 | contig 10859 bp, 14 predicted proteins | sample II_Bog_E3_1_FD_198775 | JGI IMG/M metagenome (GOLD analysis project Ga0302191, IMG submission 198775) | Peat permafrost microbial communities from Stordalen Mire near Abisko, Sweden - II_Bog_E3_1 | ecosystem: Environmental > Terrestrial > Soil > Wetlands > Peat | place: Sweden: Abisko...
GGATTGGCCTGTAACTACAATTACAGGAAATATGAGCTTTTGTTGTAAATATTAAAAAACCCTTTACCCACAATTGTAGATAAAGGGCATTATAGTTTGCTGCCACAAATAAAACAAGCACTCATGATCGTCAAGCCTGCTGCCATAGTTGATGAATAATTAGCATTCCAGTTTCGGATAAACTTAACCCATAATATGAAGACGATGCGTGCTTTTAAGGTAGCGAATGATCTCTGCTTTTATACCAGCTTTTTTGGCTAATTTTGGCCACACAGCTACCGCATCCGCGACTTGATTACGGATCTCTTTTGCCTTATAGATTCCAAAAGAATCCGCAACTTTCTCCAGGTCAGCAATAGAAAAATTATCACGTTTTCCATTGGCGCTTAACTGATGACCACCTGAGAAAAGCCCATTGGGGCTATATTGCCAGACCATATCAAATGCAGGTGTTAGCTTCCAGCTCCCGGCTTTATTCATCATAAAGGCAAGGTTCTTTGTGTGGTCGTCTTGGTTGCGGGCCAGTATATTAAAGACCATGCGCCGGTACATTTCCTGAATATGTTCATGATCTAGGCGTAATCGCAGGATCGTAAAAAAGACACCTTCATAACTATATGACATACTATGATCGTAATGTTCAAGCGCCCATAATGATTGAACATGGATTTTTTCATTCCCAGGAAGTCGATCAAATCGCTTGGTCATAAAGTGGGCCCGGCCGTTCTCTTCTAATAACCGGCAAGGCATCATATTGATACCAGCCTCTAATGCCATCAAATGATAGGCGTATTCGATTCTTCCAACGCCAACCGAATCCCCTAAAGATTTTTCGTTCGCCCCATCGAACTTGATGATCCAGTGTTCAAAGCCATCTGGCACAGCAGTTTGCCCGGATCTTACTTCGCCAGTGGTTGGGTTAAAGGCAATAAGCGCTTTAGCTCGAGCTCCCCCCACGGAAGACCCTGCCTTAATCAAGGTTACCAGGGCATCTTTGTGATTTTTGAGAATATCAGAAGATAACTGATTATTTTCATCAACAAAAGAAGTTGCTACATGTAAGAGTTCATCTATAGCCAACGGTTTTGACTCTAAGGGCCCTATGTCCATTGCAGGACGATATTCAAGCGCCCCCATCCCTCGATTACCCACAAAACAAAGTTTTTCTAATATGTCTAATGATCTTGGTGGCTTGCCGTTCATCATCAACCAGGCCTTCATCAGATTGTCTCCAAACTTATCAGGTAAAGATGAAGCAAGTAATCCCGGGAGATCATGGAGACTTTGATTTTCCCTGTCTGGGAATGAATATACCTTATCTGAAAGCGGCATTTTAATAGGCGAAACCTCAAGACCTTTTTTTATAAATTCGGGGTCGTATTCAAACCTGGGCATAATGAACTGGGCATTACAAACAGCTGCACCAACACGCTCACCCGAAAGATAAACTTCAGTACCCAAGAATGTTTTTTCATCATCAACCATATCTACGCCCCATCAGTCTTCACTACTCTTGAGGCCCGCTGTCTACGTCTTCTTTGAAATTTCATAATCTCGAGTGGACTTAATAAGCCTGTCTTGGGGATAAAATCATCCAAATAATCCAGAGATTTTAGAGCCCTCAAAACACGCAAAAAGCCGGTGATCGTTGCTGTCTTGCCATATTCAATATTTTGAATAACTTTTAAAGAAACCCCCGCTTTAGCAGCAAGACTATTTTGAGTAATATTAGAATTTAGTCGCTTGTCCCTAATCCTGCTGCCAAGCTCCCTCAATATTCCCACATCGGTCATCGAATAATAATCCATAGATTTCTCCCTTCCTATTTCTAAAAGTATACCATCTACTGAGCTGAAAGCAAACATTAACACATCTAATAAGTAGTATTAATAATAATAAAATCAATAATATATCTTATTAGATATGTTGATAAATACATTCTCTATTGTTTAACCTCAGCAATTTTATTAACAATAGGAACTAACCAATCATAAGATCCTTTAACGTCATTAATTAAATCCTGCTTATCTTTGGCAGATAAGATACGCCTGAGGTGATTAATATCCTCATCATTAACATATTTCTCACCCGTATAAATTAATGCCTGTAAAACAGCCTCAGATTCTTTCCCACATATCGCCATATGTTGGGGAGAAACATGACAAAATGTAATATCCCAATTATTTATCTTGACCTTTCGACTTGGGCCATCAGTGTCAAGAAATATCCGCGCTGGGACCTGTGTTGACAACCCTAATTCATTAGCAGCCTTAGCCCCTGATGACATTATCCTAATATTTTTTTTACGTGCCCAAGCACGAACAGCCCCATAAATATCGCAACATAACCATCCCCCAAACTCTGCATTGAATCTAGGAAAATCATAAATTTCTGACTGTATCCTTCGAATAAAACCTTTTTTTGTTAAAAAAGATAATGATCGACTGACAGCAACTTGATTCCCTAAATCAAAGAAATCTTTGTTGGTGTAGACATTCCCTTTATCACCTTGGCATATTCGGATTAATATCCTATAACTAAGATATTGCATAATTATCCTTTCATTTGGTCTTTCTCTTGTTTTAAAAACTCAGCAACGCAAGAATTTACTTGGTTAAAGGATGTTGGATAAAAATTCCACACATCCACTGAAAAATTTATGACCAAAGAATCCTCACCTAACCTCTTTATTTTATACTTTTCATGAACATGCCCGCAAAAGTTTAACGGCACGCCAGGGTCGGCATCTTCAGGCCTGTGCGTCATGCATATTTTATTTTTGCCATAATAGAGATACATTTTCTCTATTATTGTTTTTAAGCTGTTATTGTTATCGTGATTGCCCCGAATAAATATATACTTGCCATTTAGCCGCTTTTCAAATAAACGATACCTGTCCACACCGCCTTCCTTCCCACCTTTAAATATAAAATCACCAAGGAAGAAAACCGTATCATCCGGCTTGACCCGTTCGTTATGTTTCCGTATTATCGTTTCATTCATCTCTTCAACAGTCTTAAACGGCCGATTACAATATTTTATTATATTGGCATGAGAAAAATGATAGTCTGAAGTCCACCAGTAATTCATTTTAAGCCTCCTCTCAATGGCGTCCCTGAATTCCATCATAAAGGTCAGACGAAAAATCAGATTGCCAATATTCTTTTGTTTCAACATTCATTATTGTCAACCTACCTGACCAGCCAGCCCCCGTATCTAAATTCCAAACATTACAATAATGTATAGGTTCGATAGTCTTTGCAAAGGCAACTGTATCAGTATGCCCTATGAAAATCTCATCGTAGCCGCCAAATTTATAATCTTCCCTCTTTTGATAATGCTTTTCCCGGGCACTATAAAGCAATTGACGATCCCACATGCATAATTCTGGATCTTGCTTCTCAAGCTTCTTATTTGGATCAATGCCGCCATGTACAAATAGCCTCATTACCCCTGTGACACTTTCTTCTAAGGCCACGTGAGCATTTTTTAATATCTTTAAATGGGCCGCAGGCATTCCACCAATCTTTGCATAGGCATCAAAAGTTGCCGCGCCCCCTTGTTTTAACCAAAATGGCTCTGCATAACCACCAGTTCTACCTGTATAAAAATCATATGCCCACTTATCATGATTCCCCAAAATGAACTTTAAATTCTTGATCTTCAGTAGTTCATCGAAGCATTCAACCACATCAGGATAGCCGTCGCATACGTCCCCTATGACGACAAGCCGATCCTTATGATAATCGAACCTTGAACGCTCTAAACATTGCAATAAAGCCCTATAGGCGCCGTGTATATCACCAATGACGAATGTTTTCATAAAAGTTGACATAAAAACACCAATCCTTCTTTAATCTTTTGGGCCACCACTTGAGTATTAGCAACTCCAACAGCATGGGCTCGTCCAGAAATCATCGATGGCCACGTAAGTCCTCGATTCTCTCCCTCATTAGCCTTTAAGATATACGGACGCACTGGCCTATACATATAACATGAACGCACTGATGTAGTCGTGCCACACTCACAACGCGGACTTCCAACATGTTCATCTTTACCTGCGTTTAATTTTCTATGTAAATACTCAGCCCTATGTTCGCACCTAAAACATAAGCCATACATTTCTGTCTTTTGATCTTTTTTCATATCCATACCCCCTTGTACTAATCATGGTCCCGAGAGGTGGATTCGAACCACCGAAATAACGGCTTATGAAACCGTTGCCTTAGGCCAGACTTGGCGATCTCGGGTAAATTGCCTTATAAACACAAAAAAACCGACTCTCTTCTTAGATAAGTAACCTTGCCCATGCGTACTTGTAAAATTCCTGGGTGGTTACTTAGCTAATCTGTGAATCGGTTCTATTAATTAAACTGCCAGGAACGAATGTACGCATGGATTTTAGACAAAAAGACGGCATCGACCAAAGGGCAGTTTGCCCTTGGTTCAATACCTTCGTATTTGTGCGTTCCAAGCGTAGCTTCATTGAATCCGTTCCTTGTTATTTCTAAAGTGTAACTACAAACTCATGTAATTATTTGAAGTATACCACGTCATTTAAAAGCGTCAAGGCCAAATGCTCCCATTGTAGAATTTGTCTCATCAACTATTCGGCCAACTCTAGGCGATGAAGTCTTTCTTTTATAATGTTCAAAAAATTGGTTTGTTTTTCCTTATCAATCTTCGAAACTTTTATAATTTCTTTCATCGTGTTAAATTTCTTCTCGAATTTCTCATAGCGCACCTTGGTCGGCACACCCAAATATTCAGCCAAGCCATCAAAATCCTTTCTCAATAAACCGTTTTTCTTACCCTTATTACTCCCTATGCCTAAGGCAGATTCCCATTTTTCTTTTGGTATCACTATCCTTGAACAAACAAGATCATAAGCAGGAGATAATCGTATGTCCTCCCCCTTAATTAACACAGAGTAATTCTTCAAATGAGCATCACCGTTACCAATAATAAAACTAAAAACTACTCTTTCGAACAAAAATTGGCTATCTAATCCAGGTGCCGTTGAAATCTTTTTTAATTTTTTCCCAATTTGCTCTACAGTCCCATCATATTTATCCGAACGTTCCAGTATTTGAGAAAAATGTTCTTGATGAAACTTCTCTACCCCTTCGCGATCAAATCTTTTCACGATATAAGCCAAGCTATTATCTTTTAAAGGAATTAAACAATGCGCTGGCACTTCTATATTAAAAGCCTCCGCCATATCCATACAACATTGTTCGTTCTCTGGAATGTTGACGTAAGTTATCGTCTGCGGCTTTAAAATATATTCCCCGCCTTTGGCTACAGATATTAATTCATTCTTCTTTTTATCCAATTTTACGGACAATTTTGGTTGCACCCCTGAAATTGATAATTGACCAGCCGTTTCCTCTGCGTTATGCAACACGCCTGTAAGGTCAAAATCTATTTTTGGCCATTCAAGAGTTCCAAACATTGTCTTAATTAATTCGTTCTTCATTTAAACTATTCCTCTTTACGGACGGTTACAGCCCCAATGGTATCCACACTTGTCGTTGAAAGCAAGACACCAAAGGCATCATCCCTGTCCACTTTCTGTGTCATGCTAACTATATCCAAATACCATCCCTCAGGTAAAAGTCCTTCAAAAAATGGAAACAATTCTTTAGATTTGTATGGCTCTTCTCTGGGTGGCAAAGACAAAGAAATAAAAATATTCTTCTTTAAAAAATCTTTATCATATTCAAAAACATACTCATCCTTGAACTCCGCCAGGTAACCAGCTAATTCATCCTTATAAAAAACCTGAGCTTTTCTTGATGGTTTACGAAGCATCGGCGTACGTTTCCTTTTCTTAAATATCTGTAGCACTTGTTTGAACAATGCCAGACTTAGAAAGCCATGTATTCATTTTTTCATTATTACCTTTTAACTCCAAATGACAGCCTAAAAAATCCAAAACTTGCATAAGCTTGTCTAAGCGTACCGACACTTTACCCTGCTCTAACTCTCTTAAAAAACGCAAACCGATTCCCGCTCGTTTTGCAAACTCAACCTGATTTAAACCAAGCTTTTTGCGTAAACGCGCAATTTGCGAATTGATTTCTATAATATGTTTAGCTTTCGCCTGTTCATTAAGTTTTTCCATGATTGAAATATAACACCTATTGGGTATAATTTCAAGAATTATTTTATATTTTTATACCCTAATAGGTATAATATATAATTTATTATACCCTATAGGGTTCTATTTAAACGATTATTACATTTATTATACCCTAAAGGGTATATTATAGCCTACGCTTTCCAAATTCTTGCTGCCAGATGAAGTATTCTGTTCCATCTTTCCTCGAATGACAATCTTGAACAGTGATTTAATGGATTCAGCTTTTGTTTATTTGCTGGCACAAATATCACTTTAATTGTATCCCATTGAATATTCGTCCGTGCATGTTTTTTGGATTGTTTAGGTGTAATCATATAGTATTAATGCCACTTAGTCCCGGTTTGGTGTCGACTCTTAATAGTGATACCTAATAAAGCATCACGTCCTCTTTTTAATAGCTGAGTATAGTCTACGATATATCAATAATTCCGTATAGTACAGTCTGCTGTTTAATTCAACTTCCATTACTCGATATCTTAAAAATCGAGCTTACTGACCACATCTGATAAATGATCCTGGGCTAGATGTGAATAGATCATAGTCGTTGCTATATCGCTATGCCCCATCAATAGCTTGATGGTTGGTAAATCCACATTCTTCATGACTAAATGGCTGGCGAAGGTGTGTCTTAGCGTGTGAATCTTGGTGACATCAGGAAAGCCAGCCGCCTTGGTGACTCTTATAAGATCACGGCGAAGTTTATTTTTATCTATTTGATTACCTTCCCCATCATGGAAAACTAAAGAGCCAATTGCTTTTTTCTTGCGCTTCAGGAGCAATTTGTTTAATCCGTCACTTATTGGGATTTCTCTTTCAGCGGTCTTGGGGGTCCAGTTGTCTTTGACACGAATTTTTATTTTACGACGACTGAAGTCTACATCGTTCCACGTTAAATGTTCTAATTCACTTTTACGCATGCCCGTATGAAGGAAAGTGTAAAAAATTGGATGAAGCCACTCATCAGAATGGGCCAACAGTTTATCAATTTCCTGTTTGGTCAAAAATCGAGCTTCGGTCTTATCAATAATTTTTATAAACTCAACACCCTTGGCTGGATTATCATTGGCGTATCCCCACTTGATCGCCAGGTAGAGAATTGACTTGAGGGTTTGAAGCTCTATGTTGATGGTCTTGGGCATAGCCCCTTCTTCTTTACGATAGGCTTTGTAATCCTCAAATAGCTTTGCATTCAATTGGGAGATTTTAGTAATGAAAGGGAACTTGCCCAAATACCTTTTAAAATTATCTACGACGGCCGTGTAACGCTTAATGGTGGCTGGTGAGTGATTAGTCTTGGAATATTCCGCAAACTCTGTGAAAAGCTTGTCGAGATCACTGTCTTTAGGCAGGAAACCAAAATCATTCTTGGCAATCTTGACTTCTATATCTTTGAGATATAGCTCTGCAACTGACTTAATTGGGCCTACACGCTTCTTGATACGCTGACCAGCGACGATATAATCAACGTACCAAATCTTACCACGTTTTCTGATTTTCCCCATGTCAATCTTCCTTTCAGCTTGGTTTGGGACTCTTTTTAGTCCCAATTATGTCCCAACGGCTTATTGAAAGATTAACATATTTATAACTGTGTGTCAAATATTAACTTACGACACTTAATTCTAAATGGCGGAGAGGGTGAGATTCGAACTCACGGACCCTTGCGAGTCAACGGTTTTCAAGACCGCCGCATTCGGCCACTCTGCCACCTCTCCAATATCATAACATTATATATTACAACTATTTACGAACTATAAAATTTATACCGTCTTTTTGAATTTCGTTTGGTGTCCAAATTGTGACGTTTTGAAAAATCATTATTACCTCTATTATTACCCTCTTTTAAGGGTATTACCTCTTTTCTTCCACTTCGCACCTGGACCCCGCCCCAAACATTCAACTTTCTTTAACTCTTGGAGATGACGAAGAACAGTTCTAATCATATCACGACTGACACCAGGGCACTTATTTTCTACATCAGCCATAGTAAAGTCTTTTTCAAAAGCGTCAATAGCGGCTGTAATAAATTCCGTCTTTGATCCTCTCGGACTTTTTATCTCCCCTACCCGATTTTCAAATTCATTGTAAGCTGTCTTTAAAATATACAAAAGATAATTTATATATGGCCACGGATCATGCTTGCCTTCATGCCAACCACGAGAACTTTGCTCTAATGTATCGTAATAACGTTCTTTGTTTTGCTCAATCAGACGCTCAAGACTTATGTAACGGCCAGCCTCATAACCTAAGACATAACATTGAAGCAAAAGTAATAATCTTGAAACACGGCCATTACCATCCCTAAAAGGGTGAATACACAAAAAATCAAGATTGAAAGCTCCTAATGCTATCAAAGGATGAACGGTCTTCTCCTTTAAAGCATCTTGCCAATATTGGACAAGTTCAACCGTAAAATCTGGCGTTTGTCGTGGGTTTACAGTCTTAAAACGTATTTTCTCACCACCGCCTGGTAATTTTTCAATAATATCAACTTCTTTCTCTTTGTATTTTCCAGCATCCCAAATTTCACCACGACTCATTTGATGAAGCTTAAGAATAGTCTTTTCAGAAATAGGAATACCCGCACCATCACTGTGAATCCAATCAAGCGCGGTACGATAAGAACGAATCTCTTCTTCATCCCGATCTTTAAGATGCGTCTTCCCAAAAACAACCGTTGCTATACGCTTTTCATCAACAACGACCCCTTCAATTCTATTCGAGGAAACGGCACTTTCAATCAAGGCATGCTCTCTCAAAACTTTTAATTTTTGGGGTGATTGTTTAGTAAAAAGCTCCTGCTTACCTTTAGCCTCGCCTAAATCCGCCAAATACCAAGAAGTAGCCGTTGGAATATTCTCTATTTTCTTATCAAACTGTTTAAACGTATTCATAATTTAATTTAAAATCTCCACCGCTTTGCGTTTATGTTCCGGTGATAAATGGGCGTATCTTAGCGTCATGGTCAATGATTTATGCCCAAGCAATTCACGTACCGTATTTAAATCAATCCCTGACATGACTAAATGAGACGCAAACGTATGCCTTAGGTCATGGAAACGGAAATTTTCAATTTTACACATTTCCATGGCATTAGCAAACCCTGTTTTTACTTCTTGATAAGGGGCACCATTATAATCTTTACAAAAAACATACGGCCCTTTGGGGTTTTGCTTAATACCAGCTAAAATTTCTTTTAGTTTACGGTTGATAGGGATCTCTCTTTTCTCCCCATTCTTTGTATCAAGCACATAAATGATATCACGGTTTAAGTCAACATTCTCCCACTTTAAACTTAAAATTTCGCCCTTACGCATACCCGTATTTAATGCCGTGATCACAATAGGCTGGATATGCTGCGCGCAGGTTTTGATTAAACGCTCACACTCGTCTTTTTCAAGAAAACGCAGGCGCTTATTGTTTTCCTTAAGCATCTTGATTCTTTTGACAGGATTCTCTTTCGCCTTACCCCATTCGATGGCGCGATTAAACATACATTTCAAACATGCTAAATTACGATTGACCCTTGCCGGAGAAACTTCTTTCATCCGTTCGGCTTTAAATTTCTCAACCATCTGTTGGTTGATCTCATAAAGATACCTACCGCCAAAGGAACCCTTAAGCGTGTTAATATTATGCAGATCCGATTTTCTCCAAGATTTATTATTCGGTTTTGAATAAAGCTCCAAAAATTGCTCGGAAAATTCTTCAAACCTGATCTTTATATTCTTTTTAACGTCAAGATGTTTATTCTCCGCGACCTCAACCAAACGCTTTTGTAAAACCGTTTCAGCTAATGATTTGCTGGGGCCGATCTTCTCTCTTTTGCGCCTGTTCTCTGCGTAATATTCAATAAAGTAATTCTTTTGATTTTTAATGGGTATTATCTTGCCACAACGTAGGCATGAAATTTCCTTTAAATTGTCATTATGGACATTGTGTTCTTTTTTGCAGGCACCGCAATATATACGATTATAAACGGCCATGGTCAGGGCTTCAGAAGCTTTTTAATTTTCTCAACATCATCTTTGTTCCAATAACGGTAATTACCCATAGGCGTCCGGTCTGCCTTTGGGATTTTTCCTGTTTTTTCCCAATAAACAATATTCACTCTTTTAACATCCAACATTTTTTCTAAATCCTTAACAAAATACTTTTTTTCCATTTATCACCTTTATATAGTTTATAACGTTTATTATGTTACGTCAATGGATTTCCTTAATACGTTTGTCTTTAAGCCAGGGCTCGATTTCATGTAAATCGAATTTTACCAGCTTTCCTATCTTAAGGTAAGGAATTTTCTTTTGACATACCCAAACATACAACGTGCCTTTGGGAATACCAAGGTAATCAGCAAAATCATTAATGCCTAAAAAACGCCTCTCCATTGAACGAAAATTAACTCTACTGACTTTTGTTTTAAATTGAATTAATGGTTCCATAGCTTCTCACCATAGGATCATTGAATTAATACCATGACAATCAAATTACTTGGGGAAAATAAACGGTGGGTAACAATTTCTTTTCCCCATTGACCTACAAAACACAAGAACGTGTCCTGTAAGTTCAATAACCTCTTTGGGGTAAAGAAATTGAGCTTACGAAGTTTTAAAATTATTTTGCCCATATAACCATCAAGACACAAAAAACGTATTATGTAATCTAACCTTGCTAAATGGGCAATTAAAATATTAACAGACTTTAAAATTTTGTC
>Ga0302191_10002781_pt1 | contig 10847 bp, 10 predicted proteins | sample II_Bog_E3_1_FD_198775 | JGI IMG/M metagenome (GOLD analysis project Ga0302191, IMG submission 198775) | Peat permafrost microbial communities from Stordalen Mire near Abisko, Sweden - II_Bog_E3_1 | ecosystem: Environmental > Terrestrial > Soil > Wetlands > Peat | place: Sweden: Abisko...
TCCTGGCTTTGGAAATATTGATCACCACATCCAACTCTTTGCCGCCGTCGGTCAGCGCCTGGCGCGCCTCTGCGAGCTTGACGGCAGTGGTGTGTCCCCCGTGCGGAAACCCGATGGTAGTGCTGGGATTGACTGTGGTTCCAGCCAGCAGTTCGGCGCACCGCGGCAGGTAATAGGGCAGGATGCACACGCTGGCTACGTTGTATTTCACCGCCAGCGCACAGCCGTCCTCCAGTTCGCGGGTGGTGAGGGAGGGATTGAGGAGCGAGTGATCGATCATTTTGGCGATTGCTTCGTAGGTGAATGGTTCCATTGCGTTTCATCTCCTGCGCCGATAGTAGAGGCTTCAATCGCCGCGCCGCGGTCATTCAGGGGAGGGAACGGATGCTTGAGGGCCGCACCTGTATAGTTTCACAGCGACGCGGCCTGAGTCAGTGCCCATGAATTGATTTGAGGCTGTTGGGGGAGTTACCTACGATCGCGGCGCGGGTGGCCCCCGTCTCAAACCGCGCATTATCAAAATCAAGTTGAGGGTGCCCCCGGTCCCTTGTATCTCTACATCAGCAGCATTTTGAGCGAAACTGCTCGCTTTTGGGGACCAGGGAAAGCACGAACCCATATTCTCCTCTTCTTCTCTGGTTTTCGACCGTGCCGCAAAAGCAATAGAATCAACGTGGGCTTCAGCCCCTGCGGGAAGCTCTCCATCGATTTCCCCGAAGGCCTGGACTTTTCCGCAGCGTCTTTAGCCCCTGATGGAGCGCCTCTTCAACCTGACCCAACACTGCCTATGTATGAAATGGTTTGGAGTTATGCCCGCGATGACCACGACTCAAGGGGGTCCGGGGTGAAACAGGAACGGGGCCGGCACGGGTTCGCGCGCCGCGCCTTGAGTTGAAGGGAGCGGAATTGGCGAATGCACGAAAGTTACTCTATACCGCTTTGGCAAATCGGCCGGCGGTTCAATCCACGCTGTTTCCGGCCCTGAAGGAGGCTTGAGTTATGAGCGATGTTATGCAGGCGAAATATCCATTGTTAGGCCGGTCGTTGATTGCTGGACAAGTTACCGATCAACAAGGTTCGCCGTTTTACGGCTATAGTCCGTTGGACGGCAGCGAGTTAGAGCCGGCGTTCCATTCCGCGACAGATGAAGATGTGAACCGGGCCGCAAAGGTGGCGGAGGAAGTATCGCCCGCCTTTGCCGCCACGTCGGGCCGAGAACGCGGACAGTTGTTGCGGAAGATAGCGGACGGGCTTGACGCTGCGGCTCATGAATTGATCGAGCGGGCGCATCTGGAAACAGCATTGCCACGTCCGCGTCTTACAGGTGAAGTTGCGCGCACCAGTGGCCAGTTGCGCCTGTTCGCTTCGGTGGTGGAGGAAGGCTCGTGGGTCACGGCGCGCATCGATACGGCCGATCCCGGGCGTACGCCCCCCAAGCCGGACATTCGATCCATGCTGCGCCCGCTGGGTCCAGTAGCGGTTTTCGGTGCGAGCAATTTCCCGCTTGCTTTCTCGGTAGCAGGCGGAGACACGGCTTCCGCGCTGGCCGCGGGCAATCCGGTGATCGTGAAGGCGCACCCGGCGCATCCCGGCGCCAGCGAGATAGCCGGCCGCATATTGTCGGAAGCTGTGGAAGCAAGCGGCCTGCCAGGTGGTGTATTCTCGCTGCTCTTCGACGCCGGATACACGGTTGGCCAGGCGCTGGTGCAACATCCCGCAATTCGAGCGGTTGGGTTCACCGGTTCATTTCGAGGCGGGCGCGCCTTGATGGATCTCGCGGCCAAGCGCCGCCAGCCGATTCCGGTCTATGCCGAAATGGGCAGCGTGAACCCTGTGTTTATCTTGCCCGGCGCGCTTCGCGAGCATGGCGAGGGCATCGCATCAGGGTTGCACGCATCGTTTACCTTGGGCGGAGGACAGTTCTGCACCAAACCCGGCATCGTGTTTGCCGAGTCGGGCGAAAGCGGCGCATTTGTGCAACGGCTGAGAACTGCCACCGAAAGCGGCCCGCCGTTCTCTCTATTGACCTCCGGCATCGCTTCGGCCTATGCGAATGCTCAAGCCAGGCGCGAGCAATTGCGAACAGCGACGGGAGCGGCGAAGGACGACGAAGCCTCTGCGGGATTCAGCGCGCGGACCATGCTGCTGGAGACCACGGGCAGCGAATACTTTGCCGATCCGTCGAGCGTTGAAGAGATATTCGGACCGACGACGCTGCTTGTTCACATCGGCGGAGCGAACGAAATGCTTGAGGCGGCGCGGGGCCTGGAAGGACACTTGACCGCGACAATCTTCGGCACGGAGCAGGATCTACGAGACTACGATGGCCTGTTGCGGATCCTTGAAACAAAAGCGGGCCGCGTCATCTTCAACAGCTTTCCCACCGGGGTGGAGGTGTGTCATGCAATGGTGCATGGAGGCCCTTATCCGGCCACATCCGATGGCCGATCGACCTCTGTTGGCAGCCAGGCCATCTATCGCTTCGCACGTCCGGTGGCTTACCAGGGAGTGCCGCAGGCATTTCTCCCCCCCGAGTTACAAGACGATAACCCGCTGGGCATTTTGCGTCTTTGTAATGGCGCCTGGAGCGGAGCTGGCCTATAACTCAAAGCGCAGCTCGAGAAAGTATGGGATAACTTGGACAATAGCGGTATAGCGAATTGCTGGTTGCCAGTTGAAAACTTGAGCAATCGAGGGCGGGGATGTGAGGGCCGGCAAGTCTGTTCCGATTCAAACCTTTGCCGCCGTGCGTGAGTTCGATCTGAGCCGCAGCAGGTAATAAACGGGAACCCCGCTGGCAATAATCAATAGCCCCGGCCACGTGGTTGCTGTTCGAAAACAGAACAAGATCCCCAGCACGATGCTCGCGCCCACAATGTATAACATGGGCAGCCACGGATAGCCCCAGGCGCGATAGGGCCGTGGAGCATCGGGGCGAGTGATACGCAGACGAAAGAGAGCGGCGACGGTGAGAATGTAAAAAAGGAGTGCCGCGGAGATAACATAGTCCAGTAAGTTGCTATAGAGATTTCCGTATTTCCCGGTAGCCGCATCGTAAGTGCGAGGCAGCACCAGAAACAGCGACCACACGCACTGGATAATGAGCGCCCACCCAGGGACGCGAGCCTTGTTCAATTCGCCGGCGCGGCGAAAGAACAGTCCATCCTGCGCCATCGCGTAACAGGCCCGCGCTCCAGCCAGAGTCAGCGCATTCACAGTGCCGAAGGTAGACACCATGATCAACAGGCCCATGGCCAGCTTTCCAAAAGTTGGCAGCACGGAGTCAACAACCGCTGTCGCTACGCGGTCGCTGGGCGCGGTTTGAATAGCATGCAGTGGGAGTACCGCGAGATAGCAAAGATTGCACAGCATGTAAAGAACGCAAATCAGCGAAGTACCCAGCGCCAGAGATAGGGGAAGATTGCGTTGGGGATTACGCACCTCGCCGGCCACAAAGGTGATGTCGTGCCATGAGTCGGCGGAGAACAGCGAGCCGGTCTGCGATACGCAAATGGCAACAAACATGCCGAACGCGGTGACAGCGCTGATGCCATCGATTCCCACAACATTCTCTGGATGCCATGCACCGCTGAAGTTATCGCTCAAAACACCAGGGTGAAGGAAGAACGCGATGGCGCCCAGCACCAGCAGGGCAAAGACGCCTGCAAGCTTAGCCACGGTAAAGATGTTCTGGATCACCTTTCCCCATTGCACGCCATAGCAGTTTACGATCGTGATCAGCAGAATAATTCCAAGCCCCGCCACCTGCGCGGTTGAGAGCGAGAGCGCATAACCTGGCAGCACCAGGACGGGCGCAATCAAGTAGCGACTTTCACTGATGAAAGGGAATGCCACTCCGCTGAATCGCGCAAATGCAATAGCGACTGCGGCGATGGTCCCCGTCTGAATCACCGTGAGCAGCGTCCATCCATACAGAAACCCGAGCATCGGCGAGAAGGCCTCGCGAAGGTAAACATACATGCCGCCTGCCTGCGGCATCATGGCGGCAAGTTCGCCGTAGCTGAGCGCGGCGGCCACGGTCAGAACGCCGGTGATGGCCCAAACCACCAGCAGCCATCCTGCGGAGCCAACCTGGCGCGATATCTCGGCGCTGACAATGAAGATGCCGGAGCCAACCATGATGCCGGCGACGATCATGACTGAGTCAAACAGGCCGAGCGCCTTGCGGAACTCGACCGGGTGCTGGATGGAATCCTGAGAGATGGGGACCTCCGGGAGCGCGGGCAAAGCCTATGGCTCACTGAAGAGCATAAACGCATCATAAGTGGTGGTCTGGGTATTTGTCTTGCTCTGTACAGGAATAAGCAAGCGAAGCGGCCCTCTAACTCCTTTTATTTCGCCCGTTCGGGATTCCCAGGGCTGAAAGGGCTTGGGTCGGGGTTGTCAGCATTTCGTTGGCGCATGTTCAGGACATTTAGCTTACAATTGTGAAAAATCTTCCCGCTGCTATTCACGGAAAGATGGGGGAATCGGCAATGAAGACAGCTTTGACTGCCGCGTTAACCGGAGCGATCCTGTTGGCAGCGACGGCGGGATTGGCGCAACCCACGCCCCAACCGGCGGCTATTAGCAGCTTGCAGGTTAAAGGCATCAGCATGGTGGAAATTGACACCAACCATGTGCGGGTAAGCGTGAATCTGACGCTGGTTCCGGCGCAGTCCGCAACGTTGAAAGACCTGCGTCTTTGCTCGTTGCGTCTGAATGGGCTACCGGTTTTTGCCTCGCCGCTGGACCAGGAGATTGTACTCAAGAAGGATGTTTCCACGGCTTTGCCGCCGCTCTACATCACTGCGATGTTTCGTGACCTCAACACGGTTGAACCCCTGCGCAAGATGGTGGAAAAGCAGAGCGTCCACCTACAGGGCGAGTTGATGGCTGCTGTGCAGCTTACCTTCATGGAAAAGCTGGCGCTGCACACGCAGCACCCTGAGGTTGCCATCGCACTCAGCCAGGACGTTCCGGCACAGATAGGCAGCTCCCCTTTTGAGCGGAGCATGGCTCTTGGGATCTTGTCGGTGATCGACGCCGGGCTCCAGGCGAATGGGGGCAAGGTCGTGCCCGGCGCCGCGCCCGCCTGGATTGGGGAGCTTGACAAGCTGGCGCAAACTGACCTCTTTGAAGTGGAATCGAGCTATGCGCTCACCCAGGGCGATTCGAGTTATCCGGTCTTGTCAGACAGGCTTGGCTTCCGTGTCGCGTCCGGCAAGGTGGTAACCACGGCCGAGGCGCTGGAGCCGTGGAGATATGACACGGAGTTTCTGGGGGCGGTCAAGTCGGGCGGCATGAAGCTGATCAAGAAGAGCCAGGAGATACAGCTTCTGCCCTTGGATCCCAATGGCTCCATCCTCAAGCAAAGCGCAAAGGACTTCACGGTAGAGGCGCGGGGAAACGCCGAGGAGAACCCGATTACCGCGGTAAGCCCAAGCTATGGTGAGGTCGTGGTGCTGCGCCGCGCCGCGCCTTCCTCACTGGCTGTCATTTCGCTTCATGACGCGGTTGCGCAACCGGGGCTGGCCGTGGCGCCCGCCGCGGTAGCTGCCAAGGACAGCTGGGAGCAGGTTGCCGTCTTCCGCCTGCGGCTCGACTCTGAAACCCGAAAGGTAAAGTCGGTTGAGGTCTTGCAACTTGGAGCGCGGCGGGACGGGAAGGGAATCGTTCTCACCGAACCCGTCGACTCGGAGGTATTCGGCTCACCCATTATCACCCCCGATGGGGTGATCGGCATGGTTCAGGATGAGCAGACGGGGGCATTCCTGCCGGCGGATTTATCTACGCCTGCCCCTCCCGTTGCCCAGCCCTCGGGCCAAGGCCGATAAGAACCCCGAGAGCGCCGTTTTCAAATGCGAATCGCCGCGCGCGGTCCAGAATTGCATCTGCTGGCTATTCGCTGCGCTGAGGCGGTGCATAATCTCCCCGCGCCATGCGCGATATCGGATCGCGCCGGTTCTCCCTGGAAATCAAGCAACCGAAGACAGTCTCCGTAAACCGGAAAACGGCGGTGACCATAGAGGCTCGCCGCCGTCCGATATAGCGTTAGCCTGTCATTGCGGATTCATAATATTCAGGCATATGCGTTGCGCCTCGCTGATGTGCTGCTTCGCGCGCTCCTGGAGCCCGGCATTGGCGGGATTATCGTACCCGTACTTGATATCCCCAAAAGCCACATCCAGCAAATTCTTGGCTGAATGAACCGCGCCGCCGCCTTGGGCCTGGGCGGAAGGAGGAGGAGTGAAATTGGTGTCCCTCCCATCGTCTTGTGCGGCCTTCTTGACTTCGTCAATGGCTTTATCGATCTCTCCGACTGCGTGGTGCCGCGCGTCCGCGGTGTAGGGGTTGTGGTCCCATTGCAGCCAGGCTCTGGCCTGACGCAAATTGGAAAGTGCATGAAGGTACTTGGGTTCCTGGGCATGAGACAGCGTGGGCGACGCCAGAAACACGAGGGTCAACAGAGCAAAGGCAGTGGCAGCGAGCGATTTGAAATTACGCATTTTGTTCTTTGTCTCTCTTTCAGGGGAGATAAAACTTCATTGCGGTGAGGATACTACGCGGTCCGGCGGGCTGCAAAGTGAGAATTGGCCGCGTTTTCGTTTTTTTGTATTGAAGGCTCTCATGCCGCCAGGGAGGGAAACAGCACCAGATTCGAGCGCTGGACTACATTTTCGCAGGCAAGCACGGTAGCCAATCCCAGCGGAACCGCCGAAGCGCGAACCGGGCAATACATCGAGTTGTTGCCAATGAAATCTCAGTCCTGGCAAAGCGAAGTCCAATTCAGGGGAATATGGTTCCGCGTTGCGCAGGCCATGGTCTCTCGTCTGTCTGGGGCGTTTGCCGGTCCCATCCAATTCCTCGATCTGGGTTCAGAAGTCCCGGAACAGCGATTAGTTCGAAAAGATCGTGTGGTCCTTGTCGTAGTGCTGCACGGTTTTTGCAGCCTTCGCTGCGGCTTCCTCCGCAACGCGGTCGATTCTCTTCTCAGCTGCTGTGTCTGACACAGTTTCGTCTTCCAGCGTCGTTGCTTCGGGGTTCTCAAATTGTTCCGGCATCGTGGATCACCTCTCTGGATACAGTGCGCCTCCTGCCCGCAACAGGATGGTCTGTTTTGCTCCCTGCTCCAGCCCGCATTTGCAAATCGCGACTCAAAGCCTTCAATCCAGACGGTTTGACCCAGCCACCCGGCCATACCACAGTCCTGAGTCCTTGACGGTCCGCTTCAGATTCCTGAAATCGACATAGGTCAGCCCATATCGCTGGCTATAGCCATCGGTCCACTCAAAGTTGTCCATCAGGCTCCAGGCATGGAAGGCGCGAACCCTTGCTCCGTCGGCAATTGCTCGCGCCAGCTCCGCCAGAGTTCCTTTGAAGAAATCCGTTCGCCGCGTGTCCGGAACCCGGCCTCCCTCCTGCTCGTAGGGCGTGTCCATATAGCAGCATCCACACTCGGTAATCTCGATAACGGGCCGGTTGTACTCCTTTGAAATCTGCGTAACCAGGTCATAGATTCCTTGCGGCCAAACCTCCAGTCCGGCATGAGTCAGCGGCCCCTCGCTGGGCATCGTGGCGTGGAATCGTGTGTAGGGATCGCGCCCGTTTGTATCCCCCGAATCCGACTCAATTTCCGTGCCGAAGTGCGCTGCGCCTCCGTCCTCCGTCCACGCCCCTTCCACCTGGTAAGCGGCTGTCGCCATCCCTCACAGGAATCCATCGGGAAACCGCGCCCCCTCGATCTGAACCGGCGCAACCGCACCCGGCGTCTGAACCGGCAACCGGGAAGCTGCTCCCAACGCTCCAGGAGCCAGCACAGCGCCGCCGGCCGCCGCGATTGAGTTCTTCAGGAATTTACGCCGATCGATTCTCATAGCACTCTCCCTCGGAACCGCCAAATTAGCCCCTCCACTCCAGCCCGCGCAAACGTGTTGGCGGGTGGCACGGGCGCCAGGGTGCGAGTTCTGCCGTCATACATGGGACACCCTCGCTGAGCGGGATAACTCGCTTCTCCCGGCACCTGGGCCACCCGGCTGTGAATTGCAATCGTGTTCCCCATCGCTCCCCCATTACTCAGTTCAGACGACACACAAGATACGAACTCCGCGATTGTTTGCCAAGTTTCCAACGTCCCATAATGCCTCTGCTGAGAGGTCAAAAAAAACCGGCTCACTCCATGTGGAGAAAGCCGGTTTATGCACTGCCCGCGCGCCGGAATTTGATTGTCCCGGCGCGGACCAGCGTTACTCGTGCGCGCCGTGTTTCTTCAGAATTGATTCCGCCGTGTCCTCATCTTTATGTTTTGCATAGGTGAGCGCCCTACTTGGGGTCTCATCGATTGCGTTCACGTCCGCTCCTTTATCCACAAGCGGCTCCACCAGGCTCTCAAACCCAAGCTGAACCGCGCAAATCAAAGGCGTGTCCTTGTACGCATCCGCCAGGTTAGGATTCGCGCCATGGTCCAGCAGGAACTTGACGTCGTCCTTCTGGTCGCGCATCACTGCCCAGAACAGCGGGGTTGCGCCGCTTGATCCCTGGGCATTCACGTCGGCGCCATGAGCGATCAGGAGCTGGACCATCTTGTCGTGATTGTTGGCAAATTCGGCCAGCCCGAGCGGTGTATACCCCGTGCCTTTTACCTCTTCTTCGGTCCTGCCCTGAGTGCTCAACTGGTTTGAAGAATTGGCCGCCTGAGAAGATAGAAGGATCACAGGATCCTGATGATCCTTCGTCATAAACTCCTGATTCAGATCGTTGGGAAGGAAAGGAGGGTAGCTGTTCTTCGCATTCACGTCGGCGCCGGCGGAGATCAAAAACGCGGCAACGGCGAACTGGCCATGAAACGCGGCCTGGTGCAGCGCGGTATCGCCGTCCTTGTCCTTGGCGCTGATCGCCTTGGGATCGGCTGCAAGTATCTCCTTCACCTTCTTCAGGTCGCCCGAGCGCGCCGCCTCCTGGATGTCGTCGCCGAAAGCGGTGGCGGCGCACAGCACGGCGAGGGCAAGAATCATGGCGGGACGGACGGTGCGCAGTTGCAAGCGTTTACAAGATTTCATACTGAAATACATGGTTCCTCCAAGTCGTTTCCGACTTCACACAAAAGCTCAACTTAGGTTAGATGTGAAAAAAAGACCGCGGGTGGCTCGGGTGCCGTGGGTGCGAGTTCTGCCGCCATGCCTGCGTGCCCCAGGCCGGGCCCCCGCGGACAGGTCCCCGTCCGCGGGGTGGAGATCCCTCGCATTTGGGGACCTGGGAATGCCCGCTCATCAGCCCCGCAAGATCACCCTGAGTCCTGAAAATCTGTGCCCCGTTCATCGCAGCTTCATCGCGATGAGCGGGTCTTGGCTCCAGATCGTATTGGGCCGTGATAACGCCATGCCGTAGGGTCTGAAACGGTTCCAGAAGGCGGACGCTCTCCACTTTGTCCCATGCAGCGTGCGCATTTAACCGCACACGCGGCGAGCTGTGATTCGCAACACAGACCGCCGTAGCACGCTCCGCCGAGCATGGACGCACGTCGCAGTCCATCGGCCCTGTGCTCCGGGCTGACATGGTTGCGTAGGAGTTGCCGATGCGATCGAGCAGGATTGGCGCCAGTGTGACGCGGCGGCAATTTGTAGCGGTCGGCGCCTTGGGAAGCGCCGCTTTGGCCATAGGGTGCGCCGCTCGCAAGCAGGGCGACTGGGACTTCCTCAGCGATGCTCAGGCGCGGACCCTGAAAGCAATCTGCGATCGGATCGTCCCCGCGGACGACTTCCCCAGCGCCTCGAATGCGGGAGTGCTCACCTACATCGATCGTCAATTGAGCCGCCACTACAAGCGTCATCGGGACGCTTATCGCGAGGGGCTTGAGCGGGCCCATTCGTTGAGCATGACGCGTTTCGGCAGCGAACTCGATTCGCTGGACCCGCGCCAGCAGTTGCAGGCAGTGAGCGAAATCGAGCGGCGGGATCGAAAATTCTTCGAACTGGTGCGCAGCCATACGATGGAAGGCTATTACGGCTCGCCCCGCCATGGCGGAAATCGCGACGGCGTGAGCTGGCGCATGTTGGGCCTCGCCGATCCGCCCGTGCTGGGGCGCGCGCAGTACGACCTTACCAGGGAGCCGGGCGCATGAAGCGGGTCAACGCGGTTGTCGTTGGAGCGGGCGCGGCGGGAGGCATTGTCGCCAAGCAACTATCCACCGCTGGCCTGAGCGTTGTGGTGCTGGAGCGGGGCAAGTGGTACACCGCAAACGATTGCCGCAAGGACGATTTGCGCAACCAGCGAACTACCCTGCTCGGCAATGCCTTCGGGCCGGAGGATGAAGGCAATCCCCGCGTCTGGGTGGACGAAGACGGCGCGCCGCACATTGTCTTGCCCAGCGAAGGAGCCTACCAGAACAATGCCGCCTGTGTTGGTGGCGGAACGCTGAGCTATGGAGCGCAGGCCTGGCGCTACATGCCGCAGGACTTCAAAATGCGCTCAACCTACGGCGCGCCCCAGGGAAGCTCCCTGGAAGACTGGCCCATCTCCTACGACGACCTGGAGCCCTTCTATGAGAAGGCCGAATATGAGATCGGAATCTCAGGCGATTATTCCGGGACGCCGTTTCATGGGTTCCGGCGTCGCGCTCTGCCCATGCCGCCGCTGCCGCCGAATCGCGAGTTTGGAATTCTGGCTCCGGCCGCGAAGCGCCTCGGCCTGCATCCCTTTCACATTCCAATGGCCCGCAACAGTGTGCCCTACAACGGACGTGGCCCCTGCATGCGCTGCCGCTGGTGCGTCGGATTCGCCTGCGAAGTGGACGCCAAAAACGGCTCGCAAAACACGGTAATTCCGGTTGCGCTGAACACCGGCAACTG
>Ga0302191_10002783_pt1 | contig 10841 bp, 10 predicted proteins | sample II_Bog_E3_1_FD_198775 | JGI IMG/M metagenome (GOLD analysis project Ga0302191, IMG submission 198775) | Peat permafrost microbial communities from Stordalen Mire near Abisko, Sweden - II_Bog_E3_1 | ecosystem: Environmental > Terrestrial > Soil > Wetlands > Peat | place: Sweden: Abisko...
ATACGCCTGCATACCAGTGGGCTGGCAGTAGCGGGGAATGGTGATGATAACCTGGTAGTGAAAGCGGTGCATTTATTAAAAAAAAGGTTTCCATCAATAATAACAGGCCTGGATATTTACCTGAGCAAAAATATTCCGATGGGTGCAGGGCTGGGTGGCGGGTCGGCTGACGGGGCATTTATGTTGCGGTTGCTGAATGATTATTTCCAGCTCAAATTAAGTAAGACTGAATTAGCAGGCTTGGCCCTGCAACTGGGAAGCGACTGCCCGTTCTTTATTTATAATACGCCGCAATTTGCTTCAGGCAGGGGTGAGCAAATGACCAATGTTAACCTTGATCTATCGGCGTATAGCATACAGGTCATTTGCCCGCATGTGCATGTGGCTACCGCGAAGGCTTTTTCGCTGATAACGCCACATAAGGCCGCATATGACCTTCGTAAATTAGAGGATCTTCCAGTTGAAATTTGGAAAGATACAATCAGCAATGATTTTGAAATGCCTGTATTTAAGCAACATCCGGTACTTGCTGAAATTAAGCAACAACTATATGCGCAGGGTGCAATATATGCGGCTATGAGTGGCAGCGGGTCTGCTATTTACGGGCTGTTTTCAAAGGGTAATAAAGCGGAGATCAAGGTTGGGATCGGTTTTGACGGGTTTTTCCTGGAATAGATAAAAATATTCTCATTTCTATTTATCTTTCCAATCCCTAATTTCAGAATTATGATAGACACGCCGCGATATAAAGAACTGCAGGAACAACTCGCTACGCAAACGGATGAGCAGGGAAGAATTGATATCCAGCTCAGCATAGGAGAAGAAATAAAAAATTTTGATGTAGATGAGGCAATGGAAATTGCTGTTGATACCATTGCAAGGTCTAAAACCATAGGATATATACATGGGGTGGGCCAGGGGCTATGCCTGAAAGGTTTTTGCCACCGCCTGAAAGGCGAATATGATGCCGGTATCCAGGTATTGAAAGAAGCGCTGTATATAGCGGAAAAGATACACGACCGCAATATGGAAGCCACAGTACTCTATTACCTCGGTAATATTTACAGGGACCTGGGCGACCTTACGAACGGTTTCGCCCATTACGAAAAGGCACTGGCCATAAATGAGGAACTGGGCGAAGAGTTTTACCAGTCGGTGATCCTGTCCAGTATATCGAACCTGATGTATGACCTTAATGACTTTGACAGCGCACTGGAGTATGCCTTGAAATGCCTGCCTATTTTTGAACGGGTGCATAATGTGAACAGCCTGCTGAATATTTATAACACACTTGGCAATATTTATTTTAAAAAGGAACAGTACCCGGAGGCGCTACATTATTTTCAGGAAAATTTAGACCGTTCAGAACCCGAAACAGCAGCCTATGTAATGGCGGAAAGCGGGCTTGGAAAGGTGTATTATAAGATGCAGGATTTCACCAACGCCAATAAATATCTTTCAAACGCGTTAAAACAATCTGCAGACCTTGGCAATGCGGAGGTGCAGATCATCTGCAATTTTTATCTTGGCCGGCTCTTCATGGATGAGGGAAGTTACCGCCCGGCATTGAAATATCTCAGTGAAGCCTACAACCTTGCCATAGATTTAATGCGGCGCCACGACCAGATCAGTATCCATGAAATGCTCTATGTACTCTATGATAAAATGGGCGATATCCCTAAAGCATTCCATCACCTTAAAACCTTTGAACAGTTAAAGGAAGAGGTTTTCAAACAAAAGATCATCAACGAGGTACGCAACCTGCAGATAAGGCAGCAAACAGAGCTTGCAAAAAAAGAAAAAGAGGTGGCCGAGCGCACCGCTTTTCTCAAGCACCAGTTCATGGCCAATATGAGCCACGAGATACGGACGCCGATGAACGCTATAGTAGGCATGACCCGGCTGCTGCTGGCAAAAGACCCGAAACATGACCAGCTACGATACCTTAACGCGATACAGTTATCATCCAATAACCTGCTGGTGATCATCAATGATATACTGGACCTATCAAAGATCGAAGCGGGGAAAATAATCATAGAGCATATTGATTTCAACCTGAAGGAAATAATGGACAGCGTGCGCGATATGCTGCTGCTGAAGGTGGAGGAAAAAGGAATAGAACTCCGCGTAACAATAGACCCTGCAATACCCAAAAGGCTGACCGGCGACCCCACGCGCATCAACCAGGTATTGATCAACCTGGCGGGCAATGCCGTAAAATTCACGGAAAAAGGGCATGTGGAAGTAAAAGCATCCCTGCATAAAAAGGAAGGAGATAAACTATTCATCAAATTTGATGTAACGGATACAGGTATAGGCATAGCACCGGAATATGTGGATACAATTTTCGATAGTTTCACGCAGGCTGGCGCCGATGTAACGCGTAAGTTTGGCGGTACAGGGCTCGGGCTTACCATATCCAAACAATTAGTGGGGCTGATGGGCGGTGATATATCTGTGCACAGCGAACTGCAAAAGGGAACTACGTTTACCGCCATAATAGCCCTTGAAGAAGCCAAAGTGCAGGAAGAAGTAAAACAGGCGTGTGTGCTCGATAATGCTTCCATGCAGCGGCTCAATAAGCTGAAAGTGCTGCTGGTAGAAGATAATGAGTTTAACAGGATGGTGGCGGAGGATACCCTGAAAGAACTTATACCGGGTATTAAATTAGACATTGCATTGCATGGCCAGGACGCTATAAACAAGTTGCAACAAGAAATGTATGACGTGGTGCTTATGGATATACAGATGCCGGTGATGGATGGCCTTACGGCAACAAAGGTGATCCGTAAAACATTGCCTGAACCGGCAAGGAGCGTAAAGATAATAGCGATGACTGCTAATGTAATGCAGGAAGATGTGCAGGAGTATTTTGATGCAGGGATGAATGCCTATGTTTCCAAACCATTTAACGCGGATGAACTGCTGTTGAAAATGGATTCGGTTATGGGCAACAACGCCCCGGCGGGCAACAGAAAAACAGAGGAGGCCCCGCCTGCAAAAGAGGAACGCGCCTTCCCGCCATTGCCGGCGCATGTTACAGATATGACCTTTCTGAAAGGGTTTACCGGCGGTAATATGGAAAAACAGCAGAAATACGTTGGCATGTTTTTAGATAATGCGCCAAAGCTGCTGGATAGCCTGGAAAAAGCCCTGGCGGCGCAGGATTACCAGTCTATCAAAATAGCTGCTCATTCGCTGAAGCCACAGATGTCGTATATGGGTATAAAAGAAGAGGTCAGCAATATTTTCCTGATAGAGCAATCGGCTGGTGAAACGGCCCACAGGGATACGCTACCACAACTGGTGGAAAACTTAAAACGCCTATGCAGTAAGGCTTTTGAAGAATTGAGGAACCATCAACAAAAATAAGAGCCTCATTTTGCCGTGGCCTGGGCCTTGAGTACGCCCAGGTCTTTACCGGCCTTGATAAATGCGCCAATGGCCCTGTCTAAATGATGGCGCTCGTGTGCGGCCGATATTTGCACCCTTATGCGCGCTTGTCCTTTTGGCACTACAGGGAAGAAGAAACCGGTTACAAAAATGCCTTCATCCTGCATACGGGCGGCAAATTGCTGGGCGATCACCGCATCATAGAGCATAATGGGGCATATGGGATGGATGCCGGGTTTTATATCAAATCCGGCATCGGTCATTTGTTTACGGAAGTAGAGGGTGTTGTTTTCCAGCTTATCGCGTAGCGCTGTGGTTTCGCTGATCATGTCCAGCACGGCTATTGATGCGCCAACGATGGAGGGTGCGAGCGAATTGGAAAATAAATAAGGCCTGCTGCGCTGGCGCAGCATGTCAATGATCTCTTTACGGCCACTGGTAAATCCGCCGGATGCACCACCCAGCGCTTTCCCGAAAGTACCGGTGATAATATCTATGCGGCCCATTACACCGCATAGCTCATGCACGCCCCTGCCCGTAGCGCCCATAAAGCCTGATGAATGGCTCTCATCTATCATTACCAGCGCGTCATATTTATCGGCGAGATCGCATATTTTATCCAATTGGGCGATGGTACCGTCCATAGAGAATACCGAATCAGTAACAATGATGCGGGTGCGTGTATCCATATTGGCCTTTAGCTGGGTTTCCAGGTCGGCCATGTCATTGTGCTTATAACGGCCACGGCGGGCTTTGCACAGGCGCACGCCATCTATAATAGAAGCATGGTTCAGCTCATCGGATATGATGGCGTCTTCTTCTCCCAGCAGTGGTTCAAAAACACCGCCATTGGCATCGAAGCAGGCTACATACAATATGCTATCATCTGTACCGAGGAATTGCGATACTTTTTCCTCCAGTTCTTTATGAATATCCTGTGTGCCGCATATAAAGCGCACAGAACTCATGCCGTAACCACGGCGCTCAATGGCTTTACGGGCAGCTTCAATAACCTTGGGGTGTGATGAAAGACCTAAGTAATTATTGGCGCAGAAGTTGAGCACTGTGCGGCCATTAACCGTTATTTCCGGGCCTTGAGCAGACTCAATGATGCGTTCCTGCTTAAATAAACCTGCTTCTTTTATTTCCTGCAATTCTTTTTGCAGCCGTGTATAGAATGAAGGACTGGACATAGTCTTATATTTTGAAACAAAGTTAATAACCGCACTTACCGTACTAATTTGTGAATATGGCAGTGCAGGTTTCAGCGGGGTTTGTAGGTGTGCTGGAGGCGCTATAGTTAATGATCATTTTATTTTCGGTAAAAGTACCGCTGCCGCTTAACTGGCTTCCATTGCCGCATACCTGTGAAGGTATTGTAAGGGTCCCGTTTTGCTCATCGAATAATACGGTAACGTTCACTTCTGTGCCGTATCCGCCAAAGTTGTTGATGATCAGTGTGTTTTTGGTCCCTGAAGCAACTCCTGTAGCCGTGTATTTATAATCACGGGCTGTGCAGGCGCTGCTGTCTGAAAGGTTGCCCCAGAATAGTGATGCGGCATCAGCAGGCACTACAATAAGGTTAAAATTGAACGTCATCGGATTCTGTGTAGGCGTATATGCTGTGATGGTAACCGGGTAAGTGCTGTGGGCGGTGTGATTGGTATTGAAAACAAAATTTGCCGTATAGGTAGGAATAGCGGTGAATGTGTCGGGTGTTACGGTGATCCCGGCGGGTAAACCAGTAAGTACCAGTTTAACAGAATCGGAAGGGTAGCCGCTGAGAAATTTTACAAGGGCAGGCATAGTGTAGGCACCGGAATCAGGTAAATAAACATCATAGACACCGGTGGCCAGCGCATCATTGGTAACACTATAATTAAGCGGTTGTTTAATGGTTTTATCGCACGAAACAATCAGGCCAGCAACCAGTAAAAATAAAACAAATTTTCGCATATGGTCATTATTAAGACGGAAAGATACGTTCATAATATTAAAAATTCATCTGAAAAAAGCATGTTTTTTTCAATAATACCCATATCTCCTTTTATTTTCAAAACCTTGACGCAAATCACATCCATTTCACCTTTTCAGTTATTGCTATGTTGCGAACCCCATCTTTTGCAGGTTCATCGGTGTACCCGAGGTATATAAGGCCCATAATAATATCATCGGCAGCGAGGTGCAGGTATTCTTTCAGCGCATGGGTATGTGTCATGCCGCCGCTGCTCCAGAAAGAAGCAATACCTGCTGCGGTAGCGCCGAGCAGGATGTTCTGAATAGAAGCTGAAGCGGCTGCAACTTCTTCCAATTGGGGTATTTTCGGGTTTTCACCCCGTTTCATTACTGCTATTATAAGGTGGGACGCTTTGTCCACATTGTGTTCCAGTTTCTCGCGGGTAGCTTCCAGGCGCCTATCTTCGGCGGTATGTTCCCAGTACAGTTCGGCATGAGTTTTGCCGAATTGTTTCAAAGCCTCGCCGCCATAAACAAAAAATCGCCAGGGCTCGGTGCGTCCATGCGTAGGTGCCCAGTCGGCAAGTGATAACAGTTGGTTTACCATTTCATCAGGAATGATCTGCCCGTTCATTTTGCCCCAGCTTATGGAGCGCCTGTTCTTTATAATATTTTGCAACAGTTCAAATTGGTTGTTTGACATAATGCGCAAAGGTATGGCTTGCCGGTATTTAATAAATAAAATCTTCCAGGTTGCCAGGTGAAATAATATTTGTTTCCGTACCCGGATAATTAGCGGTAAATGTCAGAGGAAATTTTGTTTTGCCTATTTTGCCCCATTTACATTCGTATGCTTTCAGCTTTTTTCCGGTTGCTTCCACCAGGTCTATTTCCTGTTGCTGTGTGGTGCGCCAGAAATATAATGAAGCGTCTATTTCTTTATATTTCAGGTATTTCATTCTTTCTGCAATAACAAAATTTTCCCATAGCGCGCCTGTATCCGTTCTGGAACCTATGCGGGTAAAATCATTGATAATTGCATTCCGAATACCGCAATCAAAGAAATAGACCTTTTTACCTTTTTTAATTTCGTTACGCACGTTACGGTTCAGCGCCGGTAAACGGAAAACAACAAATGACTTTTCTAAAAGATCAATATATTTTTCTATCGTTTCTTTATCCGCTCCCACCGTCTGGGCTAATTCATGATAGCTTACCTCGCTACCCACCTGCAATGCGAGGGCCTTCAATAATTTTTCAAGCAGAACCGGTTTTTTTATCTGCTCCAGCATCAACAGATCTTTGTACAGGTAGCTATTAGCCAGGAGTTTCAGCAGCTTTTCTTCTTCACCTTCTTTTGTAACAATTTCAGGGTAATATCCATATACCATACGGTGCTCAATAAGCCTTTTTTCTTCCAGCAAACCATGATGCGCGGCCATTTCAGAAAAGCTGAGGGGGTACAACATAAATTCATACTTACGCCCGGTGAGCGGCTCATGTATTTTTCCCGATAATTCAAAAGCCGATGAGCCTGTAGCTATTACCTGTATTTTTTTTAACTGGTCGGTAAACAATTTTAGTGTAATCCCTATACCAGGGATGCGTTGGGCCTCATCAATAAACACAATGCTATGGTTATCTGCAATAGTCCTTAGCCGCGCCGATGTTGTATTGCTTAGCATTTCCCGCACATCAGCTTCATCACCGTTCAGATAGAGCCACTTTTCTTTATGGCCGTGAAGCATGTTTTCTATTAAAGTAGATTTACCACACTGTCGTGAGCCATATATAATAATGGCCTTTCCTTTAAATAAGCTGGTTTCAATACTACCTTGTAGAATGCGTTTTATCACTTTTTTCGGTTTCAGCCACAAAAATACATAATTATTTTCGGTTGAAACCGAAAAATAGTATGATATTTTTCGGTTTCAACCGAAAATAATTAGTTGTCTCAGGTATAGCTTAAATAGGACCATTTTTCATTAAACAATACTAAAGTCAGTCAATACCCAAATCCTTATTATACATTGCCGCATCCAAGACCCCCTCAAAGATCAGTTTATTATTTTCCGGGTCATAAAATTTTACCGTGGTTATATCTTCACCCTCTATCAGCGGTTGTATATCCGACAAAATCACCGAAACCTTTTTACGCCGTGAATTCTCTATATACGCATGGCGGGCAGTGAGCAGAAAAGTGCCCACTCCTTTTTGGAGCAGCGGTTGCAGTTTATTGATATATTCCTGGCGAAGGCCGGGATAAAGCTCAACAAAATAATTGCCAGCGGTATCCAGCCCGGATGTAGTTCCGAAAGTCGTATCCCCGGTTTGGGCAAGCAGCGCCAATGCCTTATTGATGTCTTTAATGGTAAAGGAAACGGTATAGCCATTAAACAATACATGCACCTGCGGTTTCATCCAGAGATTGCTCATTTGAATGGGATGCTGGGCAAATGAGGAAAAGGAAAGCGTAAATGCTGATAAAAACAGCGATAAAAATTTCATTCGGCTGATTTTAGTAGTCTAAAGTACAGAAAACAGCTAAATTTAACCCCAAAAGATATTGTTATGAAAAGCTTTGCAAGCGATAATTATGCCGGAGTGCTGCCTGAAGTGATGGAGGCGTTGGAAAAGGTAAATAAAGACCACGCCCGTTCTTATGGCGCAGATGAGACCACCCGGCGCGTTATTGCTTTATTCAGGGAAGTTTTTGAGGCTGATGTGGATGTATATTTTGTGTTTAATGGTACCGGGGCAAATATTCTCAGTATCAGCAGCGCGACACAATCGTATAACGCGGTACTTTGTGCAGATACTTCACACATATACAACGACGAATCTTCTGCACCCGAAACTTTTACAGGCTGCCGTTTCTTTCCGTTGAGGGCAAATGATAAGGGTAAACTGGATATAAATACCATCACTGAAAGGCTGATAAGAAAAGGCGATGTACATTATCCGCAAACAGCCATGTTATCTATTACCCAGGCCACAGAATACGGTACCGTATATACGCCTGAAGAAATAAGAAAGATAGCTGATTTAACAAAAGAACATGGCCTTTACCTGCATATAGATGGATCCAGGTTTTTTAATGCGGCAGCGTCTTTGGGCTGCGGATTAAAGGACATCAGTGGCGCGGCCGGGGTTGACATCCTCTCACTTGGAGGCACAAAGGCAGGCATGATGTTTGGCGAAGCAGTGGTGGTATTCAATAAAGAACTGTCGAAACATATCGCGTATAAACACAAACAGGTAATACAACTGGCATCCAAAACAAGATTCATCGCATCGCAGTTTGAGGCTATACTTCAAAATGAGCTATGGCGTAAAACAGCCACCCACGCTAATAAAATGGCTGAATTGCTCTGTAAGGCGTTAACCAAAAACCGGCTGGTGAATATTACCAAGCCCGTGCAGGCCAATGCAGTGTTTGCAGAAATACCCCGTAGCTGGTATGAGCCGCTGCAGGAACATTATCCATTCTATGTATGGAAAGAAAGCACCCACGAAGTAAGGCTTATGTGTGCATGGGATACAAAGGAAGAGGAAATACGGAGTTTTGCTGAGGCTATTAATGCATTGCCGGGATAATATCTTTATTGGCTGATTTTAGTTTATCTGGTTGCGGCCTGTGATGGTTGCGCGGCCTGTTGCACAGCAGCACCTTTTGTAAAAAAATTGCTTACCAGCATATAGGCTACAGGCAGAATAAGGATAAGGATAAAAACGATTATTATCAGCAAGCCTTTCTTTTTGGGTGTCATCTTCATTTTATACCGGATTTTTTCTCTGCAAAAGTAATGGCGATTTTATTACCGGACGGAATTCTGATTAAGCAAATCAATAACACCCTCCTTTTGTAATATCATGTACCCGATACGGTCGTTTGAAATACCTTCTTTCAGCTCGTAAGTAAAGTCATAGCCGCCATCATCTGCCATTTTTGTAACAAAGCAGGCAAAGAGAATTTCTTTGTTTCCGCTGAATTGCTGCGCCACTTCATAGAGGTGGGTTGATAATATCATCAGGTGGTTTGGATGGTGCAGCAGGCCTTCCAATACAGCTTTGGTACACTCATACGCATCATGCACATTAGTCCCTTTAAACAATTCATCCATCAGCACCAGGTGCGGCTGGCGCTGCAATAATTTTTCAGCAGTATGTTTCATGCGCTGCACTTCTGCAAAAAAATAGCTTTCACCACGGAGTATATTATCTTCTACCTGCATTTGGGTTATAACTCCCTGCATGAAGCTGGTACGTAAATGCTTTGCAGGCACACCCATACCAAGATGCGCAAGTAATGCAGCTACACCAAGAGATCGCATAAAAGTGGTTTTACCCGACATATTTGCTCCGGTCAGCAATAAAAAATTACGGCCGTTTTCAAACGCCAGATCATAAGCAACAGGTTGTTGAAGGAGCGGGTGATACAATCCTTCAGATTGAAAACAAACAGGTAAAGCGGGAAGCAATTCGGGGAACACCCAGCCATGCGCTGAAGTTGCCCTGGCCATTGACCGCCAGGCGTCCATCCGGGCATAACTGTGGATGAGCCTGCGCACCATGTGTTTCATTTCCCGCCGGGCTTTGTAGTTGACCTGTAGCAGTTCACTGTATTTTGTTTGTTTGGTAATGCTTAATACCTGTGCAACAAGGTGGTGGTTCAGTTCATTTTTTACCAATTCGAGCTCATGAAGTAAAAGGGAAGGGACGGCCGGTAAATCAGCTATTTCGACCAGTTGCTGACATCCTTTTAAGAGATCAGATAAATGCGATATAGAAAACTGTGTAAAAAAATATTCCTGCTTATTAAACAATTTTTGAAAGAAAGAGCTGAACAATAAAGAGATGCCTGCAGGGGGCGCTGAAATAGTATCGGCAGACTCGAAATATTTATCCAGCATTACCAGGGTTCCGTTGAGGATAGACTCAGGCCACAGGTCAGGATGTGCGGCCCAAAACTTTACTGTATCCTGAACTGCTGCAAGGTTTTCAAAAGTATCGGGTGGATGGCTGATAAATTTGCGCAACATTTCCCTGCCCTCCTGGGTAACAGTGCGGTCAATAAGGTCGAACACACCAGCACTGCCATCGGACGTGAAGATAGAAAGGTCTTTTAATGTGGTTTTGTCGTTGCGCATTACCTGTCAAATTTCAACCTTTGCCCCCTTACCTCTTCGTTCACCTTGCCGTTTTCATAGGCTATTTCACCGTTTACGAATGTATAACGCACAGACGCGGGAAATTCATGCCCTTCAAACGGAGACCAGCCGCATTTATATAAAATGTTGGCTTTGCTGACCGCCGTTGCGCCATTCATATCAATCAATACAAGGTCTGCATGATAGCCTTCCCGTATATAGCCGCGCCCGGCTACCTGGAAACATTGCGCCGGGGCATGGCACATTTTCTCCACGACTTTTTCCATGCTGATCTTACCCTCCTTCACATATTGCATCATCAGCAATAATGAATGTTGGACA